>Ga0209296_1001639_pt1 | contig 16835 bp, 17 predicted proteins | sample S_130206_EF_Meta_FD_187319 | JGI IMG/M metagenome (GOLD analysis project Ga0209296, IMG submission 187319) | Freshwater microbial communities from Lake Simoncouche, Canada to study carbon cycling - S_130206_EF_MetaG (SPAdes) (version 2) | ecosystem: Environmental > Aquatic > Freshwater > Lake ...
AATCCCAAAGCCAACAAACCGCCAAGCGGCTAGGGGAAATTTTAGGTAGGCGAATAAATCAATACAGGATGAAAAATAAATGACAAAATTTAGTTCAGCGTTTGGGGATAAGTACCAAGCAAATAGAAAGAACCTTTTAATCCGTTCATTTGAATTAGGTGGGCATACTTTTAAAGTACGCATCCCTTTGGTTGCTGAATCGGATGAAATCTATAAAAAGGTTTCTGACCCCGCCGAAGAAATAATAGAGAAAATCTACCAAGAAATTACCGCACCATTGAGACAATTTGAAAACAATCAAACCGAAGAATTTAAATTTACCGATGATGACATTTTGGTAGATGGTCGTTCTATGCGCGAAGCCGCTAAAAACAAAGCCATTACCGAAGCGCGAATTACTGAATTCTTTAAGTTACTTGTTCCTGAAATGGAAGGCGTAACCCTTGATGATTTAACCTACGCGGATATTGAAGAAGAATTCCCTATTTCCGTGCAGATGCAAATTGTAGAAAAGATTGGCGAAGTAATTAGCCCAACCTACAGGGAAGCGCGGGGAAACTAATAGGCTCGTTGAAAAGCCAATGCCTAGCCGCAATGATTTTCAACGGGCATACCCTAGAAACAATAGCCGAATTAGATGATGTAACTTTGGCAAACATTCAAACAATGTATGCCGATGGAATGATTGGAAATTACGGAGTTCTTACGCAATTGGCGACCCTGACTAACGGGGTGTTTAATTACATGAGAACGGCAAATTCGCCCCCATATAAACTAGCCAACATTTTGGGTAGTGCGTATGATTACATCTACCCGCCTTTAAGTGATGAACATAAAAAAGCGGCAGTAAATAATAGCCTTTTAGCATTTATGCAACAGGCGCAAGGATTTGATAAAACATTGTTTGGGGTAAAAGATGGCTAATATGATTGCCCGCCTTGGCGTAGTGCTAGGGCTTGATACCGCAGAATTCAATAAAGGTATTGAAAACGCGGGTAAGAAACTTGAACAATTTAGCCAAACCGCAGAAAGGTTTGGAAAGATAGGCGCAACCGCATTGGTTGCCGCTAGTGCCGCCGCACTTCAATACGCCGATGATTTAGCCGATGTAGCCAAAGCCAATGATGTTGCTATTGGAACGGTTCTTAAACTTTCCAATGCTTTAGCCAATGCGGGCGGCAAAGCGGGTGATTCAGGTAAACTTTTATCATCGTTTACAAAGTTTATTGATGAAGCCGCGGGAGGTTCTTTACAAGCGCAAAAAACTACAACTATGTTGGGCGTAAGCCTACAAGATTTGGGCAAACTTTCCGAAGAAGAACTATTAAATAAAGTAGTTAAAAATCTTGGAACAATGCAAGATTCCATTACCCGTAATGCAAAGGGAATGGAGGTTTTTGGCAAAGCCGCCAAAGGTGTAGATTTTGTTGCCCTTGCCGAAGATATGGCAAAAGCCAATACGGTTACAAAAGAACAAGAACAAGCAATTCAACAAGCCGCAGATGTGTACGACATATTGGGGCAAAGAACGCGTGATTACATGGTTACTTTGGCTACGGAGTTAGGGCCAAAACTTGTAACCACAATGGATTATTTAAAAAGCCTAAATAAAGAAGGCAACACATTTGGCGTAATTTTTAAAGCCGCTTTTGAAACCGTTGCATTGGCGGCGGGTCATGTTTCTTTTATTATTAAAACACTAATAGAAGATTTTTCCGCAATTGGTAAAGCGGCAATGGCTTTGTTTCGCGGTGATTTTGCCGAAATTGGAAGAATCTATAAAGAAGCAACAGAACGCGCAGAACGCGACAGGGCTAAATTAGATACATTTACTAATGAAATTTTTAATCCTACCGCACCCGAAACAAAAGGTTCGCCATCAGTAGCGGGAAGAAAAGTAACTAAAGCCCGCGACCCTGAAGCGGAACGCGCAGAACGCGAACGCCTACGCGCATTACAAAAGTATTTTCACGAACTTCAGCGTTTAGATAAAATTTTATTAGATGTTGCGGGTAAAGAAAATAGCGCGTTTACAGATTCAATTAAACGAATTGAAAATGAAGAAAAAGCCTTGCGAATTAAAAACGGGCTATTTCAAATTGAACAACAAACAAAAGATTTGCGACCCGAAGAAATACAATTAAATAAAGAACTTTATTTGCTTGACCAACAAAGGTTAGATGCAATTAAAGAAATAAATCACAACAATGATTTAGAAGTTGAAGCCAAATATTATTTAATTCAACAACAAAATCAACTTACAGAAGCAAGCAATAAATATGTTCAAGCGCAATACAACGCGGCATTAGCGCAACGGCAAGGTTCATTTGAACAAGGCTTTGGCAAATCAATGCAAAAGTTCTTGCGTGATATGCCAACAGAATTAGAAGTTGGCGCAAAAGCATTTGAATCAGTTTTGGGAAATATGGAATCTGCTATTGACCGTTTTGTTAAAACAGGCAAGATTGGTTTTAAAGATTTGGCGCGTAGCATTATTCAAGATATGTTGGCAATGCAAATGAAAGCCGCGGCATCGGGCTTTTTAAGTTCTTTGTTTGGGTCTATGTTTGGCATGAAATCAAACCCGTACCAACCCGCCGCGGTAATGGGATTTGCAGGGTATGCTGATGGTGGTAGCCCCGCCGTAGGACAACCCGCAATTGTTGGTGAACGCGGCCCTGAAATCTTTGTACCCCGCACCGCAGGGACAATCATTCCAAACCATGCGTTAGGCGGCATGGGCGGCTCTACAAGCGTTACAAACAACTACATTAACGCCATTGATACCAAATCGTTTGAAGAACGCCTATATGGTAGTTCTAACGCGATTTGGGCGGCAAATCAGTACGCCAATAAATCGTTGGCGGTGAATAGGGGTCGGGCATGAGTTTCCAAACAATATTCTCAATCCAACAATCCATGACGGTAAACAACCGCCGTATGGTTGGACAACAAGTAGCGCGTTCGGGTTATATCACCGTAGCGCAATACTTAACCGCCGTGCCTTGGGTGTTTACCATCCAACCCCATGCCTATCTTTACTATCCGCAAGTTCGAGATATTATCCAAACCATTGATAACCTTGATAGACAATTACCTGAACAGATTAGTTTTGCAAGTACAAATCTACAATGGTTTGTAAAGATGCGCGGAACTGCTACGGCGGCAACCCTAAACGGTACACCCGCGGCAAATACGCAAACACTTGCGCTAACTTCTAACGGCACATTTAAAGCGGGCGATTTCATTATGGTTGGCGGCTATGTTTACAAAATTACCGCAGATAGCGCGGGTTCATCGGTAGGCATACATCGCCCTTTAATTGGTACGCCATCATCGGGTACAACTGTTTTCTTAGGAACTGCTTGCACATTTAATGTTGTTGCAGAATCATGCCCAACATATACATTAAACCCAATGACGGATGGCGCATTTGTGCAATGGGATTCGCCATTTGTTTTTAGAGAATACATCGTATGACAACAATTAACGCGGTAACTGGTTATCAAATCAACCATGCGGAATTTGTAAAACTTACCGTTGGCAATGCGGGAACTGTTTACACATTCTGCAACGCCGCCGCACCTATCACGGTTGGCGGCATTACCTTTTCAAACCTTGGTGCGCTACTTAGCGTTGGCGATGTTCAGCGCGATATTAAGGCTACATCGGATGACATGACCATTCAATTGACGGGCATCAACCCAACAAATGTGGCATTGATTCTTAGTAGCGACATTAAAGGTTCATTGGTAGAAGTATGGCGCGGCTTCTTTGACAGTAACAACCAAATCATTACTACACCTACAACCCAATTCTTTAAACGCTATCAAGGCATCATCAATAGCGTTTCCATTACAGAAGATTTTAATTCTGAAGCGCGTACACGGATTGCAACTTGTTCTATTTCTTGTTCATCAATGCGGCGTGTTTTAGAGAACAGATTGTCGGGCGTTAAGACAAACCAAAACAACTGGCAATTTATTTATAGCGGTGATACATCAATGAACCGCGTAAGTGAAATTTCAAACACATTTTTTGATTTTGGCTCACCCCCAATGACCAATACACAGGCAAGCGAAACAACAACTACTATGGATACTAACGGAAGTGGCCCATGATTCGAAATGCAACAAGATATGACATACCAAGATTGTTAGAAATTGTGGAGGCTTACGCTTATGAAAACCCTATTAAAAAACTTGGCGAACCGTGTAATCACTTTCCTAGGTATGTTGAAGAACTATTGTTTAGCATCATTCAAGGGCGTGGGTTCATTTATGTGGATTCGCATTTGCGCGGCGCGATTGTGGCTTACAAAACTTCTAACATTTGGTCGCCCAAAGTAAAAGAATTAAACGAATTGCTTTGGTGGGTAGAACCCGAACATCGCAACGGAACGGTTGGCGGCAGATTGTGGAAAGCGTTTGATGAACGCGCAAAGGCGATGCTAAAAGCGGGTGATGTAGATTTTGTTTGTACATCAATTTCCGCTAACGGCCCGTTAATTGACTACACGCGCAGAGGCTACAAAGCCCTTGGCGCAACTTTTGTTAGGGAATAGAAAAATGGTTGCAACTTTAATTGCGGGTTTAGAGTTAATTGGCTTTTCTACGGCAATGGCAACTTTTGCCGTTAATTTTGCCGTTTCTTTTGTTGTTACCCGCGTCTTTGCCGACAATCCCGAAACTCAGCAAGACATGGGCGTAAGGCAACAAGTACCGCCAAGCGCGGTTAATGCTATTCCTATTGTGTATGGCAACGCCTACATGGGCGGCACATTCGTAGATGCGGTTTTGACTACCGACCAAAAAACGATGTATTACGTTTTGGCTATTTCAAGTATTAGCCCCAATGGGCAATTTACTTTTGATAGAACCGATATGTATTACGGTGATAGAAAAATTACTTTTGATGCAACGGATTTAACTAAAGTTGTTAGCCTTACAGATGAAGCGGGAAATGTAGATACAAAGATTAGCGGCAACCTTTACATCAACCTTTATACATCTACCGCGGGCGGTACTATTACATCTACAAACGGTGCATCAGCACCTAGCACGGTAATGGGCGGTAGCGATATTGCGGCGGCACAAAGATGGACAGGCACAAGGCAAATGAATAGTTTGGGCTTTGCTATTGTCAAACTAATTTACAACCGCGATGCTGATACGACACAACTACAACCAATTACATTTAAGGTAGCGCATACGCTAAATGGAACAGGCGTAGCCAAAGCGGGTGATGTTTGGTATGACTACATTACAAATTCTGTTTACGGCGGTGCAATCGATGCGGCGTTTGTAGATAGCGCAAGCGCAACGGCATTAAATGTATATGGCGACCAAACAATAACATTTACAAATAGTAGTGGCAACCCATCTACGCAACCGCGTTACCGCATCAACGGTGTATTAGATGCAGGGCAATCAGTATTAAGTAACATTGACCGCATCGTTTCTGCTTGTGATTCTTGGATGACCTACAACGCGGCGTTGGGTCAATGGTCAATCGTAATTAACAAAGCCGAATCTACGGCGTATGCGTTTAACGATAACAACATCATTGGCGAAATCCGCGTTAGCGCAACCGACATTACAAGTTCAATTAACCAAGTTGAAGCGCGATTTCCGTTTAAAGAAAACCGCGACCAAGCCGCATTTGTAAACATTGAAACGCCTAGCGGTTTACTGTATCCCAACGAACCCGTTAACAAGTATTCAATTACTTACGATTTGGTTAACGATTCGGTGCAAGCACATTACCTTGCTAACCGTTTGCTTGAACAAGCCCGCGAAGATTTAATTGTTTCTTTTAGCACAACATATTACGGCATCCAAGTTGATGCGGGAAATGTAGTCAGCGTTACAAATTCTGATTACGGTTGGAACGCCAAATTATTCCGCGTAATGAAAGTTAACGAAGCATCATTGCCCGATGGTAATTTAGGTGCGCGTTTAGAACTTAGCGAATACAACTCGCAAGTTTATGATGACCAAGACATAACGCAATTTACGCCCGTACCTAATAGCGATTTGGCATCGCCCGTTTTCTTTTCTGCATTAAGCGCACCTACGGTTATAGCATCACGCCCAAGCGATGCAGTACCTAGTTTTGATGTGCAAGTATCAATCCCCGCAACGGGTCGCGTAACCTTTGGAACTTTGTTTTATTCAATAAATCCATCTGACCCATTGGCGTGGAAAGTTTTAGATAGTGCATCATCGCCAAACAATACGCCCGTTACAAACAGTACAAATTACACATTTGCAAATCAAGTATTGCCCGCGGGAACTTTTTACTTTACTTACACGGTAGGCAATGAAATTGCATCATCACAAAGAAGCGCAAATAGTGCGGCTTTTGTTTGGTCGCCAACGGGGGCTACTGGCCCTGCGGGAACAAACGGATTAACCGCGCTAACCGCTTATTTAGTTCAAAGCCAATCTAGTGCTACCCCAACATTTACAACGCCTACAAGCGGTGCTACCGCCCCTAGCGGTTGGTCATTGACTGCCCCCGCGGTGTCGGTTGGTCAAGTGATGTGGTACATCCAAGGTAGGTATAACAGTAACGCGGTAACGATTGATGGCGTAGCGGCGGGTACGACCGCATGGACAGGGCCAGTGGCGGCAAGCATATTTCAAGACATTCGTTCGGACAATTGGAATGGTTCTAACCCGCCTACTTACGGTTCTACAGGAACTTACGGCACAACGGGTTACTACATTCAGCAATCAACTGGTGATGCCTACTTTAACCGCGGCATTTTTAGGGGTACGGTTGAATCTGCGGTTTCAGGTAGCCGCATTATTTTGGGCGAATCCGCTTCAGAATATTTAAAAGTTTACGATTCCCTTGGCAATACAGTTTTTCGCGTTGCGGGTGTTGCAGGGCTTTATACAAACGTACAAATTTCAGGTGCAAGTAACACATTGGGCATTGGTGCTTTATCGGTAACAAATGCCGCGGGCTTTGGTGGAAATGCTTTTAATGTTAACAATAATGGAAATGGTCACGGCATAACATCAGTAGCAAATAGTACAGGCTCAACAAGAAATTCTGTTCTTGCAATTGGTTATGGAACAAGCACAAACGGCGCGGCAGTTTATGCCGCTAATTCGGGTAATTACGGACTTTACTGTTCAGGTCAATTTGGCATTGATAACAGTACGGTAGTTACAAACCTTAATGCTAATTATTTGCAAGGCTATACGGCAAGTAATTTTATGTTGACGGGTAGCACCGCGACAGATTCAAACGCGCTTGGCGGTGTTACGGCATCATCATGGGCTAGGATTTTCCCAACCAATTCGGGTACGGCAAACGCGGGCGGTTCAGGATTAAACATTTTAGGTTCATCGGCTACAGGCATTGTTGGCGCGTATGTTGGAACTTCAGGAACTAGCAACATCGTAACCATTGAAGTTCAAACATTTAGCCCGTCTGATATACGTTTAAAAGAAGAAATTGCCGATAGCGATTTAGGCTTGGCTTTTGTTAAACAATTGCGCCCCGTATCATACAAACTAAAAGCCGACCCCAAGCACCAAAAAGGTTACGGATTTATTGCTGATGAAGTAGAAGAAATTATCGACCTTGGGTCATCGCTTGTATATTACGAACCAACTTATAAAGTTGGCGATGAAACAGGATTTAAAACAATTCACTACCCATCGTACATTGCGGTTTTTGCAAAAGCCATACAAGAACTATCCGCAAAAGTTGAAGCATTAGAAGCACAATTGAAAGGTTAAATATGCCAAGAGAAATTAACATTCCTGCCGAAACAATCTTTGAAGATATTAGAACTATTGAAGAAGTACCAAACCAAACAGTTAGCGTTGTTGTTGGGCAAACGGATTCAGCGGGCGAATTCATTGTGCCGCAACAATACAGAACTTATGTAATTGAAGGCGCAAATTACATTGCATTAAACGGTGCGCCTACGGCAAACTACCCCAATAAACCTGATGGCACTTATCGCAATCAAGATTTATGGTATTTCATTGATTTATTAAAACAATCTTGATAAGATAACGACACTACAAGACATATTCCCCCGCGGGTACGCGGATGTTCGACCTATGTATAGGGAACGCTAAACATGGCTTTATTTTCTAAAAATGTCATCACGCAAGTAAGCGGATTTGATAATCCCCTGATTACGGGCGAACTTGTCTATAACCAAAAATGGTATTGGAATCTAACGATTCTTGATTCTGCGGGTTTGCCAGTTAACCTATCTACGGCAACCATTACCGCGGATATTGCGCGTAGGCAAATTTCAAACTTGATTGATACCCGCAATGGGCTATCGTTTGATGTAGCCAACTATACGCCCGTTCCTACCGCTATCAACCTAACAATTAGCAACAAAGTTAACGCCGCGGGTTCTTTTACATTGGTAATTGATGACACCGCTTGGGGTCTAATTAACTCTGACCCACAACTAAAAATTGATGAACAAAACCCCGTTTGCTTTACGGGAAAAATCAAGATTGCATTTGCCGCTAACTCCCCAACGCCCGCCGAAGATAACATCATATTTTTGATGTTCTTGGTTCGTTCGGATGGTGTTACTGTACTTTAAGGGGATTTGAAAATGGCTATTTCTAAAGTTGTCGTAGTTGATGGTAACAACCTTATTGTTCGCATTGACCGCGGTGTCGCGGGTCGGGGCGTAACCGATGTTGAACCCGTTGTTATTGATGGTTCGTTGTACCTTGTTTTTACATTTTCTGATGGCACTACGGAAACGGTTGGGCCAGTTGGAACAATTCAATATGTTGGTCAAGCCCCTATTGTTGTTGCAGGGTCAACAATTAGTTTAACTACCGTTCCCGTTAACTTAGGCGGCACGGGCGCAACTACCGCAAGCGGTGCGCGTACCAATTTAGGCTTGGGTACTATCGCTACGCAAAATGCAAGTAGCGTTGCTATTACGGGCGGCACTATTACAGGCATTACCGATTTAGCGGTTGCTGATGGCGGTACTGGTTCAAGCACCGCGGCGGGTGCAATGGTTAATCTATTGCCATCTTATACAGGCAACGCAAACAAACGCCTTGGTTTAGATGGTACGGCTACGGGTTTGGAATGGGTAACGGATGGCGGCGGTACGGTTACATCGGTTAATGTATCGGGCGGCACTACGGGTATGTCATTTAGCGGTGGGCCAGTTACCACAAGCGGCACAATTACATTAAGCGGCACATTAGATTTAGACAACGGCGGTACAGGCGCAACAACCGCGGCGGGTGCAAGAACTAACCTTAACGCCGTTGACCAAGCCTTAACCCTGACCGCGGGAACTGGTTTATCAGGCGGTGGCGACCTTACCGCTAATCGTAGTTTCAGCATCACAAATACAGGCGTTACCGCGGCGGCTTATGGTGCGGCATCTAAAACACTAACGGCAACGGTTAATGCACAAGGTCAATTGACAGTTCTAGCCGATACGCCTATTGCTATTGCCAATACCCAAATTTCGGGGCTTGGTACTATGTCAACGCAAAACGCTAATGCGGTTGCGATTACTGGCGGTTCAATTACTGGCATTACAGATTTGGCGGTTGCTGATGGCGGCACGGGTGCTAGTGACGCATCAGGCGCAAGAACCAACTTAGGTGCGGCGGCATCCGCAACCACAATTAGCGCGGGTACAGGATTATCGGGCGGCGGTGATTTATCTGCTAACCGTACTTTGTCTATTGCAAATACCGCGGTAACGGCGGGTGCGTATGGTTCTGCATCTAACACCCTTACGGCTACAGTAAATGCACAAGGTCAGTTAACCGCATTGGCGGCAACCCCTATTGCAATTGCAAATACCCAAGTATCGGGTTTGGGTACAATGTCAACGCAAAATTCCAATGCCGTAACAATTACGGGTGGAAGCATTACAGGCATTACAGACCTAGCCATTGCTGATGGCGGTACAGGCGCATCTAACGCCGCTGATGCGCGTTCTAATCTTGGCTTGGGTAGTGCGGCAGTATTGAACGCGGGCGTTGCCCTAGGCGTTGCTACGCTAGATGCGGGCGGTACTGTTCCCTTGTCGCAAATCCCTGCAAGTATTCAGGGCGGGGTAAGTTACCAAGGCGCATGGAACGCATCAACCAATACGCCTACGCTTGTATCTAGCGTTGGTAGCAAGGGTTACTATTACGTTGTTTCCGTTGCGGGCAATACAAACCTTAACGGCGTAACCGATTGGTTGGTAGGCGATTGGGCAATTTTTAACGGTTCTGTTTGGCAAAAAATTGATAACACCGACCAAGTGGCAAGCGTTAACGGCTACACGGGCGTTGTTGTTTTATCTAACACCGATGTTGGCGCACCCCCTACAAGCCTAACAATCAGCGCGGGAACGGGTTTAACTGGTGGTGGTAGCCTAGCCGCCAACCGCACCCTTTCAATCGCCAATACAACCGTTACCGCCGCGCCTTATGGAACTGCAAGCGCAGTACCTACATTTACAGTAAATGGTCAAGGTCAACTAACCGCGGCATCTGACGTAACCATTGCGATTGCAAACACGCAAGTATCAGGGCTTGGCACTATGTCAACCCAAAACGCAAATAGCGTTGCCATCACAGGCGGTTCAATTAACGGTACAACCATTGGCGCAACAACTGCAACAACTGGCGCATTTACAACATTAGGCGGCACAACGATTACGGCAAGCACAAAGGTTGCTACGCCATTTGTTGATGCGGTAAGTTCTGCGGGTGGTGCATTGCGTAATGCAAGCGGTACAAGTGTTATTCAATGGGGCGTTGGCGGTTCTACAAATAGTTCTGTAGATGGTTCAATTAACCTGAACGGTACAAACGCACAAATTGATATTAGCCCTACTGGTACGGGCCACGTTCACATCAACCCAACTGGCATCGGTAGCGTTGAAATTAACCCAACTAGCGCGGGTACGATTAACAATATGGCTATTGGCGGTACAACGCCTAGGGCGGGTGCATTTACTACTTTAACCGCATCTACCGCAATTGGCGTTGCTTCAGGCGGTACGGGCGTTACAACTTCTACGGGTACGGGTTCGGTAGTTCTATCTACAAGCCCAACATTGGTTACGCCTTTACTTGGTACGCCTACATCGGTAACGCTAACTAACGCAACAGGCTTACCACTTACAACGGGCGTAACGGGTACGTTGCCAATTGCTAATGGCGGCACAGGTTTAACAACTACGCCCGCTAATGGCGCATTGGACATTGGCAACGGTACAGGCTTTACACGCACAACATTAACTGCGGGTACAGGCGTAACTATTACAAACGGTTCAGGCGCAATTACGATTAACGCAACTGGTACAGGCGGTACAGTAACTAGCGTTGCGGCAAGTGTTCCATCATTCTTGTCTATTGCGGGTTCACCCATCACAACAAGCGGCACATTGGCAATTAGTTTGTCGGGTACTGCTTTGCCAACGACAAGCGGCGGCACAGGGCTTACATCGTTTACCGCTAATGGCGTTGCGTATGCAAGTTCATCAAGTGCATTGGCTACTGGCTCTGCGCTTACTTTTGATGGGACTAACCTTGACCTTGGAACTGTTGGTGCAAAACTTAACTTTGCTACTACTGGTTCTGCAACAAGAAACTATATCGGTCTTTCTGCGGATGGTTATAGCCTTGAAATGGTTACGCAACGTGGCGCAATACAACCATTAAGTTATAAGCAAGATTTTGGTGCAGGTCATATTTGGAACATTACTGGCTCAGAAATATTTAGAGCCACATCCTCAAGCCTTTATACGGCTAGTGGAATCAATGTAGGTATTGGATTGAGCAATCCACTTAATTTGCTTCATATTGCATCAGCAAACAGTAATAAAGTTGAATTTTTGCGTTTGCAAAGCACAAGTGGATTTGATGTCGGAGGTGGTTCATTTATACGCGCAGGAAGTAGCGGGGGAAATAGTGTTTTATTTGGATTTGATTACGACAGTCAATCGTTCCAAGTACAAAACGGCAGTACCAATGCCGCTTTAATTACTGTTGGAACTGGCGGTACAGTAACAATTAATAGCGGTGGTTTAAATTTGGGCGCAGGGGGTGTAAACGGTTACATTTCGGGCGGTACTTGGTACGGTATTAACGCGGGCAATTGGAATTTTCAAGCGGGTAATGGTTCACAAAATTTTGTTTGGAAAAATAGTTCTGCTTCTAGTTTAATGACGCTTAGTAACTCAGGCAATTTAAGTTTAGCCTCTGCACCAAGTGCTTTTGGTGCAACATACAAAGCATTTCAACCTAATGGTTATGCGGCATATGTAGGCGATGGTTATTATGGTCGTGCTGAAATACTTAATAACGCATACGCAAGCAATATCAATATTTTTAATTACTATGATAGTAATGCCGCAAGTCGCTATAGTATGCAACTTGGCGCACACCTTTGGTATAGCGCACCATCAGGAACAACAGGCGGTGTAATTTCTTGGACTCAAGCAATGACGCTAACAACTGCGTCAAATTTATTGATTGGCACAACTCTAAACAACTACTCTGCAAGCATCATTGCATCTAATGAAATCACTACCAATTGGGCTTCAACAATTGGGCTACGTTACAACGTATCAGGTCAAACAAATAATTACTATAAAGGCATGACGGGAACATCCATTACGGATGGGCAAGCCCGTGGTTTGCACATTTTTAATTATGATGGCGATTCCAATGTAGGCATTAACTTCTACCCAAATAGTTACGCAGGGCAAACGGCAAACCCTGCTATGACAATTGCAAATACAAACTATGTAGGTTTTAACAGAATTAACCCTGCTTACACAATAGATGCCTACGATGTTTCAAGTGGTGTTACAACTATGAGGTTGCTAAACACTTATGGTTTGGTAACTAGCAATGCTTATGGGTACTCTAGATTTCAAGGATTATCAGGCGGCAACGGTTTATTTATTTCGCAAAACGTCAACGGCATAAATGGTGGTAGTTCTGTTCTAGATAATTCCAATACTGCGGGTTACGCTATTAGTATGGGCGAAAACTATAGCGGTTGGGCATTTTTAAAATATGCCGCAGTTGCGGGTACTGTTACACCTAGCGTATCAATGTTTTTGACATCTGCGGGAAACTTGCTGGTGGGGACTACATCTACATCAGGAAGTGTTGGCAACTATGCAAATATTGTTGGAGGGGTGTTTAGGTCTTTTTCGGGTTCTGTTGTGGCGGCTACTAACACTTATGTAACGCTTTTTGGCGCATCTGGCGGTACTATTGCCAGTTATCTTGTTTCTGTTTGGGTTAGCGCGGATGACGTAGTAAATTATCAAGCCAATGTTATTGTTAACACACAGGGCGGCACATCAACTAAAGTAACTACGATTGTTGGTGGAAATCTTTTGGCTTTTCAAATGTCTGGGTATAACCTCCAAGCGGCGCAACTTTCTGGCGGTACGGCAACAATAAGTTATAGCGCAATTAGAATTGCAGGGTAATCATCAAATTTTTAAACTGAAAGGTAAATTATGACTGCTACAACAACTTGGATAATTGAATGGATGTCTTGCAAACCAACCGAAGGAACACTAACCGATGTAGTTGTTACCGCGGGTTGGCGTTGCAATGGCGTACAGGACACCTACAACGCAACCATTTATTCAACTTGCTCATTCCCTATGCCTGATGGCACATTTACGCCATACGCTGATTTGACGCAAGAACAGGTGTTAGGTTGGTGCTATGCCAATGGCGTTGAAAAAGAAACAACAGAAGCGGCTATACAAGCCAACATTGATAGCCAAATTAACCCTCCAATTATTCAGCCGCCCTTGCCTTGGGCAAATCCTTTGGCATAATATTTATGGGTAAACCGCTAACCCTAATAGCGGCATCTTTTTAGGAAACAAAAATGCAAGACATTACACTAACTTTGACCGTTGAAGAAGCAAACGCAATTTTGCAAGTGTTAGGCGATTTGCCTACCAAAACGGGCGCATGGAACTTGGTCGTAAAGATTAAAGGACAAGCGGATGCCCAAATGAAAGCACCTGAAGATGCCATCCAATGATGTTGAATCAAGATTAGATAGCCATGAAGCCGTTTGCACATTGCGTTATGAAATGCTTTGTGCGCGGCTCAAGCGTTTAGAAGGCGTATTGATTAAGGCTTGCGGGGCTATGCTTGTTGGCATGGCGGGCGTTATTTATTCATCTTTGGTACACTTAAAGTAATGAATAAGGGCTTAGTATGGTCACGGCTAAGAAAACCGCTAAAACACCCGCTAAAGCCCCTGCAAAGGTAGCCGCCGTTAAGCGTTCTAGACCTAAACCCGCGCCCGCGCCTGAATCTAAACCTGAACCAAAACCCGAACCTAAAAATCAAACCAATGTTGACAAAATTATTGGCTTGATTGAATGGGTTGATAACCCGTTTAAATTGTTTACGGTAATTCTTTTATCGTTTCTTTTCTTTGCGGGTTACTTTGCTTGGGATTCACGGCAAGTAATCCTACAGGCGATTACAACGCAAGATAAGATGCCGCAACTGGCAAAGCAAGAAGATTTAATTGCCCCCTCACAATCATTGCTTAAAGATGTTGACGGGCTTATTTTGTTAGTTCACAAAGCAAACTTAGCAAGCAATTCCCGAACAACTGTTTTAGCCTTAAATAGCGATGGAACGCGTGAAAAGAAAATAGAAGGAACGGTTACATCATTGTTTAGTGCAAGCGCGGATAGAAACGCGGCAATGGTTGCAATGCTAAACGGTGAAGTGGCTTGCGAAGAATTTAACCCATCATCTAAAGTTGGTGAATGGGGTGTTAAGCAAGGCGTTAAGTTTATGTGCCGCGGTAGCATCCCGCCCGACATGGGTAAGTTTGCGGGTTATGTTGCCATTGGCTTTAAAGATAAAGTAGAAGATATAGCCGCACTTAAAACGCGAATCAATCTAGCCGCTACGGATATGGCAGATGAATGAAATGGCTAATACTTTTATTTGTGTTGGTGATTGCGGGTGCGGTTGCCAAAGATGGATGCCATGTGCGGGAATTTTACGGCATTGGCTACACAATCCACAATCCATCAGAACGCCATCAACAAATGATTCAATGGCTAAAAAATAATGCGCCATATTGCAAAGCATCAGATTATGTAGTTATTTGGAACAACATTGCTGAATGGGCGGGTACGGCAGATTCATCAGAAACTAGGGCGTTAATTATTCATGGTTACAAAGATGCAATTGCGCGTGAAAAAAAATGATAATCCCAAGCAAATGGTATCCAACCGTGCAAGCGCGGCATGATGTACAAACTGTAGCGTTTGATAGGATGGTTAAACGCGTACAAGAAGATTACGACAACGCAATAAAAGCGCATAAAGTTGAAACTGTTAATCACGAATTGGATGTAGAACTTTATAACAAGCGGGCGCGGGTTAACCAACTGGAACTAGAAATGTTCACTAACCGCCGCAGATTTCAGATTTTTGTTTAAGGAACATTATGCTAACTTTACTTTCTACTTTGATTTCTTTTTTGATGGGCGGCTTACCCAAGATTCTTGATTTCTTTCAAGATAAAGCCGACAAATTACACGAACTGCAATTAGCGCGTTTGCAAATTGAACGCGAATTAGAAATGCGTAAGTTGGGATTTGAAGCGCAAGAACGCGTAGAACATATCCGTAGTGAACAACTGGCAACCGAATCTGCGGCAAACACTACGCAAGCCCTGATAGGCGCACAACAAGCGGAAATGCAAGCCATCTACGCGCACGATATATCTTTGAATGAAGGTACATCGCAATGGATGCGTAACCTACGCGCATCGGTTCGCCCCGTCATTACATACGGTTTCTTTTTCTTGTTGTTGTTTGTTGATGTAGGTTTGTTTGCCTACGGTTGGCATCAGGGCGCAACATTTGTAGAACTTGCCGAAATGCTTTGGGATTCTGATACGCAAGCATTGTTTGCATCTATTATTGCTTTCCACTTTGGCGGCAGGGCGTTTGGAAAATGAAAGTTTCCGACAAAGCCATAAAGATGATTCAGCATCACGAAGGGGTTAGGCAACGCCCCTATCGATGCCCCGCTAAACTTTGGACAATCGGGGTTGGTCATGTGATGTACCCCGAACATGGCAAACTTAAAATTGAAGAACGCGCAGGGTTGCCATTACGCCCTGAAGATGAACGCATCTTTTCAATGGATGAAGTAAATGCAATTCTTAGATTTGACCTTGATAGATTTGAACGCGGTGTGGAAAAGTTTTGCCCCGTACCACTTACACAAGGTATGTTTGACGGGCTATGCAGTTTTGCTTTTAATGTTGGTTTGGGAACACTTCAAAGAAGTACGCTACGCCAAAAGTTATTACGCGGCGATAAAGAAGGCGCGGCAGAAGAACTATTGAAATATTGCATGGCGGGCGGCAAAGTTCTAAGAGGACTACAGAACCGCCGCATTGATGAACGCGCTTTGTTTCTAAGTTAACTTTGTATTTGGTTAATGTCAAACCTATCAGACATAACTTCTTCATAGTTAAACCGCTTGCCAAAACATTCGCTGATGTAAATTTCTTGGTCGCCGTATGCCACTAAGGTACGGTTATAAACAAATGCTTTTTTAGGCAAGCGCACTTTGCCGCCAACAAAGTTATGCGCCTTGTTGGTAAGCCGCCAAACGCCCGCGCCTTTCTTTTCTTTATCATCATTAGGCGCAGATTCAACCAAGCCCCAATGCCGCATTGTTGAAAATGATTTTGCCCGCATCATCCAACGCGGTGCTACTTTTGCGGTATGAATCCAACCATCGGCATCTTGTTCATTCTTTTTCATCCAAAGAAGTGAAAGCG
>Ga0209296_1001641_pt1 | contig 16797 bp, 39 predicted proteins | sample S_130206_EF_Meta_FD_187319 | JGI IMG/M metagenome (GOLD analysis project Ga0209296, IMG submission 187319) | Freshwater microbial communities from Lake Simoncouche, Canada to study carbon cycling - S_130206_EF_MetaG (SPAdes) (version 2) | ecosystem: Environmental > Aquatic > Freshwater > Lake ...
CAAGGCATATAGGGTTAATTAAAGGGATGGATTGTATGGGTTTAGTGGTAAATTTTTCAAAAGTGGTGCGCACTGGTAAAACTAAAAAACTTAGCAAAATGTACTAAATACGTTAGTAAAAATAAATATTCTATTTTTCACAATAGTTAAATAAAAATGACTATTTTAGTGTATTATTTAATCAAAAAAATTATGTATTTATGGAAAAATTACAGCGCTTTTTAATCCTTGCAATTATCTATTTATTATTATGGATTGTTGCCTATTGCATTGTTCCTACTATTGTTTTCATCTTTGGTGGCTCGTTCTTAGCTGTTGCGCAAAGTGTCGCATATGCTGTCATTGTTGGCTTTCTTATCATTAACGTAGCTTTGGGTTTTTTATTCGAGGCTTGCTTTACTAATCAATTTTATTCAAAAACAAAATAACAAAAATCATGAAAAAAGAAATCTTTGAAATTGAAACGGCTGAGGGCTACGCCCAATTTGAGGGCATTACATTCGGTCAATTATGGAATGGGTGGGAATGTCCCCAATTTGATATAAATAATATCAATAAAATACTTGAGGGAATTGGAAGCGAAAACGAAGCAAAAGAATGCTCGTTCTCTTATTACCAATATGACTCAGTTTATGACGTCATAATTGAAAAAGTTTATTGGGACGGAAAACTTGAGGCAATAGATACAAGTAAGCCCATTATCGTACATGGCATTAAATACTATGCTTTAGGCTGTTTTAATTGGACATGGTCAAAAAAAAATAACTATTAATAAAAATTTAAATTTAAAATTATGAAAATCGAACTAAAGCAAATTAAACACTATGAAAGATTGAGCGAGGAAACAAATTTTTTTACCGCTTTTATTTATGTTAATGGTATTAAATGTGCAAGCGCTGAAAATCGCGGCGTGGGTGGTAATACTGACATATGGCCGCTAGATATTAAGTATAAAGAAATCGTAAAACAAGCGGAGGATTTTTGCAAAACGTTGCCGCCTTATGTATTTAGTGACGGCGACACAATGCCCTATTCCCTTGAAACATTAGCGGATGAATTACTTGAAAAATATTTAGATGAAAAGCACAAAGAAAAGCAAGCTAAAAAAATGGCAAAGCTTTTTATTAATTCTATTGTTATAGGTAATGACTTAGAATATTATTCAAGAAATTTCAAAATTTCAATACCCGATTTAATTGCGAAATACCCTCAAGAATTTAAAAAGCATATTTTAGAACTTATAAAAAAATACGAGGGCAAAGGCTATACAATTTTAAACACAAATATTCCTCAATCAATTTTAAGTCAATTCTAATTTACAAAAATATAAATAAAACTACTATGAACAATTTGAAAACAATCGTAAAAACAGCGGTAAAAATCGCGACATCTTACAAACCCGTTTATAACTTATTAAGCGGAGGGGCTACAAACGTTAAGACGGCAAAAAATAACTTAGATACGTTTATCTTATACCTTGCGCCGTCCACTATTGTAGAGGGCTTTAATCTTTGCCCATTCGCTTCTAATGGCTGCAAAAAAGTTTGCCTTTATTCAGCGGGTCGTGGTAAATTTTCTAACGTACAAGAGGCGCGAATTAATAAGACAAAATTTTGGGCTTATAATCGTGACGGCTTTTATATTCAATTAGCTAATGAGCTTTTAAACATACATGACAAGGCAATAAAAAAAGGCATACAAATAGCTATTCGTTTAAATGGGACGAGCGACGTAGACCATTTGGATTTATTAAAAAGGTATAGCGGAATTGATTTTTTAGAGCCTCGCTTTTCTGATTTACTTTTTTATGATTATACCAAAAACTATAACGTTTTTAAAAAGTATAAAGGAACTAACTACTCACTTACTTTTAGCCGTTCGGAAACAAACGAAAATGACGCCTTTAGAATATTGAAAGAGGGCGGAAACGTTGCGATTGTTTTTAAGACCATTCCCGAAACTTGGAACGGCTTTAAAGTAATTAACGGCGATGAAACCGACTTGCGCTATTTCGACCCTAAAAACGTTGTTGTAGGGCTTACAGCTAAGGGGGACGCTAAAAAGGATTTGAGCGGATTTGTAATAATATAAAAAACTAGGATCTAAATTTTCAAAAAAATAAAAATTAAACAAAATGAAAAACACAATTTTAAAAGTAGTTCAACAAAATGATTTCGACCGCTATGTATTTATTACCTATAAATACGATGAAATAGTAGGGTTAAATTTTTGGCAAGGAATTGGCAAAGAAAGTTATGAAAATATAATGAACGATAAAGGCTTTGAGCCTTGCATTCATTTAACTGACATATACAATAGATTAAAAAGAAATGATAAAACAGCCACCGAGGAGCAAAGAATTGACAAAGCTATTCATTTGTATATTAATGCCTTTATTATTCAAGATGATGAACCTTTATTGAGCAATTTTAAAGGCTCAAAAAATGACCATCTTATTTTTTTAGAAGGCTATCTTGATTCATGGGAGGCATTGTCTGAAACGAGCAAAAATGATGATTGGATTGAAGGCGCTAATGCTTTATATATTTCTTATTGCAACCTTCACAATTTACCAAAGTTATCCGCTTGCGATTTAATTTTTGAACTTAATAAAATTTAATAAAATGACTATAAATAACCTAGTAACGCTCGGCGACGTCCAAACCTTTTTTAATTATTTGGTTTATGATTTACGCCTAAATTTTCACATAGATACGCCATTTGCTGACTACATCAATTACAACGATGATAGCCCCTATTTTACAATTGAGGAGGCTGAAAGGCTTGACAAATTAATGGATAAGGCTTTTTTAATTTGCGAGTTTGACGGCGTCGATATTTATGAATTGGGGCTTGATACCTTAAACGGCTTTTTTACTGCATACAAAAAATAGATTTTAATACCATTTAAAGGGGCTTTTTAGCCCTTTTACGCCTTTCTATGGAGTAGTGGCATTCGATTGCACAAAGGCGCCATTTTTTAACCTTAAATCGCAAATTATGTACTTAATTAGCTACGAAACAGCAAACTTTAGTTTTTGCTACGTTTCACAATCTCAAAAGCTAGGGGCTTTGCTCCGCGCTTGGTCTAAACATTGTAAAGAAACAGACGCCGACAAAAGGCATTTAATTGACAACCTAGACGCCGTTAAAATACTACGCGTTGAGTTCGACCAAGTGTTTAGGGATTACGAGCCTTATTCATAGGATCTAACTTTGCTTATAAATAAATTTGGCTATTAATTAAATTAATTCTTATTTTACATAAATCTAAACTAAACAAACATGGAAAAAATCAACAAACTCAAGGCTCAAATAAAAGCCTTAAACAAGCGCATTCAAGAGGGCAAAGTGAAAAATATTTATGCCGTCCAGTGCAAGCTTAAAAACTTAAAAAACAGCTTGCAAATTGAAATGGACAACCATTATTGGGAGAACTTTTTATCTAATTAAAAACAATTAAATTAAATTAAATTAAAAACTATGAAAAAAAATCTAAAATCTATTGAGGGTTATTATTATTCAACTTATGCATTTGTATTTAAAAACAATTTAGAGGCAACTGCTAACAAAGTATTGGGTAAAGGATGGGAAGCGGAAGATGATGTTAATCAAATTCAGAAACTTATTAATGCCATGAAAATTGGCAAATATTCAGTAGAATGTATTGATAAAATACCTTGCGATGAAGAAGATATAATAGTAAGGAAGGAATCAGAGGTAGATTATAAGAATATTGATAAAGCATTTAGGCAATTAATATCATTATATGATGTGTGTGATGAATTAGAGATGAATGGCGAAGATAAAGAGGCAAAAAAAATGCGCAATACATTATATAAAATAGGGGCATTTATTCAATCATTAAAAAATTAAACAGAATGAAAACAATCGCAATCAAATGGTCAACCGATGATGTATTAGGTACAGCCGAAAGCATGGAAATTGAATTAACTGAACAAGAGGCTGACCATATTTTAGAAGAAATGGAAAGATGTCATGATGCTGAATTAGGCATTAATTGGCTTGTTATTGAAAGTTATATTGAAGATTTTATACAAGCTAAAAAAGAATTTGAAATTGCTGACAATATTATTAAAAACACAAATTAAACAAAATGAGCTACCAAATTAAAAGAGAATGTTGGAATGAAAAAACTTATAATGGATATGGTGATAACCCATATTGGAATATTAAAGTAAATGGATTAGATTTTGGATTAAATGATGATGGGTTTTTATGGGGCATTAATAATTCTATTATAAATGATGAAAATATAGATATTATCAAAGAGATAATCAATGAATGTAATTTAAAAATTAAAATTAAACAAAATGAAAATTTTAGTCGCGTGTGAGGAATCGCAAGCAATAACAAAAGAGTTTAGGGCATTGGGGCATGAGGCTTATTCGTGCGATATTCTCCCTTGCACTGGCGGGCATCCCGAATGGCATCTTGAGGGCGATGTTTTTGGTTTTATTGACCAAGGATGGGATTTAATGGTGGCGCATCCTCCATGTACTTATCTATCAGTAAGTGGTGCTAGGCATTTATATAATAAGGACGGATCTAAGAACTTGGAGCGTTATAAAAATCAACGCGAAGCATTAGATTTTGTTGAGCGGTTGATGTCTTGTGATATTCCTAGAATAGCTATTGAGAATCCCGTTTCAGTAATTTCTAGCCAAATTAGAAAACCCGACCAAATAGTACAGCCTTGGATGTTTGGAGATTCGGCAAGTAAGACCACTTGTTTATGGTTAAAAAATTTACCTAAACTTGTAGCTACAAATGTGGTTGATAAGGGAGAGTTCAAAGAATGGATTGACAAGAAATCGGGCAAGATGAAGCGCCAAGCTACTTGGTATTATGACGCTTTGATTAATGCAAAGAGTCCCGAGGAGCGTAGAAGCCTCCGAAGTAAAACTTTTAAGGGAATAGCCCAAGCAATAGCCTCTCAATGGGGTAATTTATAAATAAAAACTACAAAAAATGAAAAAATTTCAGATTAGAGTGAAGCCAACAGGTACAATTATTAATGAATTTAACAGCTTAAAGCACGCCATGGTTGAGGTAAAGCTGTATGAATTATACGATTATAAAGATGGAGTATACACTCCTAATTTTTATGAAATCGTTGAAAATAAAATTGAAGAAAAAAAATTAACTAAACAATTAAATTAAAAAAAATGAAATTTATTAAACTAACTGAATGTTATTCACAAGAAACGAGAGAAATGTATTTTAATGTTGAAATGATAGAAGCAATATTTATTGAGGGTAATCGCACTCGTTTAAAGCATCCATCCCATAACAACGGGGGTTGGTGTGTAAAAGAAACACCCGAAGAAATTTTAAAACTTATTAAAAAATTAAATTAAATTTTATGAATTATTATGTAATAACTTTTGGATTTGAAGATAACGATGAAAACGAATATAAAATATCAAAGAGTAAACCCATCCTTGCTGAGAATGAAGATGATGCTTGTATTATGTTAAAAGACCAGTTTGAAATGAATGAAGGAGTAGACTGCGAAATACATAGTGTAAAATTAGTAACCAATTAAATCTAAAAAATGAAAGTATTAGAATTATTCGCGGGTAGCCGATCTGTTGGTAAGGTTGCTGATCAGCTAGGTTTAGAGTCATTTTCCTCCGATTTTGAGGCATTTGAGGGGATTGACTATCAAATAGACATCTTGGAATTTGATGTCAAAAAAGTGCCGTTTAAACCCGATATAATATGGGCTTCCCCTCCTTGCACTGGGTTTAGTGTTGCGGCTATTGGTAGAAATTGGCAAAAGACCGAAACCGATGCCATCCCCAAGACCGATACAGCTAGATTAGGTATTGAATTGGTTAAAAAAACTATTGAAATTATAGACCATTTTCAGCCTAAATATTTCTTTATTGAAAATCCTAGGGGAATGTTGAGGACTCTCCAAATCATGCAAAGGTTCAAGAGGCAAGGCGTGACCTATTGCCAATATGGAGATGATAGGATGAAACCTACTGATATTTGGACAAATAGTGACATTTGGACTCCGCGACCAATGTGTAAAAATGGGGATTCTTGCCATATTTCAGCCCCTAGAGGCTCTCGCACTGGTACGCAAGGTCTTGCTAATGCATACGAAAGAAGCAAGATACCCGAACAGCTATGCCTAGAAATTTTACAATCTTGTATTTAATTAAATTAATTATCTTTACTTTTCACAAAAACTAATAAACATGAAACTATTAAAAGAAACACTAATTTTTACTTTTGAAATGCTGAAATTTTTCTTTATCAGCGTGCCACTAGCTTGTCTAGTTTACTTTACTGCAAACCTATTTTTTGAAATTAAAAGAATATACAATGCAAAATGAAATAACCACCAAAAAACTACTTTGTGAAACATTTTTTAAAATGTTCAACACCGAAGCATTACCTAACTTAGACATGGAAGATTTTATTGTCATGTGGCAAGCCCTTGCTGATAAATGGGGCGTAATCAAATCAGATCGGGAATGGGATGAATTTGCAGAAGAAATTAACTGCGTAGCATCAAACCGAAAAAACTATTTTAACGAAATTTTTGATAAACATTTTAACGATTAAAACTATGAAAAAAGAAACAGGTATTGCCTTCATTTTAATTAAAGATGATGGAACATTTGAACAAATTGAATTACCCTTTACTATACCCCCTAATGTGGGCGATTTTATTAACTATATAAATGAATTAGGGGAGATGCATTCTTATATAGTAACTAAAAGAATATTTAGCGAAGGAACAAACAATATAATAATAAATTTTAAAAACTATTAAAAACAAACAATTATGACAAAGTACGAAATCGTAAAAGAAACATCATTTACAGGATCTGTTCTCTATTCTATTGAAAGAGAAGGTAAGTATATTCTTAATTCTTGCAATAGTGACTTTAACAAGGTAGTGCAGTATTTAGAAAATCTAATTACTAACAAAGACCAAGAATCTATTAAAGAAACAATTAAAGTAATTGAAGTATATGATAAAGACTAAACACATAAGTGTATTGGAATATTCTCAAAAAATAAATCCAGCTTATTTTAGAAAGAATAGGAAATACCCCAATATGCCAATAACAAGACATACTATTATGTATAGAATTAGAAACAATATGGAACTGCCAGAAGTAATTAAATACAATAGGGTAGGGAAAGTTCATGTATTAATGGTAAACGCAAACTTTTAAATTAAACAAATGATAAACACTGAAGATATTTTAGGCAAACCTAGTGAACATAGTAATTTTAGTAGCTTTGGGGACTTTACTCCTTTTGAAAGGCAAATGATTATGGCTGAACTATACCACAACGCTTGGTATGACCAAGAAAGATTTGAGCAAATGTATGACTTGTATAACAAATGGACAGCTAAGCCAATAAAGGAATGTAAATTTATGAATGAAATTAAAATTGAAGATTTATGATGGGAAAAATAATATTTTTTTATACAATAGCTTTTTGTATTCTATTATTAAAACTTAATAAAAATGAAAAATAACTATGAAATCAAGCAATCTTATCTTATAACCTTAGAGAATGAACAATTAAGAGATAGGATAATGGAATTGACTAAACAATTTAATGAATTAAAAAAGAAATATGAGAACCAATTTGCCGAAGGAGTGGTACAAAATAAAGGGATTCATGAGATTGTTCAAGAACGACAAATTAATTAGGGAATTCAAGTTTCAATCTGCTCACGATAGAAGAAGAATGTTAAGAATATGGAACTCGGAAATTAAACCCAATGGAATTGATGAATATTATTTAATTATTAAACTAGAAGATTAAAATGAAAGAAAAATTTGACTTACAAAGAATGGAGACATTTTATCCATTAATGAAAAAATCCCAAGAATTAAAATTAAGTATTCTTCATAATTACATTAATCATTATACAGAAAATGATGAAGAAAGACAAAAGCTATATCGAGATTCATTTTTTTATGTATTAGAAGATGAAGCCAACGAGCTAGATCGGTTTGAGGATTTAATTTAAAGAAATAATATCGATATCTCCTTCTGGAAGCAAATCCATTTCTTTTATCATTACTACTTCCATGTTCTTGAACTGATTAAGAACCTCAAGCAAAGACTCGGCATAGACCAATTTAGTTAGGTTTATGCCGTTTTTTTTGAAATATACTCGGTATGCTCTCATTTCGTGCCGTCTTGGAATGGTTCGTGGTCTGTGGACTGGTCTATTCTTCTATATCCTTCTTGCCATAATATCTTGGTTAATGTGACAGACTTTTTAATGACCATCTCCTCTGAATCTTTGGGTTGTAGTATATGAAGCAGTTCATGTAGAAGCACCTCGAGATGCTTTTTAGATTTTAGCCTGCTATCAATTTCTATTATACCATCACTTGAGGCTATGCCGTAGGCTTGCTCTTTCCCTAGTTTGCGATATATAATTTTGATGCGTGCCACATTAAACGATTTTCCCTTTAAAGATACGCTTATTGTTGAATTCAAAGTCTTCCCCGTTAGGATCTAACTCTACTTCTGCAAAACCATGATTCCACTTATTTAGAGGCATATAGGCGGGATGTAATTCACTTAGGCAACCCAATGACCATGTGGTAACCATCTTGCCCGTAAGGGTCGGTTCTGTGTGTTCTGATGTTTGGTGGTTATGGCCTTGGAATGTGCTAACCTTTGCTTTAAGAAATAATCCCCTTGCTGGGTTTACGGGTGCCGATATTCCACCTACATATTCGTGACCATGAATTCCCCAAAGGTTATTTAGCTTCATTGGTCTTTTATCTCCTATTATTTCTATGCCTCTAGCTCTTGCCTTAATGATATTCTCGAATTCAAACTCTTCTATGCCTACTAATTCACCAGCTTTCTCGTAAAGAAAATGCTCGTATCTTTCTTCGTGGTTCCCAATTTTAAAGTAAATTTTGCACTTTAACTCCTTCTCAAAGATATCAAACAAGGCTTTGAATGTATCTAGTTCTAGCTTGAAGTTTCTTTTCTTGGGGTCTTTGATGAATCTGCTAAGTCTATGGCAATCAATAGTGTCCCCATTTAAAAGTAAAGCGTCAGGTTTACTTTTCTTGGCATATTGTAAAGCTGCCGTTATCGCATCTATGCTATGGTATGGTACATGAATATCAGATAAGATTAAAACTTTCTTATGCCCTTTGAAAATGTATGGTTCAAATGCTGTTTCATCTGATTTGGGAAGGTTGTAAGGATTCTTAGGTCTATCCTCTTCTTTATAAAATTCACTTTTTTGTACAGATTCTTTTCTAAGGTAAGTACCATTTTTGCCTTCAATATATCTTAAAGATGACCTAGCCCGTTCAACATTTGTAAATGCTAGATTATTTTCTGCGTACATTATCCTAGCTAATTTCTTAGTAGGCATATCAGGATGTTTGGTTCGGTAGTTTCTTGCAATTAGGCTGTTCCCGTTGATAGATGGCATATATTTTATTTGTATGGAGAATAGTGTGGTTTCCCATCAACTCTAGTCGCCTTTAAAATTTGTTTTCTTTGCTTACCAGTACTTTCATAAGAAACATGAACCCAATCTGGGTTTTCATTGGTACCAAATTCCCAAATTAATTGGTCAAATTCTAGACTATCCTTGATGTAATTAAATACCATTGTATTGGTAACCCCATTTGCACTACCATCCATATCAATATCAATAGCCTCACCTGTGCTATGCTGTGATGTGGCTGATGCCCCTTTGGTGCAAGCATTCAGTTCTTTAGACCTATATCCCGAACTGATGTGAATAGGACAACGGAAATTGTTTCTTATTTTTTCAAATACATTTTCTGCTAACAATTTAAAGTTAGCTATATGTTCTTCTGTTGGCATATTAGATATGCCTTGACGCTTGGCAGTTTCGCTACGAATTACTTCGGCTAAGTCTAAATGTTCGGATAATTTCATTAGTCTTGTGTTTTATCTTTTTTAAATATTTTTTCTACTGCTGTTAATCCTAGACATCCAAAAGCCAATAACGCTACTGATTCTACTAAAACGGGTGATGGTGCTGTATGCTCATCACTAAAACTATTGTGGTACATGGTAACGCACAATGCTGTTGTACAAAGCAACCCGCAAATACGCTTCATACTTAATTGTCCCGTTTCATCTTGAAAAAATTGTTTCATTACTTTAAACTTTGAAATTGAAGAAATATTATTCCTATAAGGATTACTTTTTGGGCAAAGTCGTACTTTTTGTCTTTCTCTTTTTCGGCTTCTCTGGCAATATAGATGTTTCTATTTGCTTCATATTTCCACTTCCAATTATAGAAGCTATCTTTTGTTTGATATATTGTTTGATAAAGGCTATCATATTTTTCTTTTTTAATTGTTAACGAATCTTTTAATGTACTTATTGTGTTGTTATATGAATTAAATAATAAATTTATTGTATCAGCTTGCGAAACTTTCATTATAACCACTGAATCACCTCTAAATAACCTTTTTACGGGGTATTGGGAGTAAGACAAATGGAATGATAGTATCAGCATTAGCACTATCAAGCTTAACTTTAACTTCATTTAACTCTGTTTTTAAATCTTTGTTTTCTTCTTTTAATGTTATTATCGTATTAACGGCTTCCGTTACTATTTGTGATTGTTTTTTACTCGCCCCCTCTTGAACTTTAGCACTTGCTTTGGTGTTTTCTTCTACTTTTGATAAAAGGTTTTGAAACTCTCTATCTTTTTTTGCAGTTTCACTTTCGTTCTGTGCAGTAGCTTGACATCCAAATAAAAATATTAATAAAAAATATCTCACTTTTTATTTTTTTTCTCTTTTATTCTTTCATATACATAAACCGCCATAAATGCCCAGCAAGTCCCAACTAATAATAATTGGATATGGAACCCGTAATCGTTTAATAAATCTCTCATTATTTGATGGATTTAATTGCGCCTAGTTCCTGCAATGTTCTTAATTGAGTGGTAGATACTGCTTTAGCTGAGTCGCTTCTTCTTAAAGCTTCTTGTACTAAGTCTAGTCTATTTTCTACCTTTTCAATTCTAACATCTTGGGACTTGGCTTGTGATTGGAATGTGCTTCTTATATCTACATATAGATAACCGATAGCTATTAAGACAATGAACAAAGTTCCTACTACAGGATTTTTGGCAAAGTCTTTGAAACTTATGGGTAATGGATTAGCTCCTATGTTTACTTTTTTACTTGTAGCCATTAGAATAATTTTTTATATAAGCCTAAACTTATTTGATTAGTGGTAAAACTAATAGTATAAGCCTCGTTTTGCTTCTTGTAATTTAAACCAACTCCTACTCCTATTTTATTATCAAAGCGTCTAATATCGCCTAATAGACCTATAAAAAGCTCATTCTTAGGCTTGTGGTAGATATCGTTGGTAATTGTGATGGTTTTTTCAGTTAGATTAGCCTTATATGACCTTCCAATGATTTTATTTTGGGTAATGGTATCTTGAATATATACGCTGTTATCTGCATTTATACGCAAAGTATCCGAATAAGCCTTTATTTTATTGTAGTCATTGACAATGTAAGTAGTATCATGCACTTCATCAATTTTGTAGAGAGTATCTAAAACGACAAAAGGGATATCATTCCCTTTCTTATATTTTGTAGTCGTTATGTTCTTAGTTATGGTATCTATCTTAGTGATAACTTTAGTGCCACCTCCTTCTCTTGTAGGTGCTAAAACAAAAAATAGCACAACAACTATGAGTGCTAATATTAATATATTTTTAGCTATTTGCACGATTCTTTCTTTCTTTATTCTTGTAGTAATAATGTCTTAATGCAAATAATCCAGAGCAAATACCAATTAGACTAGCAAGTAAGCTAACATATGGTTGAATTGCAGTTATAGATACCGCCGCACTTAATAAACTTACAGATGCAGATGCGTCAGCCAATGTGTTATTTCCCATGTCAATTTTTTACCAAATATAACCAATAATTAAATAAATTTACTTATATTGTCCACTTTTTTTCCGGACAAGCGTCTGCACCCACCGGCGAGAAGACTTTGGCGCTAGTCGTACAAAAACACTTTCCACAATAATCTCTTACGGAAGATTGTACCCAAAACTCACAATTAGCGCAAATTTCAAGTCTTTTTTCAGCCACTTCTTTTTGTTCATCTGTCGGGTTCATGGCAGTCATGTAAGACAGCAAGATTTCTTTTACCTTGTTCATTTTAAAGTATTTTTTGTAATAGTTTTCATTAAATTTAAAAGCATTTATATTAATGTACTTATAATATTTATCATAAGTGTCTTCTAATTCTTTTAATGTTATTGGCTTTAATGGTTCTGTTGGGATATCGCCCGATGCTTTTTTATGATTTTCAAAATTGTTTGGGTTATCTATATCACCACTTTGTTTATGGCCAGCCACCTCTGATGGATCGCCCCAGTTAAAACAATATGATGGTAAATAATCTAAATTATGCTCATCTAAATTACCTTCGTCTCGTAGTTTAGTGTACCAACTCAACCCCTCAAATCCCGTTTTATCCACTCTAAATCCTATGTCCCTTATTCTATCCATTTTAACAATAACACTAGCTTCCATTGTATTCATTACTAATTCAAGCTTATCTTGTGTGGCAAAAAAGCTTTTCTCTGGCTTCCAAGCATCTTTACCATTAGCTTCTATACCATCTACTGCTTGTTCTAAATGCCATGGAAGGTAAATATCGTCATCATCTGCTAACATAAAATAATCTCCTGTTGCATGAGTAACTGCATCTCTACATATTTGACCTCTATTCTCGTATGGATTATTGGTTAAATAGTCTATGCCATTATTAATTATAATTACTGCTGGGTCTTGGAAAGCTAATTCGTATGGATTTTCCTTGTCAGTATTAAATATTATTAACTCTTTATTAGGATAGCTTTGAGCATAAAACTGCGACAATATTCTCTTCACACAATAAAACCTTCTGTAACTAGTACAAACAAAACTTACTTTTTTCATCTTGAATAATAATTTACTTTTTCATTAGGAGAATATGGTATAGTTGCATGGTTCTGCAAAAAATAGTCTTGAAAATAATTCATATTTTTTCTTTTTTCTACCCCTTCTTTTGTGGCATATCTTAAATGCCTCATACAATATTCAGTTTCATGCCTTTTCAAATCACAACATGCTTCGTTAAATCCATCACTACTTAAAAATCCTATGTCCAATCTATGTTTTACTGCTTTAAAATGCGGTCCAATTGGGTATCCCGTTTTTATTTCAATTATATCATTTTCGCTTCCAAAACATTCAATAAAATAAAGTCTAACAGTTTCTGCATTTTTTTCGTCTGCTTCTACTAATATATCTAATATATTATCTGGCAATAAATCATCAGCATCTGGATACAAAACCCAATCAAATTGAATATCTATAGATTTATATAAATCATGTAAACTTTCATTATTTTTAAACGACCATCCCGTCATGTAATCATTTTCACTATCAGTTATTTTATATGGTTTATTTAAGTTTTGTATATACTCTATTATATCATCATCTATATTGCCAATCTTTAAAAAATACAAATTAGAAACCTTATCAGCCAATCTTGTAATTGACAATTTCATTAATTCTTTACCTACTTTTTCTTGGTCTATTTCAGCCAATCTCATCATTCCGGCTACTTTCATATTTTTATTTTTTTTGCATGTAATACGCCTTGTTCATTTATATTGCAATCCATTAATTTAATCTCTTCAAGAGAATTAAAGCCCCATATATCAAATTTATCAATTAACATATTTTTTAAATCTGCACTATGATATTCTATTGCAAACTCTTCAATATTAGAAAGACTATCTATATCCTTAAAATGTATTTCAGCCCCTTCAATATCAGATTTTATAATTTGAGGATTATATTTATTAATTAAATCTATTAATCTTTCTGTTGAATTTATTGCGCCTTTAGAATAAATAAAATTAATATTTTCAGATATTTCATTACCTAAATCAACCCCAATTACTTGTTTTGCACCATTTTGTAAAAACCAATCATAAGTAGAAATTGAAGAATGAAATTTGCCACATCCTAAGTCTAATATAATTTTATCATTAAAATTAATAAAACCCCAATGATTATCTGGTTCTTCGCTTGTTATATATTTCATAATAGTATAGATTTTTTTTCTAGTTTTTGAATAATTTCATAATATTTTTTAGATGCAGTTCCTTCTTTAATTTCTAAGTTTTTATTATAAGGAAGTTCATTCATATAAATTGCTTTGTAAAATAAACCTTGCTCTGCCCCTGTAACGCCAGCATTGTGGAAAATATTTAATTTATCCCATTCGGCTTCTGTACTTGTTGCCCATGCAAATTCTAAATCTGGGTGGCAAACGCTTTCATAGCCTAGTTTCCAGCCATTCCATAAAACTGCCCACATATCTGAACACCATATTTGTAAAGGATGATAAGGTTGTCTAGATTCACCTTCAGACATAGTGTGTCTATCTAACTCAATTTTTTCGTTATTTAAATCAGTAATTTCTTTAAATAATCTCTCGCAATCTTTTTCTACATTAGCCCAAAATTGAGCGTTGATTCCTTTCATTAAGTATTGAGCGCCTATTGCATTTAATTCGTTGTCTTTTACTAATTGCTTGTCTATGTCTACTATCTCGCACATTTTATCTAATATGTCTTCTCCTTTGGAAATTATGTAGTCGTGGCCTATGTACCATCTGCAATCACTTCCGTACCATTTATTATCTTGAAGGAATTGTTCCCAATTTATTGGTTTGGTAAATACGATATCGCAGTCATGATAAAGTACGGCTTCATTCTCTATTTCCGGATACTTTGTAAAGTGTTGCTTTAATATGTTGGGACGGATGGAAGAAATGTAATGTCTAGTTTCTCTAGTGTCATCATAAAAAAAGAATCTAGCAGGATAGCCATTAGCTAGTTTACTATATTCTTCGGGGATTTCTCCTGTCTGCTTCCAACAAACAATATCAACTTGGTTAGGATTTATACCCATTTCCATAAAATTATTAAGCATAACCTCTAATTGCCATGCGTAATATTTAATAGCGGGCTGAGCGCAAATAAATCTTAGATTCATAGTTTTTTTAGCAAAGTTATTTAATTAAATTAATAAACCTAATATTCTTTGTAAGATTTTTCTTCAGTTAGTTCTGAGCCGTATTTTTCGTTGATTTGTTTTTTCATGATGGCTCTGACATCGTTTAATTGGTAAACCTCACGAGCTAATTCTACAAAAGTTTCTCCAAAGTCTTTTCTGTGTTCATGTTCCCTTAGATGGTCTTCTACTGCCCATAGTTTTTTGTTTATGGAATATAGCTCTTGGACTAATGGGTCTATTAAAATGACTGTGTGCTTTCTGTTGAGGGCGTTTTTTACCACCTTCCACTCTTTATCTATGTTTATAAGCTTCTCTGTATCGTGTATTAAAAGCTTCTTTATGGTTAGGATGGTATATTTGTCCACCACTTCACCGATGCTGACTTCTATTTTCATGGGCTAAAGATAAGATTTTTACTATTAATCATTAATTTAATTAAATTAATTCCTATTTTTGTACAAAACATACAACTATGCCTACAAGCTACCCTCTCTACAAAGATTCTGTCCGAAATTGGTTTCTACAAAATGTTCCCTTAGATGCCCTTATATTGGATGTTGGTGCTGGATGTGGCACTTATAGTGATTTACTTAGGGGATATGGTTACAAGATGGATGCCGTAGAAATATGGAAGCCGTACATAAAACAATATGGGTTAAAAAATAAATATGGTGTAGTTTATAATAAAAACATACTTGCTGTTGACTTTGTTGTACTTGATAAATATGATTTTTTTATTTTAGGTGATGTTTTGGAGCATTTAACTATAGAAGAAGGGAAATATCTTATGCTTTTTTTAAAACAACATAAGAAACAATATCTTGTAGCGGTTCCGTATCAAATGGAGCAAGGTGAGTATGAAGGCAATGTCCATGAAACCCATTTGCAGCCTGACCTTACGCCTGATAATATGCTAGAAAGGTATCCTGATTTAGAGTTGCTTTATGGCAATAATTTCTATGGTTATTACACAAATAAAAAACAAAAACATGAGAAAGCTTACGTCCTTTATGCTGATGATTCCTATTATGACCTTGTGGATGCTTGTTGTCGTTCCATTAGAAATTTTAGTGATTACCCTATATATGTTTATATGCTTAATTCTTCTCAAAAGGTGAATGTGGTAAATACCATTACTAAAAGATGGGATTGTGATGTAATCCACTTAAAAAAAAGAAATGACTACATAGTTAGAGAAGATAAACAGATATATAAGCTTTTAATTGAAAGACCTAAAATTGTAAAAGATGCTTTGAAGTATGCTGATGTTGTGGCTTATGTTGACACAGATAGTGTAGCAAGTCCATATGTAGATAGGATATTTGATTATTATAATGGAGCAGATATTTATCCATTCTTTACTTCCGGTATTTATGATTATCTTATTATCAATGGTCGTGGTGGTGCCAATAGTAGAGATGAAATGCATAAAACACTTGAATATGATGTTTGTTGGTTATTTGATGTAGACCAAAAAGAATCAAGAGATAATTATAGACAAACAGGATATTTTGTTTGTGGTCAAAAGTCCATTGATTTTTTAGAAGAGTGGGCATGGATGTGTAACAACCCTAGAGTATTGAAAGAAAATGCAAAATATGCACCTTTTAATGAAGAAACAATTATGAATGTTTTAAGATGGAAATATAGATTTGATAGAG
>Ga0209296_1001642_pt1 | contig 16791 bp, 10 predicted proteins | sample S_130206_EF_Meta_FD_187319 | JGI IMG/M metagenome (GOLD analysis project Ga0209296, IMG submission 187319) | Freshwater microbial communities from Lake Simoncouche, Canada to study carbon cycling - S_130206_EF_MetaG (SPAdes) (version 2) | ecosystem: Environmental > Aquatic > Freshwater > Lake ...
CATGGTGGTCAAAGCCAACCGTCACAATCCTGAAGACGGTGGCGATTTGGGCGGTCACATTGGCTCCTTTGCCTCATTGGCTCACATGTTTGGCGCTGGCTTCAATCATTTCTGGCATGCCGAAAGTGAAAATCATGGCGGTGATTGTTTGTACATCCAAGGCCACGTCTCACCGGGTGTCTATGCGCGAGCCTACTTAGAAGGCCGCCTAACAGAAGAGCAGTTGCTCAACTTCCGTCAAGAAGTAGATGGCAAAGGTTTGTCCAGCTATCCGCACCCCAAATTAATGCCTGAGTTTTGGCAATTCCCCACAGTGTCCATGGGCCTTGGCCCCTTGATGGCCATTTACCAAGCGCGCTTTTTAAAGTACTTGCACGCTCGTGGCATTGCCAATACCGAGAACCGCAAAGTCTGGGTGTTCTGTGGCGATGGCGAAATGGACGAGGTGGAGTCTTTGGGTGCCATTGGATTGGCCGCACGAGAGAATCTTGACAACTTGATCTTCGTCGTGAACTGTAACCTGCAACGTTTGGATGGACCCGTTCGTGGCAACGGCAAGATTGTTCAAGAACTCGAAAGTGAATTCCGTGGATCCGGCTGGAACGTCATCAAGCTCATTTGGGGCAGCGAATGGGACAAGCTCTTGGCACGAGACAAAGATGGTGCCCTGCGCAAAATCATGATGGACACATTGGACGGCGACTTCCAAGCTTTCAAAGCCAACGACGGTGCCTACGTGCGCAAGCATTTCTTTGGTCGCGATCCACGCACCCTCGAGATGGTGTCGCACATGAGCGACGACGAAATTTGGTCCTTGAAGCGGGGCGGTCATGATCCCCAAAAAGTGTATGCGGCGTATCACCAGGCTGTGAACACCAAAGGCCAACCTACAGTGTTGCTGATCAAAACGGTCAAAGGTTTTGGCATGGGCAAAGTGGGTGAGGGCAAGAACAACGTTCACCAAACCAAGAAACTCTCAGACGAAGACATTCGCTACATGCGCGACCGCTTCAATATTCCTGTGCCCGACAGTGAGTTAGCCAAAGTGCCTTTCTACAAGCCTGCAGATGACACGCCAGAAATGAAATACTTGCACGAGCGCAGGAAAGCATTGGGCGGTTACTTGCCGCACCGCCGCACCAAAGCGGATGAAAGCTTTACCGTCCCTGCATTGGATGTGTTTAAGTCTGTGATGGAGCCGACTGTGGAAGGCCGTGAAATTTCCACCACGCAGGCCTATGTGCGTTTCCTCACACAACTCTTGCGCGACCAAGCTTTGGGCCCCCGTGTGGTTCCCATTCTGGTAGACGAAGCGCGTACCTTTGGCATGGAAGGTTTGTTCCGCCAAGTCGGTATTTACAACCCAGCAGGTCAGCAATACACACCGGTTGATAAAGACCAAGTGATGTACTACAAAGAAGACAAAGCGGGCCAGATTTTGCAAGAGGGCATTAACGAAGCGGGCGGTATGTCGAGCTGGATTGCAGCAGCCACCAGCTACTCCACCAGCAACCGCATCATGGTGCCTTTCTATGTTTACTATTCCATGTTTGGTTTCCAGCGCATTGGCGATCTGGCATGGGCAGCTGGCGACATGCAAGCGCGAGGATTCTTGTTAGGCGGTACATCTGGCCGAACCACTTTGAACGGCGAAGGCTTGCAACACGAAGACGGCCACAGCCATATTTTGGCGGGCACCATTCCCAACTGCATCAGCTACGACCCCACCTTCGCGCACGAAGTGGGTGTGATCTTGCACCATGGCTTGAAGCGCATGGTGGAAAAACAAGACAATGTTTATTACTACATCACTTTGCTGAATGAAAACTACCCCATGCCAGGTTTAACAGCCGGTACGGAAGAGCAAATCATCAAGGGCATGTATTTGTGCAAAGCCGGTGGCAAAAACAAAACGCGTGTGCAGCTCATGGGCTCTGGCACCATTTTGCGAGAGTCATTGGCAGCGCAAGAGTTGCTCGCCAAAGACTGGGGCATTGCAGCCGATGTTTGGAGCTGCCCAAGTTTCAACGAACTGACACGCGACGGCCAAGACGTCGAGCGCTTCAACATGTTGCATCCTTTGGAGGTACCTCGTGTCCCATTCGTGGCGCAGCAATTGGCCAAATACGATGGCCCTGTGATTGCATCCACCGACTACATGAAAAACTATGCAGAGCAAATTCGCTCATTCATTCCAAAAGGCCGCACGTTCAAAGTATTGGGCACCGATGGTTTTGGCAGAAGCGATTTCCGCAGCAAATTGCGCGAGCACTTTGAAATCAACCGGCATTACATTGTTGTGGCTGCACTCAAGGCATTGAGCGAAGAGGGTGCCGTGCCCGTGGCCAAAGTCGCTGAGGCTTTGAAGCAATACGGCATCAAGACCGACAAGGTCAACCCTTTGTACGCTTGATCAAAAGAATTGGAGACACACATGGCATTGGTAGAAGTCAAAGTTCCAGACATCGGTGATTTCGATGAAGTCACCGTCATTGAGTTGATGGTCAAGGTGGGTGACACCATCAAGGCCGAGCAATCATTGATCACGGTTGAGTCTGACAAAGCATCGATGGAAATCCCATCTTCATCAGCCGGCGTGGTGAAAGAACTGCGCGTGAAGCTGGGTGACAAAGTGAAGCAAGGTTCGGTGGTGTTGGTGTTGGAAGCCAGTGGAGCGGCCTCAGCACCTGCAGCTGCACCTGCACCTGTTGAGGCGCCAGCTGCTGCTGCGCCTGTGATAGCGCCGGCAGTTGCTTCTGCACCCACAGAAGCCCCAGCGCCAGTGGTTGCTTCAGTTGTTGCATCTTCAGCAATTTCTGCTGCCCCCGCACACAACCCCGGCGCCCCAAGCCTTGGCTTGCCGCATGCATCACCTTCCGTGCGCAAATTTGCCCGCGAACTGGGTGTACCACTGGAAGAAGTCAAAGGCACTGGCCCCAAAGGTCGAATTTCACAAGACGACGTACAAGCCTTTACCAAAGCCGTGATGGCGGGTTCTGCGCAAACCAAAGCGCAAGCGGCCAAAGCGCCTGCTGGTGGTGACGGTGCTGCGTTGGGCTTGATCCCTTGGCCCAAAGTTGACTTTGCCAAATTTGGTCCCATTGAGCGCAAAGAAATGGGCCGCATCAAGAAAATCAGCGGCGCCAATTTGCTGCGCAATGCGATCATGATTCCCGCGGTGACCAACCACGACGATGCTGACATCACGGACTTAGAAGCTTTCCGCGTGTCCACCAACAAAGAGAATGAAAAGTCTGGCGTCAAAGTGACCATGTTGGCCTTTTTGATCAAAGCTTGCGTGGCCGCTTTGAAGAAATACCCAGAGTTCAACAGCTCTTTGGATGGCGATGCCATCGTCTACAAAAACTATTGGCACATTGGCTTTGCAGCAGACACGCCCAACGGCTTGATGGTGCCCGTGATTCGAGACGCCGACAAAAAAGGCATTTTGCAAATCAGCCAGGAAATGGGCGAGTTGGCCAAGAAAGCACGTGATGGCAAATTGGGCCCTGCAGAAATGACAGGTGCGACCTTCACCATCTCTAGCTTAGGCGGCATTGGCGGAAAGTATTTCACGCCCATCATCAACGCCCCTGAAGTGGCCATCTTGGGTGTTTGCAAGAGCACGCATGAACCTGTGTGGGATGGCAAACAGTTTGTCCCTCGCCTCATGTTGCCTTTGTCATTGACTTGGGACCACCGTGTCATCGACGGTGCTGCTGCTGCACGCTTCAACGCGTACTTGGGTCAAATCCTTGGCGACTTCCGCCGTGTGTTGCTTTGAGAGGCTGAACCATGGCATTGATTGACATTAAAGTTCCGGACATTGGCGACTTCGACGAAGTGGCGGTGATTGAGTTGTTGGTGAAAGCTGGCGACTTGGTGAAGGCTGAGCAAAGTTTGATCACCGTCGAGTCTGACAAAGCCTCGATGGAGATTCCATGCTCACAAGCTGGCGTGGTCAAAGAGATCAAAGTCAAATTGGGTGACAAGGTCAAGCAGGGCTCTGTGGTGTTGGTGTTGGAAGGCGAAGCCACTGCTTCAGCCGCTGCGCCTGCTGCATCTGCACCTCAAGCGACAGCACCCGTTGCTGCTGCTTCTACAGCGCCTGATGCTGCTAGTGTTGCGGTCCACATTCCAAACGCAGCTTCTTACAGTGGCACGGTCGACATCGAATGTGACTTGCTGGTTTTGGGCGCTGGGCCCGGCGGTTACTCTGCCGCTTTCCGTGCAGCAGACTTGGGCCTCAAGGTCGTGATTGTTGAGCGTTATGCCACCTTGGGTGGTGTGTGCTTGAACGTCGGTTGCATTCCTTCCAAAGCCTTGTTGCACGTTGCGGCCGTCATGGACGAGGTGAGTCACATGGCCGCTTTGGGCGTGGATTTTGGGACACCCAAAGTCGACATCGCCAAACTGCGCACCCACAAAGAAAAAGTCATTGGCAAGCTCACAGGCGGTTTGGCCGCCATGGCCAAGATGCGCAAAGTCACCACCGTTCGCGGTGTGGGTGAGTTCCTCAGCGCCAATCATGTGGTGGTGGAAGAAACAAGCGGCACTGGTCAAGAAAAAACCGGTGTGAAGAAAGTCGTTTCTTTCAAGAAATGCATCATTGCGGCGGGTAGCCAAGCCGTGCGCTTGCCCTTTATGCCCAAGGACCCCCGCGTGGTCGACAGCACTGGTGCATTGGCCTTGAAAGAAGTGCCAAAGCGCATGCTGATTTTGGGCGGCGGCATCATCGGTTTAGAAATGGGCACCGTTTACAGCACGCTGGGCGCTCGTTTGGATGTGGTTGAAATGATGGACGGCTTGATGCAAGGCGCTGACCGTGACTTGGTCAAGGTTTGGCAAAAAATGAACGCCCCTCGTTTTGACAACATCATGCTCAAAACCAAAACCGTGGGAGCCAAGGCCACCAAGGCCGGCATTGAGGTCACGTTTGAATCTGCAGAGGAGGGCGTTGCAGCGCCTGCACCTCAGGTTTACGACTTGGTCTTGGAGGCCGTGGGCCGCACGCCCAACGGCAAAAAAATTGCAGCCGACAAAGCAGGTGTGAACGTGACCGATCGCGGTTTCATTCCTGTCGACATTCAAATGCGAACCAATGTGCCACACATCTTTGCCATTGGCGACATCGTGGGACAACCCATGTTGGCGCACAAAGCGGTGCACGAAGCCCATGTTGCAGCCGAAGTCATCGCGGGTGAAATTCAAGGCAACAAAGAGTTGGCAGCCAGTGCCTTCAATGCGCGGGTCATTCCCAGCGTGGCCTATACCGACCCTGAAGTGGCATGGGTGGGCCTCACAGAAGATCAAGCCAAGGCGCAGGGCATCAAAGTCAAGAAGGGCTTGTTCCCATGGACGGCTTCAGGTCGCGCCATTGCCAATGGCCGTGATGAAGGCGTGACCAAGTTGTTGTTTGATGATTCACCCGAGGCGCATGGCCACGGCAAGATCTTGGGCGGCGGCATGGTGGGCACGCATGCAGGAGACATGATTGGTGAAGTGGCTTTGGCCATTGAGATGGGCGCTGACGCCATTGACATCGGCAAAACCATTCACCCACATCCGACCTTGGGAGAAAGCATTGGCATGGCCGCTGAAGTGGCGCATGGCAGCTGTACCGATTTGCCCCCTGCAAAGAAATAATCGGCCCATCGAAAACCAAAAAACCGCCGGCATGAAATGTTCATGCAGGCGGTTTTTTCTTGGCAGCAAGGCGCTTAATTTTGAACGGGTTCAGCTTGAAGTTTGTCGGCTTGAACCCTTCGGGCGCCGTTGAATCTCTTTTGCCAATAGGCCTCGCGCATGTCGTCTACCCGCACGGCCTTACCTGGCCTCGGGGCATGGATGAATTTGCCGTCACCCACATAAATGCCCACATGGCTGAAGGTTCGTTTCATGGTGTTGAAAAAAACCAAGTCGCCTGGCTTGAGCTCGTTGCGGTTGATTTCTTCAGTGACCTTGGCTTGTTCCTCAGCCCTTCGCGGCAGAACCAAGCCCACAGACTTTTCATACATGTAGCGTACAAAGCCGCTGCAATCAAAACCTTTTTCTTCGCTGGTACCGCCCCTTTTGTAGGGCACGCCCAATAGCCCCATGGCTTGGATGACAAGTTCTGAGGCTTTGCCGCCAAAGGTGTTGCGAGCAGACTGAAGAGGGCCCCCAAATTGATTGCTAATTTGCTGTGTCAACTGTTCGGTCATTTGAGTGACCAATCCACGCTCCTTGATCATGCGGTCGAGGTCATCCTCAACGGGAGCTGCCAAGGCTGCCGTTGTCAGAAGTAACAGTCCACATAGAATCAAGCGCATAACGTATCAGTTTAATGCCATCTTCAATGGGATGACGACCCAATTTGGAACGCGTCAAACTGAGAATTCTGAATAATTTGCCTCGAGGTCTGAATATGCTGCTTGAAGTTGAATCCTCTCAATTGGTTCTGGTCGATTACCAATTGAAATTAATGCCTGCCATGAAGGATGCCCAAGCTGTCTGGCAGCGCGCTGAAGTATTGGCTCGGACTGCCAAGTTGCTGAATGTCCCAGTATGGGCCACTGAGCAAAATCCATCAGGATTAGGTGAGACCTCACCTGAGATCCGTCAGCATTGCCAACGTGTGCTGGCCAAAATGGCATTCAGTGGCGTGGAGGAGGGTTTAGGGGAATGGCTCAGCCCGCCCGCGCCGGCGGCGCCCAAAGGCAATGCCCGCAGTTTGCCCCGCCACTTGCAAAAACCGGCTGAACCTGAAGCAGGTCCATCCGTGGTCATTGCGGGTTGTGAAGCCCATGTGTGCTTGTTGCAAACTGCATTGGATTTATTGGAAGACGATTTTGAAGTTTGGGTGGTCACCGATGCTTGTGCTTCCCGCACCGATCGCGATCGCGATGCCGCATTTGATCGCTTAGCAGGCGCTGGGGCTGAGCTTTTAACCACCGAAATGGTGTTGTTTGAATGGCTTCGATCGGCAGAAAATCCCGATTTCAAACAAGTTCAGACTTGGATCAAAGCCTTGATTTAAAGTGGTTTTCAACCTGTCAAAGGTCCTGAAGTCAGTTTGCAGCAAGTCCCTCATGAATAATTATGAATTCAGAAGTCAAGCCCAGCCTTAGGAGAGACCATGGTTCAATATGCAGATTTTCACAAGCGTTCTATTCAGGACCGCGATGCGTTCTGGGCTGAGCAAGCTCAACACATTGAGTGGCACAAAGCACCTCAAGAAATTTGTGATTACAGCAACCCGCCATTTGCCAAATGGTTCAGGGGCGGCGAAACCAATTTGTGTCACAACGCCATTGACCGCCATCTGAAAGACCGAGGCGATCAAGCGGCCTTGATTTTTGTTTCGACAGAAACTGACCAAGAGGTCACGTACACCTACAAGCAGTTGCATGCTGAAGTTCAACGCATGGCTGCGTCATTGTTGTCATTGGGCGTGAAAAAAGGCGACCGTGTTTTGATTTACATGCCCATGATTGCAGAGGCTTCCTTTGCCATGTTGGCTTGTGCGCGAATTGGCGCCATTCACTCTGTGGTGTTTGGTGGATTTGCTTCTGGCTCTTTGGCCTCGCGCATTGAAGACGCCAGTCCCAAAGTCATTGTGAGCGCCGATGCGGGTTCTCGAGGTGGCAAAGTCGTTGTCTACAAACCCTTGTTAGATGAGGCCATTCGCTTGTCATCGCACAAGCCCGATTCAGTCGTGTTGGTCGAGCGTGGTTTGGCCAGCATGGAGATGACTTTGGGACGAGATGTGCTTTGGTCCACGCTGCGCGACAAGCACATGAACGACGTGGTGCCCTGTGAATGGGTCGATGCCACCCATCCAAGTTACACCTTGTACACCTCTGGTACAACAGGCAAGCCCAAAGGGGTACAACGTGACACCGGTGGCTATGCTGTGGCCTTGGCTTCCAGCATTCCCAACATTTTTTGCGGCAAACCAGGCGAAACATTTTTCTGTACCAGTGACATTGGTTGGGTGGTCGGTCACAGCTACATCATTTATGGCCCCTTGATTGGCGGCATGGCCACCATTCTTTACGAAGGCTTGCCCACACGGCCAGACGGCGGCATTTGGTGGAGCCTGGTTGAGAAGTACAAAGTGACCGTGATGTTCAGCGCGCCCACAGCCATTCGGGTGTTGAAAAAACAAGATCCTGCTTTGCTGAGCAAATACGATTTGTCCAGTTTGAAGGCCTTGTTTTTGGCGGGCGAGCCTTTGGACGAACCCACTGCCAAGTGGATTTCTGAAGGCCTTGGCAAACCCATCATCGACAATTACTGGCAAACAGAATCTGGCTGGCCTATTTTGACGGTGTGCAATGGCATTGAAAAAACACCCAGCAAATTTGGCTCTCCAGGCAAAGCGGTTTATGGCTACGACGTGAAGTTGCTAGACGATCAAACGGGTGAAGAACTCACCCAGCCCCATCAAAAAGGCGTGGTGGCCATCGAGGGTCCTTTGCCCCCAGGCTGTTTGCAAACCATTTGGGGCGATGACGCACGTTTTGTCAAAACCTATTGGGACACCGTGCCCGGTAAAACGATTTACTCCACCTTCGATTGGGGCATCAAAGATGAAGATGGCTATTTCTTTATTTTGGGCCGCACGGATGATGTGATCAATGTGGCGGGCCACCGTTTAGGCACGCGTGAAATTGAAGAAAGCATTGCGGGTCACACTGCTGTGGCGGAAGTGGCCGTGGTCGGTGTGGCCGACAGTTTGAAGGGTCAAGTGGCCATGGCCTTTGCGGTCCTCAAAGACAACACGCTTTTAAACGATCCTCAAGCTTTGTTGAAACTTGAAGGTGAAATCATGAAGGTGGTCGACAACTCCTTGGGTGCGGTGGCCAGACCTTCGCGTGTTCGATTCGTGTCTGTTTTGCCTAAAACACGCAGTGGCAAATTGCTGCGTCGTGCCATTCAAGCCGTTTGCGAAGGACGAGACCCTGGCGACTTAACCACCATGGACGACCCAGCGGCTTTGCTTCAAATTTCGGATTTGGTGAAAGCCTAAACCGCTGCAAATGTCACAGCGCTGACACATGACAGAAGGGATGAATCTGTATTCATCCCGTTTTTGTTGAATAAAAGCGCTTAAGTGACGCAAATCAATGGGATAATGCGCGGGTTACTAAGGCCCTTCCCCATGCCACAGTCGCATCCGCCAACCGGTTCAGCCGTGTCGCGGAAGGTAAATCAACCAACTAATGTTCCCTGAAGGGGAGCGAAGGTCAGCGAAAAATGAGTGAGACAAAATCCGTCTACACCGCCTACCAAGGCAACACCTATCTCTTCGGAGGCAATGCGCCTTACGTCGAGGAAATGTACGAGAACTACCTGACCAATCCAGGCAGCGTTCCCGACAGTTGGCGCGAATACTTCGACGCCTTGCAACATGTTCCTGCTGTTGATGGCTCATCTGCCAAAGACGTTCCCCATTTACCTGTCATCAATGCATTTGCCGAGCGCGCAAAGCAAGGTGGCACCAAAGTCGTCATGGCCAGCGCCGATGCCGAAATGGGTCGCAAGCGCACGGCTGCACAACAGCTCATTGCGGCTTATCGCAATGTGGGCCAACGCTGGGCTGATCTCGATCCTTTGAAGCGCACAGAGCGCCCCAACATTCCAGAACTCGAGCCCGCGTTTTACGGCTTTACCGATTCCGACCAAGAAACAGTGTTTGACACCAGCAACACCTTCTTTGGTAAAAACGCCATGCCCCTGCGTGAATTGCTCAATGCATTGCGCGCAACCTATTGCGGCACATTGGGCGCTGAATTCATGTACACCACCGACCAAACTGAAAAGCGTTGGTGGCAACAAAAGTTGGAAAGCATTCGCAGCAAACCCAATTTCAATGCGGATCAGAAAAAACACATCCTTGATCGCTTAACAGCGGCAGAAGGTTTAGAGCGTTTCCTGCATACCAAATACGTGGGTCAAAAACGTTTCTCACTGGAAGGTGGCGAAACCTTCATTGCAGCCATTGATGAGCTCATTCAAGCAGCGGGTGAAAAAGGCGTTCAAGAAATTGTGATTGGCATGGCCCACCGCGGCCGCTTGAACGTGTTGGTTAACGCCATGGGCAAATTGCCCAAAGACCTGTTCGCAGAGTTTGACCACACCGCGCCAGAAGATTTGCCAGCCGGTGACGTGAAGTACCACCAAGGCTTCAGTTCTGACATCAGCACGCGCGGCGGCCCTGTTCACTTGTCTTTGGCCTTCAACCCATCGCACCTTGAAATTGTCAATCCTGTGGTTGAAGGTTCCGTGCGCGCGCGCATGGACCGACGTGCCGACCCCAAGGGCAAACAAGTCTTGCCGGTCTTGGTTCACGGTGACGCGGCCTTTGCAGGCCAAGGCGTCAACCAAGAAACCTTGGCCTTGGCGCAAACCCGTGGCTATTCCACAGGCGGTACCGTTCACATCATCATCAACAACCAAATTGGTTTCACCACATCAGACCCCCGCGACATGGGCTCTACGGTGTATTGCACCGACATTGTCAAAATGGTTGAAGCGCCTGTGTTGCACGCCAATGCAGACGATCCAGAAACAGTTGTGTTGGCCATGCAAATTGCGCTCGAGTACCGCATGACCTTCAACAAAGATGTGGTGCTTGACATCATTTGCTTCCGCAAATTAGGACACAACGAGCAAGACACGCCCAGCCTGACTCAGCCGCTGATGTACAAAAAAATCGGTGCACATCCTGGCACTCGCAAGTTGTACGCCGATCGTTTGGCCGCACAAGGCTTGGGTGAAACCTTGGGTGACGACATGGTCAAGGCCTGCCGCGCTGCACTGGATGCAGGCAAGCACACCGACAGCGATCCAGTACTGACCAATTTCAAAACCCAGTTCTCAGTGGATTGGGCACCGTTCCTGAATCAGAAATGGACCGATGCAGGCAGCACTGCATTGCCATTGGCTGAGTGGAAACGCATTGCAGAAAAAATCACCACCTTGCCAAGCAACGTCACACCGCATCAGTTGGTGAAAAACGTTTACGACAACCGGGCCGCCATGGGCCGAGGCGACATGCCGGTTGATTGGGGCATGGGCGAGCACATGGCCTTTGCTTCTTTGGTAGCCAGCGGTTATCCCGTGCGCTTGTCGGGTGAAGATTGCGGCCGTGGCACCTTCACTCACCGCCACGCCGTCATTCACGATCAAAACCGTGAGAAGTGGGACATTGGCACGTACGTGCCTTTGCAAAACGTCACAGAAAATCAAGCACCTTTTGTCGTCATCGACTCGATCTTGTCTGAAGAGGCTGTGCTGGGTTTTGAATATGGCTACGCTTCCAACGATCCCAACACCTTGGTCATCTGGGAAGCCCAGTTCGGCGATTTCGCAAACGGTGCACAAGTGGTGATTGATCAGTTCATTGCCTCTGGCGAAGTGAAGTGGGGCCGTGTCAATGGCCTGACGCTCATGTTGCCGCACGGCTATGAAGGCCAAGGCCCAGAGCACAGCTCTGCGCGTTTGGAGCGTTTCATGCAGTTGGCCGCCGATACCAACATGCAAATCGTTCAGCCCACCACAGCCAGCCAAATCTTCCATGTGTTGCGTCGTCAAATGGTGCGCAATTTGCGCAAGCCTTTGATCATCTTCACACCAAAGTCTTTGCTGCGCAACAAAGATGCCACATCACCTTTGTCCGAGTTCACCAAAGGTGGTTTCCAAACAGTGATTCCGGAAAACAAAGCACTCAAGGCAGACAAAGTCAAACGTGTGCTCGTGTGTTCAGGCAAGGTTTACTATGACTTGGTGAAAAAGCGTGAAGAGCTGGGTGCCGACGACGTTGCCATTTTGCGTGCCGAGCAGTTGTATCCGTTCCCGCACAAAGCTTTTGCAACTGAATTGAAAAAATACCCGAACGCCACTGAGCTGGTTTGGACGCAAGACGAACCTCAAAACCAAGGTGCTTGGTTCTTTGTTCAGCATTACATCCACGAAAACATGACCGAAGGTCAGCGCTTGGGCTATTCCGGCAGAGCGGCTTCCGCTTCGCCTGCTGTGGGTTATTCACACCTCCACCAAGAGCAGCAAAAAGCGCTTGTTGACGGCGCTTTCGGCAAGATTAAAGGCTTTGTCTTAACCAAGTAATGGTTAAACAGATACATGCACTGAACCTATTTAGAAAGAATTGAAATGGCAATCGTAGAAGTTAAAGTACCTCAGCTGTCTGAGTCTGTGGCAGAAGCCACCATGCTGAAGTGGAAAAAGAAAGTCGGCGACAGCGTTGCATCGGATGAGATCTTGATCGAAATCGAAACCGACAAAGTTGTGTTGGAAGTGCCCGCACCCTCTGCGGGCGTTTTGTCAGAAATCTTGGTTGGCGATGGCGGCACCGTGGCGGCTGAGCAACTCATTGCGCGCATCGACACGGACGGCAAAGTGGCTGCCTCTGCTCCGGCTCTGGCTCCGGCTGCGGCAACTGCACCTGCGGCCAGCGCAGCTTCTGCAGCGCCCGCTGCACAAAGCAACAGCATGGCGGGTGTGGCCATGCCAGCTGCTGCCAAACTTCTGGCTGACAACAACCTGTCTGCTGGTTCTGTAGCGGGTTCCGGCAAAGACGGCCGCGTCACCAAAGGCGATGTGTTGTCGGCCGTTGCAGGTGGTGCTAAGCCTGCTGCTCAAGTCTCTATTCCGACGGGAGTGCCAACATCCTCTTTGCCTCAAGTGGCTGCACCTGCCGTGAACTTGGGCGAACGCCCAGAGCAACGTGTGCCCATGACCCGACTGCGGGCCCGTGTGGCCGAGCGTTTGTTGCAATCTCAAGCCACCAACGCCATTTTGACCACCTTCAATGAAGTCAACATGGCGCCCGTCATGGAGATGCGCAAGCGTTTCCAAGACAAGTTCGAAAAAGAACATGGCATCAAGTTGGGCTTTATGAGCTTCTTCGTCAAAGCGGCTGTGCATGCTTTGAAAAAATACCCTGTGTTGAATGCCTCCGTCGATGGCAACGACATCGTGTACCACGGCTACTTTGACATTGGCATTGCGGTGGGTTCACCCCGCGGTTTGGTGGTGCCTATTTTGCGCAACGCTGAGCAAATGAGCTTTGCTGACATCGAAAAGAAAATTGCTGAATTTGGCGCCAAAGCCAAAGACGGTAAGTTGGGCATTGAAGAGATGACCGGTGGTACCTTCACCATCTCCAACGGCGGCACATTCGGCTCGATGCTTTCAACCCCCATCATCAACCCACCTCAGTCTGCCATTTTGGGCGTTCACGCCACCAAAGACCGCGCCATGGTTGAGAACGGTCAAGTGGTGGTTCGCCCCATGAACTATTTCGCCATGTCATACGACCACCGCATCATTGACGGCCGCGAAGCTGTCTTGGGCTTGGTTGCCATGAAAGAAGCGCTGGAAGATCCATCGCGCTTGTTGTTTGACATCTAAGCACCCTTTAGGAATTAGCATGAGCAAACAATTTGATGTGGTCGTCATTGGTGGCGGCCCTGGCGGTTACATTGCGGCCATTCGTGCGGCGCAATTGGGATTTCAAGTCGCGTGTGTCGACGAATGGAAAAATGCAAGTGGCGGCCCAGCCCTTGGTGGCACTTGCACCAACGTGGGTTGCATTCCTTCCAAAGCCTTGCTGCAGTCTTCTGAGCACTTCGACCAAGCCAATCATCACTTTGCCGATCACGGCATTGAGTTGAAGGGTGTGAGCATGGATGTGGCCAAGATGATTGCCCGCAAAGACAACGTTGTGAAGCAAAACAACGACGGCATTTTGTACTTGTTCAAAAAGAACAAAGTGTCTTTCTTTCATGGCCGCGCTGCATTCAGCAAAGCCGTTGAAGGTGGCTACGAGGTCAATGTCACTGGCACTGCCAACGAAACTTTGTTAGGCAAGAACATCATTGTGGCCACTGGCTCCAATGCCCGCGCATTGCCCGGTACACCCTTTGACGAAATCAATGTGTTGTCAAACGATGGCGCTTTGAACGTAGGTGCTGTGCCTAAAAAGCTGGTGCTCATTGGCTCTGGCGTGATTGGGCTTGAGATGGGTTCTGTGTGGCGCCGCTTGGGCTCTGAAGTGACCATCCTCGAAGGTTTGCCAACTTTCTTGGGCGCTGTGGACGAGCAAATTGCCAAGGAAGCCAAAAAGGCGTTCGACAAACAAGGTTTGAAAATTGAGTTGGGCGTCAAAGTTGGCGACATTCAAAATGGCAAAAAAGGCGTCAAAGTGGCCTACACCAATGCCAAGGGCGAAGCCCAAAGCCTTGAAGCCGATAAATTGATCGTGTCGATTGGCCGTGTGCCCAATACCATCGGTCTGAACACTGAAGCCGTTGGCCTTCAATTGGACGAGCGCGGTGCCATTGTGGTGGACGCTGAATGCAAAACCAATCTGCCAGGCGTATGGGCTGTGGGCGATGTGGTGCGCGGTCCTATGTTGGCGCACAAAGCCGAAGAAGAGGGCGTTGCGGTGGCCGAGCGCATTGCCGGTCAACACGGCCATGTGAACTTCAACACAGTGCCTTGGGTGATTTACACCAGTCCCGAAATTGCTTGGGTAGGACGCACAGAGCAGCAACTCAAAGCGGACGGCGTGGCCTACAAAGCTGGCACCTTCCCGTTTTTGGCCAATGGTCGAGCGCGTGCCTTGGGTGACACCACCGGCATGGTGAAGTTCTTGGCCGATGCCAAGACCGATGAAATATTGGGTGTTCACATTGTGGGCCCGATGGCCAGCGAGCTCATCGCTGAAGCGGTCGTGGCCATGGAATTCCGAGCCAGCTCAGAAGACATTGCACGCATTTGCCATGCACACCCATCGCTCAGTGAAGCCACCAAAGAAGCTGCCTTGGCAGTTGACAAACGGACCTTGAACTTCTAAGTTTTTTCAAGCACCGTTAAACTACGAAGCCCGGGCACGTCCCGGGTTTTCTAATTCAAAAGAACATTTCTAAAAGCAATTCACACATGTCTGTCCGATCCGCCTACGACCAAGAACTTCTCCTTAGAGGCTATGAGTCGGATCCGGCCCAACTGCAAGCCGTTGAAGCCTTGGAGCGTTGTGCCCAAGAATGGGCAAGCTATCAAGAGAAACTCAAAAGCCCGCTCCGATTTTTGAAGAAAAAACCAGAGCTGCCTTTAGGTGTTTACATGTTTGGTGGCGTAGGTCGTGGCAAGAGTTTTTTGATGGACTGTTTTTACAACGCGGTGCCGGTGAAGGACAAAACCCGTTTGCACTTCCACGAGTTCATGCGAGAAGTCCACCGAGAGATGGCTTTGATGCAAGGGACCGTGAATCCGCTGCAAGAGTTGGGCAGAAGGATGTCCAAGCGCTACCAACTCATTTGCTTTGACGAGTTTCATGTGGCCGACATCACCGACGCCATGATCTTGCACCGCCTGTTGGTGTCCTTGTTTGAAAATGGCGTGAGCTTTGTCACCACTTCGAACTTCAAGCCTGATAACTTGTACCCAGACGGTTTGCACCGTGACCGCTTGCTGCCCGCCATTGCGCTGCTCAATCAGCGCATGGAGGTGTTGAATGTCGACAACGGCACAGATTACCGCCGCCGCACCCTAGAAATGGTCAAGCTCTACCATTGCCCTTTGGGTGAAGAAGCCGACAAAGCCATGACCGAAGCTTTCAACCAGCTGGTCAGCAGTCAAGATGAAGATCCTGTTTTGCACATTGAAGCCCGCGAAATTGTTTCAAGAAGGCGGGCAGGCGGCGTGGTGTGGTTTGACTTCAGAACCCTGTGTGGTGGGCCGCGCTCCCAAAATGATTATTTGGAAATTGCCACAGAGTTTCACACGGTGCTGCTCAGCAATGTGCCAATGATGGCGCCCCGCTTGGCATCAGAAGCAAGGCGATTTACGTGGCTCATCGATGTTCTGTATGACAGGCGTGTTAAATTGATTCTATCGGCTGAGGTTCAACCTGAGGCCCTGTACACGAAAGGTCCCCTTGCGCATGAGTTTCCCAGAACCATCTCCCGTCTGCATGAAATGCAGTCGTCTGAGTTTTTGGCGCTCGAGCATCGCACCGTGGATACACAGATCACCTAAGTCAACAATGCCTTCTTGCACCAAAGCTGTTGTATGTGTTTTCACCGGATTGGCCTGGTCCTTGGTCATGGCGCAATCTGATCATTCAATACAGCCGCCTGAAATGAAGGCCATCTCAGAGCAACGACTGGCGCTGACCGAGGAAAAAAAAGTGATCATGGATCATTTCCAAGAATCATCGAAGGCGTGCTGGCGACAATTTGCGGTCAATGATTGTTTGTTCAAAGCCAAGCAACAAAAATACCAAGCATTGTCGCCCTTGGACCAACGTGAGATTGCTTTGAATGCACGCCAGCGTGTTCTCAAAGAGTCAGAGCGTCAGCAACGTATTTTGGGCAAAAGCCCAGAGACGCCCAAAGACAAGGCAATGCCTTGAGCACTTTTCTTCAGGCAGTCGCTGCCACTTTTACAGATGACGGCGTCATAGCGCAAGCGACACCCCAATTTAAATCTCGTGCTGGGCAAACCGACATGGCCATGGCGGTTGCAGAAACCATTGCCAGCGGCGGCGAGTTGGTGGTGGAGGCAGGAACGGGCGTTGGTAAAACCTACGCTTACCTTGTGCCCGTGTTGTTAAGTGGACAACGCGCGCTGGTGTCTACTGCGACCAAAGCGCTGCAAGATCAACTGTTCTCAAGAGACATACCCAAACTCATTGATGCTTTGAAGTTGCCCGTTCGTGTGGCTTTGCTCAAAGGCCGTGGCAGTTATTTATGTACCCTGCGTTTGTCTCAAGCCAGACAA
>Ga0209296_1001644_pt1 | contig 16774 bp, 12 predicted proteins | sample S_130206_EF_Meta_FD_187319 | JGI IMG/M metagenome (GOLD analysis project Ga0209296, IMG submission 187319) | Freshwater microbial communities from Lake Simoncouche, Canada to study carbon cycling - S_130206_EF_MetaG (SPAdes) (version 2) | ecosystem: Environmental > Aquatic > Freshwater > Lake ...
GCGAATTCTAGAAGACGGTCATACGCCTTCTGTACTAGACCAGCACCACCAGCGGTTCCGCCTAAAGAAGCGGAGTCTGTTGATACATATGCCATATCGTCACCTCCAAGTGACTATGAACGGAATTTTATTGTGAGCGAAGTACATCCAATAACGCATCCATTGAATCTGCGTTATCGATGCGAAGATTTAAATCCTCTGCTCGGTCTGGGGTCATAGCATTTTGCGTTAGAACATCCTGTTGACGCAATGCGGCACGGTCTTGTTCTGATGCTTTAGGCTCTTCTTTAGCAACTGTAATTCCAAATAAGTCTGCGTTATCATCAAGCCAGTTATTAACTGACTCCTCGTTAACATCATCCAAATCTTTAAGAACCAGTCTTGCTGCTTTAAGGTTGACACCCTTCTTTTCTAGGACTTCTTTAACTGTACGCTCACGCTGCACCTTGGATAATCCCTCAAGTTGCTCAGTAAGTTCCTTGATACGCTTCTCATCGTTACGCTTGGCTTTCCGCAATTTTTTAAGTAAATCGCTTCCTTCCAATTGCACACCGTTGTCGGTATCTAGGTCGTCTTCGTCTTCATCCCAGTAGTTGTTGCTCATAGCAACCCACCCTTCTATTCGTTGTAGTCGCAAGCCTCAGATTCTGGTCGGGGAACCAGGCTGGATCTTGCTATCGGTCTTGTACGCTGCGCGAGGGCCGATGGATCCGCGTCAGGATTCTATATTTGTCCGCTAGGTTTAGATGAAAGAGATGCTCTAGATGTTCCTGATTTACCAGAGAACGCTCCCATTTCTCTTTCAGAAAGTGCCTTGCGTTTACGTTGTGCAGATGCTAAAGTATTAAATACTTCTTGTTCTGCTTCTGCTTGTCCATATCCAGGAAGTTGAGTTCCATAAATAGAACTTAATTTTTCTGAGGTAGGTAGAATATCTGCAATAGTTGCATATCCTTTTTGTGCTTCTGCCTGAGTAATACCTTGTGATGCAAGTTGTTCTGATACAGATACACCAGCCTCAAGTCCTTGAACTCTTGCTGCTGCACCAATTTCTGCTGCCGCAACTTGACGTTGAATTTGAGGCAGTTTCTGATTAGGATCAAGAACATAAGCAACCATATCAACATCACCAATTCCATAGTAATCGCGTAATGTTCTAGCAATAATTGGATCAGCATTCTGAACTCTCTGAACTGCTGTAACTACACGAGTAGATAACTCAGATGGTGATATATCATTAGATATAAACTGACGAACATATGCATCGTTATCAAATTGAGTTAAACCATATGCACGTAATGTTTGACGATAAGCATCTTCTACACTCAAATATTCTGCTGGACTGAGGACTGTTAAGCCCTTCTTAACTCTTTCGGCATTAGCCGCAAATCTAGTTTTATATTCATCTGTATTTTGTAATTCTAAAGTAATTGTAGATTCAGTATAACCTTTGCGAGCAAGTTCTAAGACCTTAACTCCAAGTGATTCTAATCCATATTGAGCAAATCTGTCTGATACAATCTTACCAATAGACTCGCGTTGCGCTGCAACCTTTTCGGCCTCGGCTGCTGCTGTTGCTGCTGCCGTCGCTGCTGCATTCTGTGCTGCAGTTTGCGCAGCAGTTGCTGCTGCTGCATTTGCTGCGTTTGCCTGTGCTTGTGCTGCCGCTAGTGCTGCCTGTGCATTTGCTAATGCTATTGCATTGTTTGCTCCTGCTGCTGCCGCTGCATCTGCTTGTGCTTTAATTAAAGCATCTTGTGCAGCCTTTGCTCTAGCCTCGGCCTCTGCTTTTAATCTAGCCTCTTCTTCTGCTTTTCGTTGCGCTTCCGCTTCCGCCGCTGCTCTTGCTGCATCAGGACCTTCATTAAATCCACCGCTACCTACTGATGTTTTATCAGTAGTCGCAGGTTGAATGTTTACAAGTGTGTTACTAAAAATCCTATTACCGCCTTGATACTTAGGGTCAGTAGTAAATTTTGGATTTAAGTCTAAAAGTTGTTTAAGTGTTAAATCATTTGCTCTTGCAATAGCATTAAGAGTATCACCAGATTCTACACGAACTGCGGTATCGGGCTTATTTTTATCTGGAACTGCCATTATGCTACTCCCATATCTCTAAGAACTTTAAGCGACAGTGAGTCGATAGTAGCCCTACCATTATCTGTTAAATCCCAACGAGGATCTTGACGTAATTCTGCTTCAAATTGCCAGATAGGTTTCATTGCTGGCTTACCATCTGCTCCTACATACTGTAATGCCCTACGAAATGTAGGATCAGTATAGGATATAGTGTCAGCATCGATCTCTAATATGTTTGCCATAGAAGACTTATAGGCAGATGCAAGTGCATCAACGCTAGTTCCTTTATTAATATCATCTGCAAAAACAGGATATGCACTAGCGGCATCTCTACGAATCTTTTCTTGAATATCTGCTAAGGTATTAGTTCCTGAGAATACACCTTGTGACCAGGAATCTAGGGTAGTTTTAGTATAACTCATACCAAAAGTATCAGCGTATTCTTCAAGTGATTGTACCTTACTTAAGGTATCTCCACCTAAAGTCCCTTTAAACTTACTTAATGCTTGTAGATCTATCTGAGCATCATCAAGACCTTTATCGTATGCATCTTGAATTACTGAATTAAATGTTGTTTCATCTAGATTAATACCTTTAGCAATAAGACGTCTGCGTTGCTCTACCTTATATGCTTCTAATCCTTGAGCATATACACCAGGTTGAGATGCCTTTTGACCAGCCCTATTCTTAGATGTAACAGTAAGACCTCTGTAATATCCAGTCTTATAGTATTCTAATTCAGCCTGTGTTAGGTCTCCTGCTACATATAAATCATATACTCTTTGTAGTTCAGGGAATGCTTTAATTAGATCAGAAGTAATGCCATATGCTGTTGTTGTTAATTCCGCCATATTAGCCCTTCAACTTTGCAAGGAAGTCACCAAAATCTAAACTTTGTTTTTCTTGAAAGTCTTGAGGTGAATCTGTCTTAAGTTTTTCTGTAATAAGTGCCTGTGCTTTTTCTTTAGAATATCCAGGCTTTGTTTCAGATATAGTTTTTCCACCCACTTTTTTAGTAGTGGTAACAGTACCCTCATCAATCATCTTTTGAATAGCAGTATAAAATTCTTTTGTTTCGCTATCGGTAGCCTTACGATTAAGTGATGTTTTTAAAGTGTCATCTATCAATGATTGAATTTCTTCAGGTTGAAATAGGTACTTTTGAACGCTTACTGCAGGTTGTCCAGAACCAGAAACGCCTTCATCTTTAGCATACCATTGTAAGTATTGTTCAGGTGTTATCTTCTTGCTACCGCCAGATTGTTGGTACCATTTAGCAGCCTCATCAACAGAAAAATCATATAAGGCTTTTCCCTTTGCTGGACTTACATCACCATATCCATTTTTCTTAAGAGTATTCAGCCATCCTGTTTCAATACTAGGATCATCAAGATATCTTTTCTTTGCCTCATAAATAGTCAAATTGTCAGATTCTACTTCAAGTTCTACGCCAGTCTTTTTCATCTTGATAGTTTTTTTGGCACCAGGACCCACATATACTTTTCCAGCAGTGCTAGTACCGCCACTTAAACTTCCAGATTTTAGTTTATTTAAAGCACTACTCATTATAAGCCCTTCGTAAGATCGTCTTTTTCAAGAATTCTTGTATATACTCTACTGAAAGAAATGTATTCATCTAACAATGAACTAGTAAATGTATCCCACATTTCTTTTAAATCCATATTATCTTTAGCATCAATTGACTTACTGCTTCTAGTAGCAAGAATTTGACGAAGATATTCTCTTCCATCAATATAGTCAGCAACTGCTTTGATATCAGATCTATCTTTAGTTCTAGGATCTAATGTTAGTTCTTGAGAAAATCTTAGAAAATTAACAATTTTATTAGTATCAATTTTTCCACGAACCTTAGCCCATTCAGGATTTTCTGCCTCAAGATCAGCAATAAATTGTTGCTTACGTTCTTTTAAGTCTTGAGCATTGGAACTATTTAGACTAGTTAAGCCCCTTGCAATACGTTCTGACTCTATAATGTCAATGCCTCTATTGTAAACAATCCAGCCTTTTTCTGCTTGGGTAGCGGCTACTGCATCATAAGGATCTTGAGACTCTCGAAACTTCTTTGTGCTACCAGGAGCAACTGGAGTATTTCTTTGGCTCTGATATACACTAGGTGAGAACTCACCAGCATTGACATCTCCTACTACAAACCATCCATACTCTGGACTCTTTGCAATTATATCAGATAATTCTCTAGAGCGTTTCTCTGCATCTACAGTTGCTGCAATACCAGTATTATTCTTTGATAAACTAGTGGTAAACAAGAAGTAATCTTCTCCATATGTATCATAGAATTTTTCTGATGCATTTTGTGGATTCTCTTCTCGCATTCTCTGCCATTCATCAATATAGAATTGATAAGGAGAGCGTAAGTTTGTAGCAAATGGAAGAACTGCTCTTGCTGCTATCTCTAATGCAAGAATATTCTTAGCCTTATTATCAATTTCTTTTGCTGTTGGAGGAGATGAACGTAAACCATTATCATACTTTTGGTTTTCTTCCATTGCAATAAGAACTGTAAGATTACGGCGTGTAGGATCATTCTCATCAAATCTAGCCCACGCTTTACGCAATGCTTGGTTTTGAATAAGTAAATCTTTAGTAAACTCTGCTGGACTTGTACCAGTTGGACCATAAGGTAATATAGTTTTAAGCAACTTATTACGCTCTAAATCGGGTATAAAATTAATTAGTTGAGATGCACCAATTTGAACGAACCATCCAGCGCCTGGATTCCACCAAGAGTTACCTTGGAATAAAAGGTCAAGACTTGTTTTAGGTATGGCTATTGGTCTATCTACTAAGCCAAATGAACCACGTTTTACCCACTCACCAGGAACATTGATGTATGTCTTACCATCACGCTCTTCAGTAATACCTACACGGTCTGGAGAATTATACACAGTTTGTAGTTTACCAAATACTGATGGGTCATTTACTACAATACGACTCCACTTTTCAGCCACATCCGTAAATGCACCAAAGAATGGAAAGGCATAACGCATTGTATAGGCAGCATCTACTCGCTCAGATGTATCATAAAGAGAGCGACGCAGTTCTGCTCTAGCCCATTGACGTGCATTAGATTCTAATTTACGGATATATTCTGGTGGTATTGCATCGCCAGGGTAGGTATCAATAGCATTTCTAATTGTTGAATCCATACGTTTGCGATATAAATCAACAAACAATGGGTGACGAACAAGACTAGATTCTGGAATTTCTCCAAAGTTTTTATAAAACTTATCTCTAATAGATGATAGCATTCTTACGGCTGGATGAGATCCATTAGCAGCACCAACCTGAGCAGCATTGACTGCTGGATAATTTAGTGTATCTGTACCGAATGCCTTTATAATATCATCTGATGTAATCTTACGAGTCTTAGCAATTTCTTTTAATCCAGTTGCAAAGGCTGGAAATAACTCATCAATGTTATCCATATTAGCCTCAACAATTGAACGAGCATCTCTACCCATACCAAGAACCTTTAATATATCTCGGCCTTCTTTGGTCTGTAATAAGAAGTATTCAGCCTCATCAATAACTTGTTCCCTTGGTTTGTTCTGTAAAAGAATCTGCGTAATCTTAGAGTTACGAACTTGACGATTTACTACTCTTTCATAAGCCTGAGCCCAGTTGGGATCATCACCTTTAACAACTACAAAGTCACCAGTAGTTTCAAATACATTGTTTAATTTATTTCTACTGCTTGACAAATGAGCATCGACAATCTTTGCAGATTCAGAAATAAATCTATTCTTAATAAATTCAGCACGCTCAGGTGTTGCACCTAAAGCATCTTCATATGTTATGCCATCTACTTCACGTAGACCTAATCCAAACTTGTCCTGTACTTTGATGGTTCCATCTAACATACCATCAATCTCTTTAATTTGAGAAGCAATTAAGTCAGGATCATCGGCAATATCACGCATAGCATCTAGTTCATCACGATATGTTTGTAGTTTCACATCATCAGACCAGCGATAAATATCATCTAGTGATGCACCAGAGAATCTATTTGCAATTAATTTACGACTAGATTCTTTTAGACCAGCAACAATAGCCATAGGACCAGTTGTAGTAAGAATACGCATAATTCCCTCTGATACGTTACGTACAGGGTAACCAATGCGAGCAAGAACCTCAAATTTAATTAATGAATCTAAACCATCTACAAGATCTGTTGCTCCAGCCTTGCTTTTATAGTAGACGCCAGCAGCATCTGAGCGACGTGCTCTAGTTAAGCGGGTTAAAGCATTGTACATTGTGTCAATATCAAGAACTGGCAACTGTTTTACTAGTTGAGTTTCATTTAATGGCAGAGGAATAATATATTTTAAGTCTTCTGATCCAAGAATAGGTGTTGCTTTAGAACCTACTGGTACAACTCGTCCATCTGGAAGAGTTTTTGTAGCGCCAGTGTATGCTCTTTCACGAATAATGTTGTGTGCCTTAGCACGACCACCTGAAAATAAAGACCAAGCCTGGCGAATATCGCTTTCATCAAATCCAAATTGTTTAGAAACTGTATTAAACAGTTCTTGTTCAATTTTCTGAAAAGCATTTGCACGTTCTGCAGCATTTGTAGCAGCAGCATATTCATTAAACAAAACATTCTTACGTTCAATCGTAAATGAAGCCTTCTTTAAGTCATCTTCAAGACCGTTAATCTTAGTCTTAAGCAATTTTACTTCTGTTGGCGCAAGAGTTTGTGTGTTAAGTTTATTCTTTAAAGAGTTAATTTCTACTAAATAAGACTTTTCTTGCTTATCGGCTACACCGCGTACACGACTTAGTAGATTATCTACAGTCTGAACTGATTGATTGTCTGTAAAATCAATCCAACCTCTAGGGCGCTTATAGAAAAATCCAGTTAGAACACGAACTGGAGCACCTGCAGCACCTGCACGAAGGTCAATAAACTTTTGACTTCCTGAAATAGCATTGCGAATACCAGACACTTTATCAAATTGTGGTATTCTTGTAGGATCTAGGATAGCCTCGGCATTTAATTTCTGAGTTAATTCAGCCAATTCATCTTCATATAAAAGTATATTTTCTGTGGCTTTTTCTAAATCAGTTCCTTTATTAACTAAATCAAATGTAAGTTGTCCACTTGCCTTGTCTAATCCAGCACCTAGATACTTAGCACCAGTAACTTCGTCCTGTAAGTTACCAATTTTTACAGCAAGGTTGCGGTTAGTTGCTAGTAATCTAGTCGCAGCATCAGCGTCACCCATTGCCATCTTAATTATATCTGCCTTGGCTGTATGGCGAAGTGCAATGTCTTCAATTTTATTTGCATCTGCAAGTATATCTGCAAAAGATGCAGGGTTAGCAGATTCTCTAATAGCCTTAACTCTAAATAATTCAATGGCATCCATACCATCTGTTTTTTGAATGAACTCATTAAAGGTTGCTTTTACTTTATTGGCTCTTACTCCAGCCTTTTCCCCAGCAAGAATAGCATTTAACTCTTTAACGCCTTTAACAGTATAGTTTAAAGCCTTATATCCCTTAACAAGTTTACCACCAATAATGGTAGGGTCAAGAACAAATCTAGACACTACATCTGTACCAAATGAGGTGAACCGTCCAACATTTTGTTCACGAAAAGCATTCTCGGCTTTTTGTTTGTTAAATATATCAAAGTCGTTTGCAGCAAACAGTACGTGGTCTTGTAAGAATTTATCAGCACCAGATAGTTTGCCAAAACTTACAGTCTTTGCTATGCCACTAAAGATTCCTTCTAGTTCATCTAAGGGTCTACCTACAGTAGTTCTCATAATAGAACGACCAGCAGATATATTTCTAGATTTATCCCAGGCTTCTTTAACCTTATCTAGTGAAAATTCATCTTTCCACATAGGGTTATTTTTTTCAGGCAATGTTAAACCAAAAGATACTGTTTGAGTCGTAAAGTTATAGGCTTTTTCTATTCCAGTAAATGCTCTCTGCCAGAAACTTTTACCATCATCTGCAACTGGGGTTTTAGATTGATTAAATTGGGCAGTAGCCTCTGCTCTATTTGTTGCAGGAACATATCTTCCCATATCTAGCGCTAAAGATTTAGATGAGTCAACATTCCATCCAGCATAATAATTATTAAATGCACCCATAGTATCAAAGGCAGAAGGATTCTTCGACTTCTGCATATCTTGATATGCTTTTTGTGCGGCTTCTCTATCACTCATAGAAGATTAGCCCTTAGAATTCTCACATAATTACGGAATGCTTGTGAAGAATTTGGGCTTTGTGCTGCTGCCTCTAAGGCTGGTAAGTAAGATAATAGTCTTTGTTTCTCAACATCATTATCTTGTTCTTTTGGTAGCAATAGTGCTTCCGTACCAGCACCTGCACCAATAGCCGCTCCATCAGTAATTGGAGTAGTAGGCATTGTTGATGGCTCAGAAAATGGTGTTGCTTGAGGAAATGAATCTATAGGATTCATTAACGGCGCAGTAGGAGTTCCAGCCATAGGAGCAGATTGTTGTTGTTGCATTGTTGCCTTACCTTGTCCGTAACTCATACCTGAATAATATTTTGCCGCTTGTGTTCCAGATTGTCCATTACCACCAGTTGCAGAAACATTGGTTGGGCTGTATTGTGGTCCGCCATTAGCGCCACCACTTCTTCCTTTAACTCCAGCCATTGTTCCTCCTACTTAATTTTTCTTGGTTGTTCTTTTGATATGTAAGGTCCTGCTGTAAATGCTGTAAGTTTAGATGCAATTTCCATTGCCTCGAATGCATCTGCTCCAGCATATAAAGCACCTAGTGCATAATTTGCACCAGATCCTGCAGCGTATACTCCGTCTGCAGATTTACTTATTGATAACTCTTGGTCAACATCAAATATTTCCCCACCTATAGCCATTATAAACTGGAAGCGGGATTCTTTTGTATCTTCATCAAAGTTATAACCATTCTCTGTCATACACTTGCGTAGAGATGGCATAGCCTTTACAATCATAAAATGATATAAATCTTCTCGGTCTTGCTTAGTAGGAGTTGGTGGCTCCCAAATATGTTGTGCTATATCACAGGGTAATGTTTCACCAGATCCCGCAATTAAAAACATACCACTATCTGAAATCTTTTTAACTTCAGGATGTGTATAAATTCTACCATCAGCATCAGTTGTTTGACTATCAGCAACTATAAAGCAGCGATCTTTATGTTCTATTCCAATAATTGTTGTCATTGTCCCCTACTTAATTATCGGCGTCGAATAGTTCTTACACTTGCGTTTGATCCACCAGCAGATGTTAGGCTAGATAATAAACTTTGTATATCTGGAACTTGTTGTGGTTGTGTTTCTATTGGAGATTGACCTCCTACTGAAGGCGTGGGAGCAGGGGACGGTTGCTCAACCTGAGGCGCTACTCCAGCAGGAGGAACTTGTTGTTTAGGCGCAAAGATTTCTTCTATTGCGTCTTCAATTGTTTGTCCCTTTTGTCGCGATTTAATAACGCTAGCAATCTTTCCAACAATGTCAGTTGGATCTTGTCCATTAGCCGCCATTTGTGGTATGGCTTGTGTGTATGCTTGAAGTGAAGCAACAAGAGCATTACGCATATCTTCAACTTCAATTTTCTCTTGCTCTTGTGTAACATTAACATTGAATGGTAACTCTCTCATCGCCATATCCTTGGAGATTAACTTGCCTCCAAGAGCCTGTAACATAAATATAAGTCCTTGTGCTGGATTAAGACCAGCAAGCATACCATAACGAACATCGGCTGAGTAATCGCCTTTAATGTCTTTAGATGGTTTATACTCTAATGCATATGGGGAACCAGCATCTACGCCACGAATTGTTTTAATTTCATCAAATACTGATTGATCTACTTCAAAGCAAATTCCAATTACATCTCTTAGTGCTGCAGCAAATATTGCCTGGGCTGATTTAACCTGTGTATCAAAGGCACCCATAAGAGCCTGTACACCTTGACCAGTAACAACAGAAGCATTAACATTACCAGTTCTGCTTTCTGGATATCTAGCACCAACTCTTAATTCTTGATTAAGTAATGTTTGCTCAGTGAATGCACCTTGTGGTAGTGTAAGTTCTACACGACGAACACCTGCTGGGTTGTTTGTTCTAATAACAGCATCTCCACCAAGTTGAAGTTCTTGAACATCACTTGGTAGTACAATAGGTGATTGAACAGATTTCTCTGCAGCCTCCATTGCTAACATAGCAAAGCGGTTGCGTAGTAACTGAATTCCAATTACATCATCAAACTGTCCACGCATCTCACTGTCAACAGTTGGACGCTTGGCAATAACTACCATCATCTTGCCTATTGGATTATTTGCTTTAGATAAGATTAAATTATCTCTACTTGGAATATAGACCACAGATTGGTCTTTATCATAGTAACGAACTATTTCTATTAAGCCATTAACGTCTTGCTTGAATCCTGTTTTGCCTAGCAACTGAACTTCATATTCAGGGAATTGTGATACAAGTTCACCAAGCGTAAGTGTGTATATTTTCGCAAATGCAATACATCGTCCGTAGCGATCAAATTCAGGATAAGCCATCCTTGGGTTTTCTACACGGATGCGTGGCATCTTTGATTCCTCATCCAATTCAATAATGAATGGGAGGAAACCGTATGTTACATAGTAGTCTGCCCCTGTGTACATAGAGACCTGTAAGTCAGAATGGTTAAAATAGTTAGAAGCAATGCGAGTACGGTTATCAGCAAATCTACGAGCACGGTCATTTACCTGACTGGCAGATGAACAGTTAACTGTAGGAAGGGGTGCCATAACTTCTGATAGATCTCTAGCAACAATATCAATAAAGTTTGCAACTACGTTAGTGTCTACGCCCTCTGGGAAAAAGTCAGGGTAAACTTCTGATATCTTACCTTGACGAACAGAGAGTACGTCACCAGCACGGGCATCGCGTTCTGAGGCACGATACTTGAGTGATTGAACTCGTGCTGCGATATTCTCAACTGATAGAGCCATTTATATCCTAACTATAAGTTTCAGACCATTGCTCAGCAAAGGCCTCGTCTAAATTAATTCCGAACCTTGATTCTTTTTGTCGTCTTGTAGCCCATCGATTGTTTTGGTATTTAGTAGCAAAAGATGACTGTTGCATTAATTCTCGAACTCTAATGATAGCAAACCATAAAGCCATCACACAGTCAGTAGGGTTTTTAGTATCTGGCTTCCAAGTAATTAACTGTTGAACCAGTGACTTCAATCCTTCTGAACCTTCATTGGATGGAAGTTCTATTATATTATTATCTTGAAATCTGCCGTCCCTCAGGCTGCCAAACAAGGCAGACATAGAGGCTACACCAAACGATGTATCCCACTTGTTCTTACCAGTATAGTGCGGATTTAACTTACATCCGTTTATGGCTAGAAACTGAACTAAGTCGGTATCCATCTGATACGCTTTTTGATGAGCGTTAATTTCAACTCTAAATTCTTGAGGCTTATATCTTTCAACCCACTCTTCAATAAGAGCACGTTCTTTTTGTGGGGAAGGATCAACCATATTGACGCAGTCTAAAACATAAATTTTTGAATCAGCCTTATTGTAAGTAACTGCTACGAAAGCAGATCTTCCAGATACTGCGGGGTCAAAACCAATTACAGTATAAGCGCCGTCAACGTGGCTTGGATGGCCTGCTATTCCAACTTTAAGAGGTCCGCGTTTTCGCATTCCGTTAACACTTCCTGCGATTGCTGATGGTGGGAAGATGGAGTCTTGGACAATGTCTTCTTGTTGGTAGACCATAGCCCAGATTGACGGAGCAACCTCAGACCTTCGAGTAAAGAGCGAGGGTCCATCCCACTTAGGGTATAGTCCCTCTGCATTTGCTTCATCTACGTCGCCTTCAGCCCTATCTGTCCAGGGCCATAATGTTTTCCAATTTGCTGGCTTCTCATCAAACTCTAATACTGCTGGTTGAGAGAAGTAAGTGAACGGAGATTTGCCACCTGTCCATTGGTCGCCATCTCGGATCATTTTATATAAATCAATAGGTGCGACACGGGTTCCTACAATAAGTAGTTTTCCGTGTCGACCTAAACGGGTGATGACTTCTTTCTGAAGCCATTCAATTTGCTTTTCCCACTCGTGAGAGTTTGAGTTCATCACCACATCATCTAGGATAATTAGGTCGGCGCGAGCACCGTAAATCTGTGACCCAAATCCTAAAGCCTGTACTGTAGGATCCTTTTCGCCAGAGTCGCGTCCAGTACCTAAGTAAATCATATCAGCAGACCAAGTCTGCGAATCTGCCTTATAACCACCATTGGGTCCAAAACTCATTTGGAGTTTGGTCCAGTTAGGATGGCTCATTCTTGTTTTAATAGCAGATAAAAATTTTCTAGCCATACCCTGGGTTTTAGAAACTATAATGATTCTAACATTGGGGTCAGTGGCTATACGATAGGTTACATAGTTGATTGTGATAACTGTGGACTTAGCGTGTTCGGGTGGTACGTTAATAAGAACGCGGTTGTTGGCCGCAGGTTCATAAGTCATAGAGGGGTGGATCCATCTAGGCTCTCGGCCTTCGATCAGATCTACCCAGTCTTTATGATGTTCAAAAAGTTGTGTGTCTAGGAACTGCTCAGAGAAATCCTCAAAGGAGATATCCTTTAGGGTAGCCATATCAGCCTTGATACCTTTACCAGCAAGACGGGCTTTATCAGCCTCAGCCTTGAAGTCAGGGTCTTGCATTGACCACTGTCGGAAGGTAACCTCGTTGCGACCTACAGATAGCATAGCGTCGGTAATGGTGGAACCTTGGGATAAGATTTCTAAGACTTGTTTTTGTGCTACCTCTTTGGGTATCGACTGCACCCCTGGCTTGCGTCCCATAGCACCCCTAAAAACGGTTATTTAACGGTAGGTATAAACGGGCATAAGTTACCCATTATATATATTATTATATATACTGTTCTATATAGGAGTTGTCGGAATCAAAGGGAGACAACTCCCTATATATTAATTTATATTACATATATAGATAACCTGTGAATAACTGAAAAACGAACAACTTAGGGTGATATATTTTTTATAATGTCCGATTTGTACTAGTTTGTATATATATAGGGGGGCTAATATAACAGAAAATTATTGTTGGATACTATGTATGCCCCCCGTGTGCGAATTAAACACCCTACCCTCAAATATCGACATATCGACATATAGACTTATCGACATATAATCCTACCTATACTATATGTCCGATTAGTCCTTATTGTGGTATATGATATACTTTATACCCTTATGTCCTTAATGCGTGGTTCTTGACTATCTGCCCTAATATATCCCAATAGTCCTATTCGCCCCTATTGTCCTAATTACTTATAGTGTGATAGACACCACACCTAAACTACTTGACTTATTCTTAGGCGTGTGGTATAATCCCGCCCTAATATGATGTGAGGTATATCACACCGACACGACTTGACTTCTAAGATTAGGCGTGGTAGTATTCTCTTATCAGGTTAGAGATAGCCCGATATAACTAAATAAAGAAGTTTAGAAGTTAGGGCGTGTCGGACTTGACTTATTAGATTAAGTCGTGTAAGATACTCTTAATAACTAAATAAAGGTTTGATTGGGTAGTAAGTAGGTGGGTGGGTTCGCCTTCCTAGTAGTGTTGGCGGGTGCGCTGACCGAAGGCTCTTAGCCACTTACTCACTACCTAATCAAGCCCCTAGTGAAAGGTAAGATAGTGTCCTATAATCCCTTCGGGGTTATGGGTAGTATTATCATACCACCACATAAGGTTAAGACTAGTAAGGCGTGGCGTAGGCAATATCCACGCAAGCCTTACTTTACTGACTTAGTGGTGCGTGATAAGTCAGGCAATTTGATTGTGGCTATCGAAGATAGTCAAGCGGTTAAGTTGGCAAGGCGAACTATTAAGAACGCCAAACCTAAGCCCGACACTACCCCTAAACCCTTAACTGCTGATGAGTTGCGTAGAATTGCGCTTGATGAGCGCAAGGCTCTAATGGCTAGTCTAATGGCTAGACCTGCTGAGAACTACCTATAATTGTAAGATAGTCCTAGCCGATAGGTTCGGTATGCTTAGGGTTCGATACCCTACTAGGACACGCCGTAAGTCAGAACTTGACTTGTTGCCCTGAGTATGCTATACTTAGGTATAAGCAAGGAGATAGGATATGGTAAGTAAAGGGTTCGTAGTTTGCCCTAAGTGTGGCAGACTTAATCTAGGTTCTTACCCGCCCTGCCCTTGTAAAGATAAGGAGAGTAATGGAGATAATCCAAGAGTTTAGCGTGGATAGCGTTGCTACCTACCTAAGCACTTACTTCGGTGAGATATGGCTACCCCATAGAACTTTAATTCTAATGGCGGTAATCGCTATCACCCTAAGAAGTATCAAGTTATTCAGAGAACGCAAGTAATATGGATAACATAGTAGTAGAATTAACTAGAGATGAACTAGAACTTATTAGAACTTCTCTAAGAACGCAAGCGAACTGGTATGATAGAGGCGACTTTAAGGGTATGTCCCTATCTGCTGACTTGCTAAAGAATAAGATTAGTGATATAATAATCGAAGTATCGGGTAAAGTAAGGAGTTAATATGAACTGCCTAGAGTGTAGCGTTAGTATGGTATCAGAGGGGTATATCGGAGATGATATACTATTATGCCACGCTTGCTATGCTAACGATACCCTGCTAAAGTGGGGTTATCTAGTAGAATTGGAGAGTGATTATGTCTGAGGATTTAGAGGATACAGGGCTAGTTCCTTGCCATAATTGTAATAGTGAGTTTAAGGCTGATGACTTAGTCACTAATCGTAGTGGTGAGTTATTGTGCGAGGATTGTCGTATATGGTGTGAGCGTTGTGAGGAATATGACTACGCTGATAACAGTAGATATGTTAATGGCTACGGCACTTATTGTGAAGTATGCGCTGATAACTATACCTTCTGGTGTGAGAGTTGTGAGGAAACTTACTCAGACAACGATAGCAGTTATGAGGTTGCTGATATTGGTGTCTATTGGTGTGAAGGTTGTTGTCAGAGTAATGCTAATTGGTGTGATGAGTGCGACCATTATACTAGAAGTGAGTGCGAGGATTGTGGTGGTGGTAGGTTAATCAATCAATACTCCTACAAGCCCGACCCAGTATTCTATGGTGAGGATAATAATAAACTACACTTCGGTATAGAATTGGAAATGGAGATTAGAGATAACAACCTAGAGGATAGTGCTAGTTATGTAATGGAGATGTTAGGCGACTTCACCTATCTTAAAGAGGATAGCAGTATCAATAGTGGCGGGTATCGTGGGTTTGAGTTAGTATCCCACCCTGCTACCTTAGATTACTTCGCTGACCATAAGAACTTATGGGCTACGCTAGACTATCTACGCAAGGTTCATACTGCTAGGAGTTGGGACGCTAAGAGTTGCGGACTTCATATCCATATAAGCAGGGCAGGGTTTAAGGGTGGCGCACACACGCACAGGTTCTTATCCCTTATCTATAAGAACTCAGATAAGATGATGAAGTTAGGCGGTAGAAGTTCTACCTATGCTAAGTTTAGTGATGTGTGGCAGTATGATGAGTATGACCGACCATACTTCACGCTAGCAAACAAGGTCGCACACCCTAGTAGGGCTATGACCGAGAGATATTCTGCGGTAAATACGCAGAACGAACACACGCTAGAACTCAGGTTCTTTAGAGGAACTATGAACCCTAGTAGTGTTCTTAGTGCTATACAATTAGCACACGCAACAGTAGAATACACAAGGGACTTGACCCTATCTGATGTTAAAATGGGTGCGTTAAGTTGGGAGTGGTTCGCTGATTGGATACAAGCCAACAACGGCAGGTATCCTGAACTCTATATGCGTATGAGTAGAGTGGATAAGTTAGTTCTAAATAGTAAAGAGTTAGTCAATGCGTAAGGGGGTTAAGTATGTGTTTGCTAGTGGTGTGTAATCCTAATTCCACACCGAGTAAAGATGAACTTACTACTGGTGCTTGTAAGAACCCACACGGATTTGGGTTCGCAATAGATACTGGTAGTGGTATTATATCTGAACGCAGTATGTCGGCTAAGAAGTCTATCAGCAGGTTCTTAGAACTTAGAGAGCAGTATCCTAATGGCTACGCTATGTGGCACGCTAGGTATGCTACTCACGGAGTTAAGAACGAACTTAATTGCCACCCATTTAAGGTAGTGGGTGAGCACGATACTTACTTAGCGCACAATGGCGTGTTAGATATTCTAATACCTAAAGATGATAAGCGTAGCGATACTCGTATCTTAGCAGAGGAATTACTGCCACGACTAGGCGGTGTGTCTGCGCTAGATGATGACTATCTATATGATATGATGAGTTCGTGGGCTAGTGGTAGTAAGGTAGCAGTTATGACCAATGACCCTAGTGCTAAGTATAAGATGTATATTATCAACGAGAACGCTGGTAGTTGGGACGACAATGGTATATGGTGGAGTAATAATTCACATAAGGCTACCCCGACTTACAAGTATGAGGCTAGTGTGTATGATATAGTAGTAGCAGACAAGCACTTCGAACCTACTGCGTATGAGGAAAACAAGTTCGAGTGTCCTAATTGTAATGCGTTAATAGATTTATGGGATAGCGAACTCTACTGCTTGATGTGTGAGTG
>Ga0209296_1001645_pt1 | contig 16772 bp, 28 predicted proteins | sample S_130206_EF_Meta_FD_187319 | JGI IMG/M metagenome (GOLD analysis project Ga0209296, IMG submission 187319) | Freshwater microbial communities from Lake Simoncouche, Canada to study carbon cycling - S_130206_EF_MetaG (SPAdes) (version 2) | ecosystem: Environmental > Aquatic > Freshwater > Lake ...
ACGGAAAGTCACCGTAGACCTCAACCGCAGCTTGTGATGAATCGGCGCCGTATTCGTCGATGATCTGTTGGTACACCGCCTTGTCCGTACCCTCGACCGTGCGCGCATCCACGATCTTGGTGTTCCAAAAGTCACGCTTGGAGTTGTGGCATTCGTAAAAGTAACCGGTGTTGCGGCGCGGGTTAGAAAACGCCAACCAAAAGCGGTTAGGCGTGTTCTCTGTAAAGAAGCCCGCAGTCACCGCCCAAATGGCGTCGTCAATACCGGAGGCTTCGTCAAAGATCACCATCACACCGTCGTAATTGTGAACGCCAGCATAAGCGTCAGGGTTCTCGCTTGACCACAGTCTGCCCTCGACCGACCAATAGCGTGTGCCTTTCTTTAGATCACGCTCAACCAACTCAGTAATCCACTTGGCGGGCATGAGCCGTGTGGCGCTGACCTCAAACCAATGGCTGTTAAGTGACATGGCCAACCACTTGGTAATCTCTGCCCAGGTGACTGAGCGGAGTTGGCTTTCGCTGTTGGCTGAAATGATGGTCGTAGAACCAATGCGTGTGGACAACATCCACAAGGTGAGCCAACTGACCAACGCTGACTTGCCAATCCCGCGCCCTGATGACGTCGCCATCCTGAACGTATCAAAGTCAACCTTGCCGTTGTTCTGCTTAATGTGGGCGGTCAGGTCAGACAACACTTCGCGCTGCCAACGGCGTGGGCCTGAGAAGTGTTCTAGCGGTGTGCCTTTCTGACCCCAAGGAAACGCGTAGAGTACAAACGCTAGTGGGTCATCCTTGATCTTGGGCGACCAAAGCGCCGACATTAGACGCATCTCTTCGGCGGCGCTGTATTGTGTCGTCTGCATCCGTGGGTTCCATATCTATAGTAAGACCGTGTTGTACGCGAGAGTCCGCTTGCTCAAGCGCGGTGATGATGCTGATCTGTTGCGTCACGTCCACTTGCACTTGCTGCTTGGCAACCCAATCATGTTTGTGTTTTAAGAACTCTAGCGCCATCTTGGCGTCGCCACCCACCGCTGCGTCGTACACAACTTGCGACATGGTCGCTTCCGCTTCGGCTCGACCCTGCATGACCGCCAATTCGACAACTGGGTCTAATTGGCAGAGTTTACGAAACTCCTCAGGCATCATGCCAGCTTTGAGCGCAAGTGCGTCATTAGACAAGCCTAATTTCGCCGCGTCGTAGACGCGCTGCAATCGCGACTCGGTGGCGCGGACTTCGCGGGGTGTGAAGTGTAGAGATAGCATTTTGCGATTGTAGGTCATGTGGGCAATTTATTATATAAAAAAAATTGACGCCCTTATTGCAAACATTTTTATAAAAAAAATTTTGTTGGCATAACCTCCGTTAGCTAGGGCTCCTCGCAGGGCCCTACCCCCCCCTACCCACCAAGATTTTTGCCCGAAGCCGAGAGCCTGGTAGCCGAGTTGTTGGACAACCTACAAGCTCACTAAGTCTTAGCCACACTCACTAAGTCTTAGGTTGTTGGACAACCAACAAGCTCACTAAGTCTTAGTACAAATACTCACTAAGTCTTAGCCACTCACTAAGTCTTAGGGCTTACAGGCTCACTAAGTCTTAGCCACCAATACTCACTAAGTCTTAGCTTCCTAAATATAATTTAGCCGAAAAGCCAGCACATCAGGACTATTTTGTAGGTCATTTTGTAGTCATTATGTAGGTCATCAAAAAGAGCCAAATGACCTACACTATTTCCCTGTTAAATCATACGCTTATCTAACTTGTAGGCAATGTCGGTCATTTTTTAACGTGGGGTTCCCCGTTACTGTAGTAGCGTGTGCGTCAACGCTCCGACAATTTTATGCTCTAAAGTAATACTTAATATTATCTATCTTTTAAATATATATCTAATAAATGACTATCTTATACTACAAGTTATCTAAGCCCTTGATTTATATAGCCTTTTATGTAGGCAATTTACCCTTATTTCATGACCTACAAAATAGCCGACATGACCTACAATTTATCTCACATATTGGACTATTATTGCTAAATATTTATGTACAAAGCTATAAAATCCTGTACACTAGAGGCTCTTACTTAAACAATTTAAAAGGACTACACCATGATTATGCTTTGTTGGACTACCAAAGTAGACGGCCTTACAGTCGACCATTACACGACGTTTGAGTCATTGATCGACGCCACAAGCGCGTATAAAACTGTGCGCGCCGAGCCTACTACTTACAGCGCTACGCTGTGCAAACCCTTTGCGTCGACCGAGCCACACTACGCCGACGGTTACCCTACGCTTACCTTTATGACTACTGACGGCTATAAATTTTATTTGCTTGAAGACGGCACATTGTCTGACTCACTTATTGAGGAAGAGCGCGACATGACGTTTGATTCAATTGAAGACTTTTTAAACGCGACTCAGGATTAATCATCATGACCATAATTAAGACAGTAGACGATCACCTAAACTTGTTTTTCCGCGCCAAGGGCGCCAAAGTTAACACTAAGAATGGTTGGCGCAAGCAACAGACTGACGCGTACATCATTCAATGGCAAGGCTCATCAGACTACGACAGCGGGTATCACGAAACCATATTTATGACGCTCGAGGGCGCCACCGAAGCATTAAACGCAAAGGCTCACAATGAATAAGATCATCGCTTTTTGGATAGGCTTTGCCATTGTGGCCTTTATCTACATTGACATGGCGTTGGATATTTTGGCTAATTAAACGCTGTCGACTGGCTATTTTTTTTAGTATTCACACACTAAGGTAAACAAAATGACTCATACATTAAAACCGATCCCTCAAGCACTATTTGTACACTTAACTTTAAAATCCTCAAACGTAAAAACAGGCGCGATTCCTGTATCGACTACCGGGCGCGCATCATGTCCGACGTCTTGCCCGTTTCAAGCGGCCGGATGCTACGCCGATAACTACGGGCTAAATTTTTTATGGAATCGCGTAACCAATGGCACAGCGGGCACAGATTGGGCGACATTCTGTAACACGATTACGACGTTACCCGATGGCCAATTATGGCGCCACAATCAAGCGGGCGATTTACCACAAGACGGCCACGGCCGCATTGACGGCCATTTGATGGGCTACCTAGTCGCGGCCAATATTGGCAAGCGTGGGTTCACCTACACGCATCACGCGCCCGAATTGGGCGACAACGCCAAGTACATCAAAGGCGCCAACGATTGGGGGTTTACTGTCAATCTAAGCGCCAACACGCCCGCGCACGCCGACACGTTGGCCGCGCTCGAGATTGCACCCGTAGTGGTGGTTTTACCATCTATTCAAACCACTAACACGACGACGCCCCAAGGGCGCCCGATTGTCATTTGTCCGGCCACCACACGCGACGACGTCACTTGTGAGTCATGCCAATTATGCGCGCGCGTTGATCGTAAGGTAATTGTGGGTTTTCCCGCGCATGGCTCAGGTACTAAGAAGGCCGAGCAAGCCATTATTTTTTGGAGCAAAAAATGACCAATTTAGAAATTATAGAAATGGCCGCGCTTCGTTTAGGTTGCGAGCGCGCGCTTGAGTTATTAGAAAACCCCGACGCGTCGAATTTTGACGCGGATAAGGTTATTGCTTTTTTAACTATTGTATTGGATAAATCAAAATGAAATATAAAAATGGCCAGTCTGTCGACGTGGGCGACGTCGTACACGTCAAAAATCGCGCGTATACCGTCTACAGCGTAAGCGATTACGTCACCCTGCGAAGTATGTGTGAGCGCGGGTACTTTCGTTCAGTCTTCCCGTGTGATATCGGCGCGTACATTCCACGCCTTAACCCCGTTTTTGCTGAGTTGATGCCGCTATGACCATCTCACTTATCGCCGCCTCTATCGTGGTGCTAATGATCTTGGTCTTTGACCTGTAGCACCACGCAACCCCTACAGCCCGCTTACGCGGGTTTTTTTACGCTCTTTAAGTGTGTGACCGCCGCCATAGGCGTGTCTGCGCGTACAACAATACCCTCGGCCATCGCGCGCAAATCGCTTTTGCTACGCCCAACCATATCTGCCGCGCAATAGATCTGTTTTTTAGTTGGGTTATCTCGTGAAGACACACGTCCCATGTCTACCCATTGGCATTCTTGCAATGCGTGTAAGAGCGCTGTTTGCGACACTTTGTACATACCGGGCGCGTTAACAGATAGCGTGTCACAGATCGCGTGAAAGGGCGACGCTATAACGCCGCTTGCAAACAAGCCTTTGCGCTCGCGTATCGTGTCAACTAAAAACGATTCATTAGCGCTCATACCTTGCTCGACCAAGGTCAGTTTAAATTCGGTCATTGGGGGCGCCGCACCAGGGTTAAACGCGCTCACGTCACGCGCGGCCAACCACGCCGCACAGGCGCTCACACCGCCATTGTCAAACCATCGCCACATGGCCGCGCCCGCTTCAGAAGTCATGCGCGGCGCGGTCGATTTAATCGCAAACCATCGACGGTCTTGTGAATCTAAAGTGATAGGTACAGGGTCATTAGAAAATGCCAGCACCAGCAATCTGTTGGCCATGTCGTACGGGTGCAACCCTTTCCTGTTGATCGACAGGTACTCAGGGGGCGCCGCAATCACAGGTTTAAGACGATTGGCCAACGCGCGGCGATCCTTGGCGTCGGGCTCACGTAACTCGTTCAAAATTAGGATCTCGCTCTCAAGTGCGTAATTGAACTGCGACGACATGGTATCGGAATCCAGCAACCCTCGGTTAGTCGCGTTATCGCCACAGACACCCCATATGAACGGGTGGTACATCGTATCTTTGCCGGATCCTTGGACGCCCGTATGTAGGATTGCGTGGTTGATCTTGCGCTGGGGGTGTTGCAATTTAAACGCCATCACGTCAAAGATGTGATTAAGCGATTCAGGATCCGGCACCAAACGCTTGCAATGCTCGAGCCACGGGGTTACGTCGCCCTTCATGGCCACAGGTCGGGCGTCCCTCCATCTATTGCCGTACACGTCACCACCACGCGACACCAGTACGGTTTCACCCGCCGCGTAGGTAATGCCGACCAACGCGGGGGCGCCACACTTTTGGCGTAACTCATCAAAGCAGACGGACGCCTCAATATGGCGCCCTGTACGCGCAGACTTGCACACAATGTGCCTGTAAAGCGCGTTAAACGTGCCACGGCTGATCTCGCGGCGGTCTTGCATATCAAAATACGAATCATCGCTTTGAATATACGCAAAGCGGCCAAACCATTCTTCTTTCTCGACCCTGCCCAACTCGCGCTGTTCGATCTCGCGCTGGCGGCGTTTGACATCATCGGGGTATGCTTGGGTAGGTGCAATTACGGCGTAGGTTTTAGCCATGACAGACGCTAACAATTCATCGCGCAACCCTGGTGCTGCGCTCGGGCCACCCTGCCCTTCGACCCACTCTAAGAATATGTGGCTATCAAGTTGCAAGCAATGCGAATGCAAACAACAGTACGCGCGCATAGAAGGGTTGTAACGCCCCTGCGGGTTACCGTCGGTATGTTCGTGTGCATTGGGGCACACCACGCCCGCCCAGCCCTCGGAGTTCGGGCGAGTGATGACCAAGCTATTCTCGGCAAGCCATGCAAAAATCGTATCTGACCCATCATCTTCAATTCTGATCGGTTTATACACGGACTCAGGCGCACCCGCCACGACCCCGAACGCCTCCATGATCTGCGGCAAACTAAACTCACGATCGGGGTGAAACTCGGTTAGGATCGCGGCGAATTTGTTGCGCTCGGGCTTGAGGTTGACGCTGCCAGGTATCCTAAAATTCCGCACCGCGTTGGTGGCACCCTTGTCGGTGAACCCCGCCTCGGCTATGGCCTTAATCGCTGCGCTAAATACCTGATGCGTGGGTTGATCGTCTAAGCTAAACGTGTAACCCCATTGATAGTTTGCGGGGGAGGTTTCGATCTTCCAAGTAGGCTCAAGCGGGGGCGCTTTCGATTTGGTGCCTACGTCATCTAAGACTAAAAACGCGACGTGTGTGCAATTGTGAATCGACGCGCTCGGGCGCTTACCTAACCGATCGATATGAAAAGACGCGGTGTTGCAGTACCACGCCCCGCCCTCTTTGTACTCGCTTGGGTAAAAGGCTGGCCAAGTGGCTTTGATTGTGCCATCGGCGTGTTGTTCAGAACCAACAGGCTTTTGCTTGACTAACAGGCAAGTTTCACCCTCGGGGGCGACTTTTGAAATATAATCGACGAAGTCCAATGCAATACTCCTTAGTTGTTTAAGCCACCCTCGCCGGTGGCTTTTTTTTATTTACCGTAACGCGCCATTGTGCTGATCTCGGCGTTTAACGGTAAACCTTGCGCCCACGGCGGGGGCGTACACATTGCTTTTCTTAGTTGTTCGGTGACGGTTTCGGGCTGATCGGTTTCAATAACAATTTCGTCGTGGACGTGGAGTACAACTCCAAGAGGTTCAACGGCGCGGAGAGCGTAACGTAATACGTCGTTCGCTGCGGCTTGGGTGATGTTCTCACAGGCCAAACCACGCCATAATCGGGCGCGCGGCCATTCGCGGGCGTCAACGGCTGGCTTCCATGCGGCTTTGGCGTAGCTGATTCCATCTTCTTCAAGTTTGGCGTAGGGGTAGCAAAGGATACGACCCGAAGGTAAAGCGTACCACAGGTGGGCGCCGTCAAACAGGTAGGTTACCCTACCCGCCACGATTTCGCGCCCCTTGTTACGCATGGCGATCATGTAACCGGTTTCCAACTCTTGCCAATACCTGACGGCCCATTGGTTTGCGCGGCGCCAAGCGTCCACCGTGCGCTGCGCGTCTGACTCGGTCATGGTCAACCCGTACGCTCGGCCCATTGCAGAGAACGCGCCAATGCCACCACCGAACCCGCAGGCGAGAATTGCAACCTTACCGATCTGTCTTTGGTCGGGGGTGACCTCCGACTCAGGTATCTTGTACATGGCAGCCGCTTCCCGTATGTAGATGTCACGCCCTGACCTGAACACGTCTAGCACGTCATCGCCCCGCCCTGACAACCACGGGGTCATCCGCGCCTCGATCTGAGCCCAATCGGCAACCACCAAGGACTTACCTTTAGCCGGTACGATTGCGGGTCTGAGCATCCCTTTTAGAACGTCTGTGACCCTCTTACCAAACTGGGGAACGATGGGGTGTCCTTGAACCATGCTTGCTCTAACAGACTCGGGGTCTTTCGCACACTTACGGGTGAAATTATGGACTTGCGCGCCATAGCTTGAAGCTCTACCAGTTGCACTCCCGCCTGCAAAAACAAAGGCACCTCGTACTCTTGAGTCTTCGACATCTGCCAAGTCTTTAAGGCGGCTGAACTTCGCAACCGACGACGCCCAGAGATCATCGGCACATTGGATAACCTCGGCAACGTCGGGCGGTAGGTCTTCGACCGCAAGTAGGTTTGCGCGTACGCGCTTGTCGATACTGTATTTACCATCTTCAATCTCCATTAGTTTTAACTGCTCGGGGCTTAACCTTTCTTTAACCCATTCGCGCATCTTCGGCGAGCGGACTGACGTGATCGCGCCATTGGTGACGGTTCGGACAATGGACTGTATGTCCGCGAGTTCAATGGCCGCGTAAGAGATGGCTGCGCTGGCAAGAGGCACGTCCACCAAAACACCTCTGTCGTTAATTTTTTCGTTGACATGGTAATCCTCCAACTCTTCGTCTGATAGGGGGCGTAGGCTTTGACTGACGGCTCTCATGGCGCGCACGTCTTGCTCACAGTATTGCACCATTTCAAGCATTAGCGCGGGGTCGTCTTTAAAGGGGGGTACACACAGCGCACGGATAAGCTGCGCGCCGCGGTAATCTTTCTTCATGCTTGCACCGGCGAACCGGCCCACGTCCTCAAGGCTACCAGGCGCGCAATTCGCTCGGGCTTGTGTTGCGGTGCAATAGAACTGCTCTAGCTTGAAATTGATCTGCAAGACGTACCAAAAGATCAAACGCTCAAAGGCTGCGTTGTGGGCGTAGATCAGGCCGGTGTGATCGCGTACACGCTTAGGAAACGGCTGCGTGGGTAACCACGTCACAACGTCTTCATCGTCAAAGGCGTAACTCATGCACAACACGTCAGTCGTTGCGTCTTGCGCGTAGTTGTACACGCCATGCTTTTTTAAATCGCAATGGCTGCGCGTTTCAAAATCAACCCAAAGCGTACTCATTTTGAAACAGGCTGCCGCATTGATTTCCATTCAAAATATGTAACGCCTTTATGTTGATAAATAGCTAATTCAGGATCAGCATCGCAACCTTCGCAAATAAATTCAATAAGTAAACCATCTCTATCGCGCGAGGGATTCTCTTTATTTAAAAATTCTCTTCCCTGCTTAGTAGAAATAAAAGATTCATACCCATCCGGAATTTCGGCATTCGCGCGCCAAAAAACACTTACTTTATGTTGGTGAAGATTTGGCCCTTTACAGCAAGGGCACTCTAAACCTTGATCATATTTAACTTCGTACATAATTACCTCGTCAAAGGATTCGTCAGAATTTATGTGTAGGTGGGGGCGTCAATTTGGTCGTTGCAATCTGTGCGCTGGAAGGCAAGAAAAACACGCACTTACGACATCCTTGATGGGCTTGCCTAACCGCCCCCTAAACCTTACTCGGCTACTTTTGGATAGTAAACAACACCTTCTTCTGCTTCAGGCTCTTGCAACTGCGGTAACGCTTGACGACGAACCTTAACAATTAATTGCTCAACTTCTTGGTAAGGCTGACGCCCAAGTACACCCAAGATTTTATTGATCTCGTCTAATGAGAGGTCAAGTTTCATGTTGCGCTCCTACGGCGACGGGCGGGTGCTGCCTCGGCAACTTCTTCTGCCTCAACAACTGGCTCTTCACCGTCCATACCGACCCAAAATTGAATGTCAAACAAGGGCGTAAAGATGCGGCCATACGACTTGTGCTGATAGTGTTCTTTTTTAAGTAACACGACAGGCACAGGTTTGGTTTGATCTTTATCAACTTGTTCGGCAATAGCCACGGCTAGGGTCTGTACGCCACGCTTGCCACCCGCTGATGTGGTGGTGTAACGCGCTTCCATGCCCTTGTCCTCGCCGGTTAGACACTTGATGCTCATGCCGACCTGCACTTCCCAACCACGTTTGGCGCCCGCAGGGGCGTCATCCATCTCGGGCAATGGCTCAGACACAGACACCATCTTTTCAGCAAGAACGTCACCATCACCCCACGCAATGTAGCCGTGGACAAATGAGAACGGGTTAACTGCCCATGTCGAGTCAGCTTCGACTTCGGTTTGGTCAGCACCAAAGACCCAATGACCGGTCTTGTCCATCTTGATGATGACTGTACCAGTGGGGCCAACTTCGGCTTGAATGGTACGCAGGGCTGTAGAGAGTGACTTTACTTCAGGGAGTTTTGCTAAGTTAAACATTAGAGTACCTTTAGAGTAGTTTTAGGTTAGCGAGTTGCTTACCTAGGTTAATAACCGCTGGACGCGGATCAGAGTCCGCCGCCAACGTACTGCCCGAACTAACGCTTACCGCTACGTCAGCCGGAAAGTTCTTTTTACCAATAATTTTTACGGCTTGAGCGACAGAGATTAGCTTACTTTCGTAAGCCTTGTCACCTAATAATTTCACGGGCGCTTCATCGTTCACCCATTGACGTATGCCGCGCTTGGCGACCAACTTAAAGCCTGGCACACGCACATTGTTTTCAAGCATATCGTACGCCAGTACGCGCACGGCGTCGATCCACGACTCAAGTTGTTCGGCTTGTAGAAGGTATTCTCCAATTTTATCCGCGTCAATCCGCAAAAGCGAGGTTTTCAGCGCCCGATCAACAGCACCGGTTACCTTGGGGCACGTTGGCTTGGCCGCGCACCACCGGCAATGCTCACCGGACTCTAGCTTAGTGCGTGGGCCGTTCACCGCAGCAATCAGGTCAAACTCAAACTGAGCAATACGTTTGGGCGTTGTCACCCAACGCTTCACCATCGGCGGTTGAACAATGATGATTTCAATTTCCTCAACATCTTCAAACACCCATTGAGTTTCCGGTGTACGCATGGCAGCAGCGGCGTAGAACATACCCTGTTCGTTTTCAGTTGCCTCAACAGCCACGCCGTTGCCAAACTTCCAATCCAACACAATCGCCTTCTTACCGATCCGACCAAGTAGATCAGCACTTCCAAACACGCCTGGCAAAAGATCACCAAAGTTGACGCTACTTTCCACAGCAAACTCCATTTGCTTATCGGGATCAATTTCATCCAACGCCGCAAGCGCCACAGCAATCTTGTCATCGTACAACTCCTGCGTGAGAGTAATGCCTTCGTGAACCATACCGATCACAGACTCGGGCGTAGCCTTACAGTCAAGGATTTGACTAATGGCGTCGTGTAGTAGGGTGCCTTCGTCAGCGTACTTGCTGCTAGGCTTTGGCGGCATCTTAGCGACCAATTCAATTGAAGCTGGGCAAGCGATAACGCGTTTGGCAGTCGAGCCGCCTACGATAGTTGAGTGATTCATTTAGATTACCTCTACTGATTTGAGTTTGCCAGTTTCACCGTCATAAGTTAGGCGCACATTGTCGTCAATATCTCTTTGCATACGGTAAATGCCTTGTGCTTTAGCAAACCTTACATAGTCAGGTTTTGGTTTAGGCGCTACGCGGTATTGATTATGTTCATACCACTGTGGGGTGGGCATAGGCGTCCAATTACCATCAGGTTCTTCAACTTCAATTTGCGCGCCGTTAGCCCAAGCGACAATCATGTCGTAATGTTTGTGTTTCATTTCGTGTAGTCCAATTTAGTTTAGAGAGATTTAATTGTACACGATTTTTTGCTTGTGCTATACTTTTTTACATCAAAGGAGAAATAAATGCGAAAACTAGTTTGGTTTAGCTGCGGCGCAGCGTCAGCGGTAGCTGCCAAAATGGCTGTCGATAAGTACCCCGACTGCGAGGTGTTGTACTGCGATACGTTGGCTTACGAACACCCCGACAATATGCGCTTTCTGAATGACGTCGCCAAGTGGATTGGCAAAGAAATTAAGTTATTGAAATCAACTAAGTACACTGACATTTTTGATGTGTTTGATAAGACGGGCTGGCTGATCGGCGTGGGCGGCGCGCGCTGCACGACTGAACTTAAAAAGAATGTACGCAAACTGTACGAGCGTCCTGGTGACTTGCATATCTTTGGGTTGACCAAAGACGAAGCTGCGCGCATAGATCGCTTTGAAGACCAAAACTCAGATGTCAAAGTCGAGTGGATACTGAGCGACACTACTAAGAAAGACTGCTACCGCATTATTCAAGAGGCGGGTATTGAATTGCCTACGATGTACAAACTTGGCTACAACAACAATAACTGCATTGGTTGCGTTAAGGGCCAAGCGGGTTACTGGAACAAGATTCGCGTGGACTTTCCCGAGGCGTTTGATCGCATGGCCAAGCAAGAACGCAAGATGGGCGTGGCAATTAACAAGTCATACGCCGGTGACAAAAAGCGCAAGCGTGTGTTCTTAGACGAATTAGACCCTAAGGCTGGGCGTGATGTGCCGTTGCCAGACATCGAGTGCGGTGCTATTTGCATTACGCCTGAGCAGAAGTTTGAAACGGTGTCGCGCTATGAAGGAATCTGAGGTTGAGCATTATTTTAAATGGGCGGTCGAACGCGCAGGGGGCAAGACGTACAAGTTCACGTCGCCTAGCCACCGTGGCGTTGCTGACCGGATTGCGTGTTTCCCCGACGGGGCGACATGGTTTGTAGAACTCAAGACTAAAGGAGGTCGATTGTCAGAATTACAAAAAATTTTTGCCGCCGACATGGCTAAATTAAATCAACATTACAGTTGTCTATGGACTAAGGAGCAAGTTGATGAATGGATTAAAGAACGCGAGTACGGGTATGCAGCTTAGACCCTATCAGAATGAGGCAGCAGCTTTTCTCGCTACGCACGACCGCGCTATGGTGCTGGCCCCCGTGGGCGCCGGTAAGACGGCGATTACGTTGACCGCTATGCAAGAGTCACCCGTGCGCCGTTGGCTTGTCCTAGCACCCAAGCGGGTCGCTACAAGTGTATGGCCAGCCGAGGCGCTCAAGTGGGCACCCGACCTTGACATAGCCGTAGCCGTGGGCACACCCGCGCAACGCTTGAAAGCACTTTACGCTGACGTCGTTGTGACCAACTACGACAACTTGCAATGGTTAGCCGAGCAAGAGTTGGACTTTGACGGCATTGTGTTTGACGAACTGACACGGCTGAAGAACCCCTCGGGCGCACGGTTCAAAGCGTTACTCAAAGTCATTGAGCCTATGACCGTGCGCTGGGGCCTGACCGGATCGTTCACAAGTAACGGCCTAGAAGACGTGTTCGGGCAATGCAAGATCGTTGACCAATCCTTGCTTGGGCGCAGCAAAGGCGCGTTTATGCAAACGTACTTTGTGCTGATGAATGCCGAGTACGGCGAGTGGGCGCCGCGCCCCAAGGCGTTGCAGTCGGTGATGGAGCGTATCAAACCGGCGACTTATTTGCTTGAGCCTGGTGAGTACGCCGATAAGCTGCCGCCATGCCACACCGTTGAGATGCGCTGTGATATGGAAATGACGCAATACAAAGAAATGAAAAAAGAGTTTGTGCTGCGTTTTGGCGATACGCAGATTGCAGCCGTTAACGCAGGGGTTGTGACGGGCAAATTGCAACAGATGGCTTCAGGCTTTATTTATCACACCGATACCTGGGCAGGCGCGTTTGGTTTTGAAACCACATCTACCGGCATTTGGTTAAGCCGTCACAAGTTTGATTTGTTAGACGATTTATTAGAGGAGAATCAGCGTGCGAACACCATCATCGCCTACACCTACAAAGAAGAACTTGCCGAACTCAAGCGCCAGTACCCCCACGCCGTCACCCTTGACGACAAAGACGCCATTGAGCGCTGGAATAAGGGAGAAGTGGAGTTGCTACTTGTCCACCCCAAGAGCGCAGGGCACGGGCTTAACTTGCAACACGGCGGTTGCCGGATGGTCTTTCTGTCATTGCCTTGGAGTCTTGAACTCTACGAGCAAACCGTAGGGCGTATTCATAGGTCAGGCCAAGCGCATGACGTGTGGGTGTACGTACTACTCACCAACAATACCGTTGATGAGAAGATTTGGGCGGCGTTGCATGACAAGCGCGCCGTGTCTGATATTGCTTTGGAGGCTTTGAAATGAGCGCAATAATAACGCCTAAACAAATGAGTGAGTACATTTTGAAATTGCTTGATGATGTTACCAAAGATATTCCCGCCGAAAACCGCGAAGAAGCAAAAGCAAACATTTTAAATGCTCTTAGCGGGCAGATGTTTAACATGGGCATGAGGGAAAAGGAAACAAAATGAAAACACCCGACAAGATAATTGCGTTTTGCACTAAGCCGCATACGGCGCAAGAGATTTCCGATCATTGCAAGATACAGCGCAGCAGCATCTACAGCGCGTTGGGGCGCTTACAGATGAAAGGGCTAGTCAAGCGTGTCGATACCGAGCCCGCCACTTACCTAGTGTCTACGCCTACGGTCGTTGAGCATTTTGAAAACCTAGTTATTAAACACGCCCATAACCCTTTTGGATTACAGCCATGACACCTGACAAAATACTACGCAACCTTGAAAACGGATACTTTATGACTCACGTTGAACAAGAGGAGGCTGCTAACTATATACGCGCGCTGCAAGAGTCGAACAGAGTGATGCGCGAAGAACTTATTAGGTACGCCGACACATTGTTTGACGTACGCCGTGATTTAACTGAAATAAGGAAACAACTTGATGAAAGAAGCTAGAGAATTACAAACGCAGATTGAGCAGCTTGAGCGTCACATTGCGTTGCAAGATAAGCTAATTGACGCGCAAAAGAACGTAATAAAAGAGCAAGACGAAAAAATTATTGGTTTAGCTTTTGATCTTGAGTATGAGCGGCACACCAATAGTCTTAAAGGACAGAAATGAAACTTGATTTACTACGCGCGCAACTGGCCACAGCTAAAGATACGCTGCGCCACCGGCAAAAGCTAATGAACGAAGCGACGCGGGCTTATAACCGTGTTTTTGTAACAGTTAAAAAACTGGAGGAACGGTATGAAAATCACTTGGCGAAAACTAAATGAAACGATGGCCACGCTGTCTGAAGACGAAATCATGGCCATGCTTGAGTACGAACGCACCCACGAGCGTCGGGTGAAGATGCTGTTGCGCTTGCACCAGCGCGCAAACTCTCTGCGTGTAGCGCGTGAGCGTATTGAACTATTGAAAGAAGCGGTGCGACCATGAGCCGTGAAATTATGCAGCAAGCGTTGGATGCGTTGAAATTAGTTTATGAACAAGCTGACTTTTCAAATGGCGTAACTGATCCAACTGGAACAATGGATGAAGGCAAAGTTGTTATAGGTGGAATTGTTAGTGACGCTGTCGCAGCACTTGAGGCAGAGTTAGCCAAGCCTGAGCAAGAGCCTGTGGCGTGGCTTCCAAAGTGGGCGCACGACCGCTTGACAGGACAACTTGGTTCTGTGGCTGACCCCGTAACGTGGGGCATAAACACGCATATTTATGCCAAATCAACGCCTGAAACAGTCCCACTCTACACAGCACCACCACGCAAAGAATGGGTCGGGCTGACGGATCATGACATTGAACTTACTTTTTTGATTTCAGGTTTCACAGCAAAAAACTTTGCCCATGCTATTGAAGCCAAACTCAAGGAGAAGAACACATGACCGAGAGCCAGGTGTACAAACAGATTATTGAGAACCTCGCACAGATCGACGATGACATTGCTAGGCTGCGCCACCAGCACTTGATGTTACGCGTAGACATTCAAATTTTATTGGAGAAACAAAATGGTATACGACATAATAATGTGGTTCTACGCGTCGATGGCCCTGATGGTAGCAGCACTTCTGTGGCTGTTTAACACCCGCGAGAAACCCCCGCCACCATTTCCCCGCGAGTTAATCTGCGACGGGTGTGGTCAAGTCTGTAGTGATCTTTTAGGAGGGTACTGTGAATACTGCGTCAAGAAATATTGATAGGACAGACGCCAACTGGACGGGGCGCATTGCGCGCTCAATCCACACGGGGCGGTACGTTTGTCCGTACATCCCCTTGTGGCGTCGAGTGCTTATGCGAGCATTGAATTGGCTTTGACTTTAACGTCAGCCACACGGTTTAGCCAGCCTTTGCCAAAGGTTGCAAAGGTGCCAAGGGAGCGGTAAAAGTCTTCCTTGGCTTGGCTAAACTTCTCAATCAGTTCGACAGGGTCAATGGCTTGCACAGCGGCAAGCGTCAGGGGGCCAAACCCACCGTCGGGCGTGACACCCACGGCAGACTGCATGACCTTGATAGCGCGCCCAGGCCCTGCGTTTACTCCAAAGTCAAACACAAGGTAGTCTAGCCCCACGGGCAATTCATCACCGCGCACGGCATCCCAAAACTTTTTCTTGTACAACGGCTCGACCTTGTCAGCCGTTAGGCTACGCATCTCGGCTTCGTCAGATGGACGCCCGACCCAGTTTTCCCACGTTGCTTGGGTCACACCAAGGTTAGTGCGCCCACCAGGGTCGGCGGGGTTGTTAACGTAACCACCTTCTGATTTAAGCATTAACTCAAATGATTTTTGCCAATTACTTAGCATCGTCTTTTCCTATTTTAATGCCCGCGATGGTGCCAACAAATGCTCCGACGATCATGTTAAACGCGGGGTTGATTAGTTTAAAAATCTCATGGTTGTCTACTTTTTCGTCAAACAGCCCGATCAGCACAACAACTACTGTTGATAGCAGTACGATTGCAAGCGACACGCAACAAATTATGGTGATGCGATCGGCAACTTTCATTTGTCGTTCTTGCTTCTCATGTCGATGATCTTCTCTAAGGTGCGCCCACCGAAATAGAAGGACATAATAAGCATCCCCCATTGCCCAAGCAACTCAACGTACTTGCTGTTGGTGTCAATGTCGAACGCTGATAGCATGGCAAACACAAAGTAACCAGCTAGGATCGCTATAAGGGTCATAGGGCGAATGTTTTTACTCAACCAAGAGTCAGATGCCATGTCGTTCTGTTGACGCTTGGTGAGTTCGCCCTGCTCAACCATGTCGGCTTGCATCTTGGCAAGTTCGCCATTCTGCTGCATCTGCATCAACTCAAGTTGTGCTTTAGCCTTTTGTTCAGGATCGGGAAAAAATTTATCCAAAATTTTCATGCCAACGCCAAGCACATCCATAAGTGGAAACATTATTTGTCTGCCTTAGCTTCAAGTTTATCGAACAAACGGTCAAGCAACATCTCAACGCGATCAAAGCGTTTGTCCATCTCTGACTTAATCGTGTCAATCTCCGACTTTTTAACGTACGAATCAGAAACGTGCAGCTTTAAGTCAGCAATTTCTTTCTTGAGTTCTTTCACAGAATCCCATAACTGACGGCAAAACCAACCGCCTACCGCGAGTAGACCACCGGCACCTACGTTGATGAAGTTTTGCCAATCCATTAGTCTTCCCTTAATGCGTTACGGTTGGTGCGGTTGGTAATCATGTTGTTCTGAATTGCGGTGCGCGTTTTGGGGCCTTGTTGCTTGCGTGATGCGTCAGCGCGCGGCGCCCGTAGATTTTCCTCCATCATCTCAGCAACATCAAGCATTTTCTCGCGTGAGGCTTGAGCGGCACGAATATCGGCGTCGGTCTTTGCACGTTTGGCAATCTCTTCAAACGCCCGTGCTTGCT
>Ga0209296_1001647_pt1 | contig 16750 bp, 9 predicted proteins | sample S_130206_EF_Meta_FD_187319 | JGI IMG/M metagenome (GOLD analysis project Ga0209296, IMG submission 187319) | Freshwater microbial communities from Lake Simoncouche, Canada to study carbon cycling - S_130206_EF_MetaG (SPAdes) (version 2) | ecosystem: Environmental > Aquatic > Freshwater > Lake ...
ACTTGGATAACCAGCTGCTTACAATTTGCATTTTCTGTGTTTCCCCGCGTATATCTCCGCCTTCACATGTCCATTTCAAATCATTCCAGCGTCTCTCAAACTCCTCCGGAGCATTATTATCTATTTTAAATCGCAGCGAAATCAGGTGGGTTTCATATATTGTCTCCATTATTGAGGCTTGTATAATTAAATGTATATGATTTAATTATAAATCAATTTTATTATTTATTCAATCGTATGAGTATCAATCGTAGGAAAAACCATAGGTGGTCGCCATAAAATCATCAAAAAAAGTACGACTAATATTCATGGCACCTTCGGCACAAATATTTAAATAGTTTTCACGCAGCGGTATTTTTTTCGCTAATATGTATTTCGGACGCGGATAAAAACAAATGACACGATCTTCCTCTTTGAGTTTGAGTGTTTTATTATAGTTAAATATAATACGGTCATGTGCTAACAATTTCGGGATATATAATCTTTCCCGATGCTCCAGATGTTCTAGCTCTTTTAAGGAGACTTTGATAAGAATGCCATTACAAAGTGCTGTTTTTACATCCTTTACGCCTAGCACACGATACGTTCCGTCATTTCCGACGACATTAAATGAGCGCTTTAGACCGGTTATGGTTACTGGACATACTTTTCTTGTGTCCGAATGTGATAATTCATTGCCGTTTTCATTCATATTAATAAGTGAACCATATCCGAAGACATAGGTCGCCATTTATATATAAAAATAAAAAATAAAGGGCTGGGGTTTCGCCCCCAACGACGAATGAGTTTCGCCATCAACAATGAATTAGGCGAAGCCGGGTTTTAAAGGGCTCTGCCCTTTAGTTGTACATATTTTTCCAATGCCCATTATCGACATCTTTTTTAATAAGCTGGTCTACGACCGTCGGCGTCACTTGCATAGGAAATTCCACCTTAATAGACATTTCGCTTTCAAACAAATTTGTGCCGGGTTTCATCAGCCGGTAGAGATTGAGTTTTGTGTGAATGATTTCCAAGCAACGCTTTAATGTTCGCACACCATCTTCCTTATCGGTATAGTTGGTAATAATATAATGCATAGTCGCCTCCGGAATACAGATATCCTCGGTTTTGAAGACGACTTGTTCGCATATTTTGGGCAAGAGATAATTATTGGCAATGGTAGTTTTTTGCTCTTGGTTATAGCCCTTTGTTTGAATTTTGTACATACGATCTAAGAGAATACGATTGACTTTGCTCTCGTCGTTATAGCTGAAGATGAAGAGACAACGGCTAAGATCAAAATCAATTTCCGAAAAGTAGCGATCGTGGAATTGATTGTTTTGCGTTGTATCCGTCAAGTGCGTAAGAATACCCACAATCTCTTCGCCTTTGGGCGTATCACTAATTTTATCCAATTCGTCAAAGTAGATAACCGGGTTCATGCTTTTGCAATTAATCAGCAAATCAACAATTTTCCCCCAGGAAGAACCTTCATAAGTATAGGAATGCCCTTCAAGAAAGCTGCTGTCCGTTGCTCCGCCGAGCGCAATAAAGGCGAAATCCCGTCCAAGAATTTTACTGATGCCTTCTTTCACTAGCGTGGTTTTACCCGTGCCCATCGGACCCTTAATCGCAATGGAGGTGCCGATCGCTTCCGGGTTCACGATCCACTGTCCGATCATTTGCATAATTTGTAGTTTGGCGTCATCTAAACCATAGACCGCTTTATCAAGTATTTTTTTCGCATTGTCCATAAATTCATGGCATTTTTCGACGCCATCCTCCTTTAAGGAAATCGGCAAGTTTTTATGTTTGCCGAACGGGATTTGCATAAAAGTGTCAACCCAATTCTTCATCTTGAAATACTCGCCGCCGCCCGGTTCCATGTGCCGCAAGGTGGAGATTTTGCGGTAGGCACAGGCCTTGTATTGCAAGGGAATATCGGCATCGAGTAAGCGGAGGCGGTAGGGTTTGTCCACATATGAATTTTTATGGATCAACTCGATTTGTTCTAAAACCGTCTGCTGCTCCGGCAAAGACAGATTTTTATGAAAGAACTTCAAATCATTCATCACATCTTTTTCTCGCAAAAGTTTTTTAAGTTTCTGCGTGTTTTCTTTTTTCTGTTTGCGGGATTTCTTTTCTACTTTTTTCAAATACTGTTGTTCGCGCTCTTTAAAATTGTTTAAAAAGCCTTTTACGACCGGTGAATTTTTCTCATCCGGCGTCAAAGTTTTAAACAACTCTTTCATTTTAGCCAGCGCTGTTTCATCATTAGCGCTGGCATCGTCAGTAGTGTTTTTAGTAGTAGCAGCCGATTTCTTTTTCGGTTTTTTGGTTTCTACGATTTCGGATTCAGCCGCATCTTCTTCCTCTTCCGAATTCTCTTCTTCTTCTTCTGTTTCGGTGTCCGACTCATCGTCGTCCTCAGAGTACTCTTCCTCATCATAATCATCTTCGTCAAATAAAGATTCTTTTCCGTATTGTTGGGATTGGTTCAAACCATCCACAATAAACGAAATATTAAATTTAGACGACAATGCATTGATGGCATCCTCATAATTTTCTTCGTCTTCGTCTTCCTCCTCATCATGTTCCTCCTCCTCCACTTCAACTTTGCGCCGAGATTTAGAACTTTTTTTTTTCGGCTCTTGAGCAGCACATGCAGCAGCAGCAATAGCAGCACCCGACGGTTTTTTTGTAGTGGGTTTTTTATTCTGATAGGCAGTCGCCGCTGCTTTGAATTCTTTCGTCGTGGACTTTATTTTATCTTTCATATATTGTGAAGGAAAGAGGTCATAGAGGAACTTTTTATATTCGGCTGTCTCCAATTCGTCCTCCTCGCTGTCAATATAGTCCGAAACTGAATCGCCTTCATCGTCATCGTCTTCCGATTCTTCAGATTCATAAGATATATCTTCTTCATCATCGTCCTCGTCGTCGGATGACATATGAATTGTATAATCCTCTTTAGATTTTAAATTCTTTTTATTCGATGCGGCTGATGCCAAGGCTGCCGCTTTTGCGCGTGTATTATAAGCGGTTGAAGTGGCGGTGGTGGTTTTTTTACCGGACATTTTCTTTTCGTTGCTCGATGTATTAGACATATTGAAGATAAGGTGTATATAATTTTATTTTTATTTTTTATTCAATTCAATTTTTTGATAATATTTAGTAAAGCATAATAATAATAATAATAATAATAATAATAATAATAGATATTGCTAAAAAATTGAATTAAACCTATCTATATATTGTTATGTTAATATAAGATACACCATGGCTTCAACACGAACGAATGGAACTATGCAAAAACAAAATGCCACCCGGATTATTGGAATTCAATTCAGTATGTTATCGCCCGAAGAAATCCGGAAGGGATCAGTCGCAGAAATCACTAACCGTGAAGCCTATGTCAATAATAAACCGGTTATCAATGGTTTATTTGATCCGCGGATGGGCGTATTAGAACCGGGTTTGATTTGTCCAACGGATGGGCTTGATTATATGCAAACGCCCGGCTACTTTGGACACATTGAATTAGCGCGACCACTCTTTTATATCCAATATCTCACCACGATTATTAAAATCGCGCGCTGTGTTTGTGTAAAATGCAGCAAACTGAAAATCAGCAAGCAAAAATATAAGCATATGCTCAAAATGTCTGCGGAGGAGCGCTGGGAAAATGTGTATAAGCTTGCGAGCGGGGTTATGCGGTGTGGTGAAGATACCGACGACGGATGCGGATGTAAGCAGCCCAGCAAAATCAAAAAGGAAGGATTAGCTTCGTTGGTCGCTGAGTGGGTGAATAAAGGCGATACCGAGGTTGGCGCCGAGGAAGCCGAAAAGCTAGTGATGACCTTAACCCCTGAAATATTACTGAAGTGTTTTCGCCGGATTTCCGACGATGATATTTCTTTTATGGGGTTTAGTCCAATTTGGTCACGACCGGAATGGATGATTTGTCAAGTGTTAGCCGTGCCTCCACCCGCCGTTCGTCCATCCGTCAAGCATGATTCTCAACAGCGCAGCGAAGACGATATAACCCATATCATCGTGAGTATTTTGAAGGCTAATAAAACGCTACAGGAGAAAATACAAGCAAACGCATCGGCAAATGTCATTAATGACTGGACGGTGCTTTTACAGTATTATGTTGCGTCGATGGTGGACAACAAAATACCCGGTGCGCCGCATATGTCACAGCGCTCGGGGCGTCCTTTAAAATCGATCAAGGAGCGCTTGGTCGGAAAGCACGGGCGTGTCAGAGGCAATCTTATGGGCAAACGTGTTGATTTTAGTGGGCGCTCGGTTATTACACCGGATCCAAATTTGTCGGCTGCTGAGTTGGGTGTGCCGATAAAAATGGCGAAAAATCTGACGAAACCGGTCGTTGTAAATCCACGAAATATTAATTTCTTGGAAAAATTAGTGCGCAATGGTCCGGATATTCATCCCGGTGCCAAAATTTTGGAAAAGAAAAACGGGTATACTATATCGCTTCGTAACATTGACCGTAATTCCATCACCTTGGAGCTCGGCGATATTGTCCATCGGCATATGATGGACGGCGACTGTATTCTCTTCAACCGGCAACCGACTTTACACAGAATGTCTATGATGGGGCATATTGTGCGAATTATGCCGGTAGGCGATACATTTAGGATGAATGTCGCAGACACAAAACCTTACAATGCCGATTTTGATGGAGACGAAATGAATTTACATATGCCACAAGATATAGAGAGTGAGTCGGAACTCAAGAATTTGGCGGCAGTGCCGTGGCAAATAATTAGTCCGGCAAATAACAAATCAATAATCGGGATTTTCCAAGATTCCCTCTTAGGTGCTTACCGTTTTACGCGTGAAAACATTAAATTCACTCCGCGTGACGCTATGAATTTGTTGATGGCACATAATCGAGTAGACGTCGATAAACTGCCTACAAAGGAAGTATCCAATTTTAATATATTATCCCAAATCTTGCCACCGTTTACGATGAAATATAAAACCAAACGCTACGGTGACAAAGAGGAATACAAGACTTCCAATAATGTGTTGGAAATCAATAACGGTAAATATATTCGCGGGCAATTAGAGAAAGGCGTGCTCGGTGATGGGTCAAATGGGTTGATCCACCGCATTTGCAATGATTTCGGCAATAAGGAGTCGGTCCAATTTGTTGATAATTTGCAAAACATTGTCACGGAATATATGAAAACGTCGGGTTATAGTGTGGGAGTTAGCGATTTGATTGCCAATAAAGCGACCAATGATGCGATTACCACAATTATTTCCAAGAAAAAACAGGAAGTAAAGTCACTGATTGACCAAACCCATTTGGGAATTTTTGAAAATAAAACTGGTCAAACCGACCAGCAAGAGTTTGAAACTCAGGTGAATAATATCCTTAGTAAAGCCGTGAATGATGCCGGTAAAATCGGACGTGAAAGTCTAAGCGCCGAGAACCGATTTGTCATTATGGTCAATGCCGGATCAAAGGGCAGTGACTTGAATATTTCGCAGATGATTTCGTGCTTAGGTCAACAAAACGTGGATAATAAACGTATCCCCTATGGTTTTGAAAACCGCACCCTGCCCCACTTTACCAAGTATGATGATTCACCCGCAGCACGAGGTTTTGTAGAGAATTCCTTCATCTCGGGTCTGACCCCGGAAGAGTTGTTCTTCCACGCTATGGGTGGTCGTATCGGTATTATTGATACAGCCGTCAAAACTTCGCAAACTGGTTATATTCAGCGCCGGTTAATCAAGGGCTTGGAAGATTTGAAAGTGGAGTATGATATGACAGTGCGCAATAACAAAAACAAAATCATTCAGTTTAGTTATGGCGATGACGGATTTGATCCAGTGAAAGTAGAGACCCAAGTCTTACCCCTCGTGCAAATGACATTGGAAGATATTTACAATCATTATCAGATGCCGGCGGTTTCGTCGGGCAATAAAACCAAAGCCGATGATGTGTATATCGCCTCTTTCACGAAACAAACCATTAAACGTCTGGAAAAACAAAGCAATGAGTTGGCGAAACGCACCAAAGCTTTGATTGATTTGGCTATCCAAGCGCGAACCGGTCTGGCTAAAAATGTGTTTGGCTATCGTGATAATAAGACCGTGAATTTGCCGGTGTCGTTTGTCCACGCCATCAATAATGTGCAAGGACAGCAATACATAAATGTGAATTCGCTTGTGGATATTACACCCTTTGAAGCGATGGAAATAATCGATGAAGGCTATGACCGCATTATGGCTATTCATTATTGTCAACCGAATGCGCTCTTTAAAACCTTGTATTATTATTATTTGACGCCAAAGGATTTGCTTATGGTGAAACGGTTTAATCGCAAAGCCTTAACCATCCTGATTGAACAAATTGTTCTCACTTATAAAAAGGCTATTATTGCGCCCGGCGAGATGGTGGGTATGATTGCGGCGCAGTCTATTGGTGAGCCCACTACACAGATGACGCTGAATACTTTCCACTTTGCGGGTGTAGCGAGTAAATCTAACGTAACGCGTGGTTTGCCGCGTATTGAGGAAATTATATCTCTGTCGGAAAATCCGAAAAATCCCTCTTGCACGGTTTATTTGTATCCTAATGAAGAATGCGAACAAGAAAACGCAAAACGGATGGTTAACCGACTAGAACATACGCAGCTGCGGACGATCGTGGATTCTATTAAGATTTGTTTTGACCCGTTTAATAACGCCAGCACTTTAATTAAAGAAGATGAGGACGTTATGAAAATGTATGATGCATTTGAAAAAATGGTCGATGAATGTAACACGCCCGAAGGCGAAGGCGCAGGGGAAGAAGACGAAAGCGAAAGCGCAGCAAAGGAAAAGGAACCGAATACAAAATCAAAATGGGTTATTCGCTTAATTATGAATGCCGAAGAAATGCTGGATCGAAATATCACGATGAATGATGTGCACTTCGCAATCAACAATGTGTATAGTGACCAAGTCTCTTGTGAATTCTCCGATTATAATAGCGACAGTTTAGTGTTTCGGCTACGATTAAATCGTGAGCTAAATTCGAGCAAGAAGAAGTCCTTAGACCAATCGGATGAGATCTATTTGCTGAAAAACTTCCAAGATTCGTTGCTTGATAATTTAGTATTGCGCGGAGTGAAACATATTAAAAAAGTGACCCCGCGTAAAATACTTGATAGCTTGATCATGGAAGACGGAAAATTCACAAAAAAAGAAACGTGGGTACTAGATACCATTGGCACGAATTTAATGCATTTGCTAAGTCTGAAATACATTGACGTGACGCGCACTTATACGAATGACATCCAAGAAATTTATCGGGTGCTTGGTGTTGAAGCGGCACGACAATCCATCTTGAACGAAATCTCGGAAGTGATTGAGTTTGACAGCACTTATATTAACTTTCATCACTTGAGTATGCTATGTGACCGCATGACGTGTAACGATAGTATGGTGTCCATCTTTCGTCATGGTATTAATAACGATAATATTGGTCCTATTGCCAAGGCATCCTTTGAGGAGACGCCTGAAATGTTCTTGAACGCCGCTCGCCATGCGGAATTAGATACAATGCGCGGCGTGTCGGCAAATGTTATGTGCGGTCAGGAAGGGTTCTTTGGCACAAGTGCGTTTCAAGTTGTGTTGGACTATGATAAAATTACGCAGTTAAATGCCGAGGAGTTGATTATCGAAAATGACGACACTATAATTGAAAATGGGTTTGAGAACGTGACGGCGATTGACGAAACCGAGTGCAGCATTTCTCGAATTACGATTAATAATAATGCGAATAATATTAAACCGGCTGATATGGGGGAGATTGATGATGGCTATGAGTTAGCGTTTTAAATGTTAAATGTGTAATAAAAAATAAATATAATATAATGACAACTATATTATATTCATACCGATTTGCGAGATCGACCGATATAGATGTTATTATGAAAGGAATATTAGAAATATTATTTTTAGAAGAAAACAAAACTAGTTTTTTTTCTGAAGAGAAAAATAAAGAACAACTTAATTTAATCGGTGAGGCAATTGATAAAAATGCAATTATTGTAGCGGAGGATAATGAAGTAATCGGATTTATTTGGTTTAATGTTACACACAAATGTTTTTATGGACTAGATTACGGAAACTTGGAAAATCAATATATGTTTATATCATATGTATGGGTAATAGAAGCAGCCCGTAATAAAGGTATTGCTTCGCAATTATATGATAAAGTTATAGATGTGGCAAAAGTAAACAATGTTAAAAAAATATGGTTGGATGTTTATATGTCTAATGAAAAATCAATACATTTTCATAAAAAATTAGGATTTCAACCACAAATTACGTTATATTCAAAAGATATTTAATTTTTATTTTATGACAATTTTAACCTTTTTTTTAACAACTATATTTCTTTTATTGGCAGGCGGAGCAGCTTGAGCTTGAGCAGGCACTGGCACAGGAGCAGGCACTGGCGCAGCAGCACTAGGCGCAGGAGCCTTTTCCTTCGCCGGCGCTTCTTCGGTATAAATATTTGAATACTTTTGCCCGACTAACGGATTAGTTGTATCATATGTGTTATATGTAATATATTTATTCGTTTGCGCATATGTAATATTATCAAAATAGTCTTGTGTTAATAATGAATTTAATAATATAATTTCATCCTCTCTCAGATTATATGTTAGGGGCGAAAAAGAGAGAACTATTTTTGGATTAAATAAGAATGAATTAATGCGACTATAACGGACAATTTCATCAGCCAATTTTCCAAAATAAAATGTATTATTTAATTTATCGCTAATTAAATTAACGGAGGGTATCATAAGCACACATTTATCAGTGCCATCTATTTTTTTGCAGTAAGGTTTATTCTTACATTTATTATTACAGCTCGTTATTTTATCGAGTTTTAATAAATCGCTTTCATCATATGCCTCAAATATAAAACGATCTTCCATCAAATCTCTCAATAATTTTTCTATACTGCTTATTTTTTTCAGATAAAGTTGCGACGAAGAGTTCACCCGCTCTATGATATCACTTCGTATATTTTTATTTTCAGGTTGTCCTAATAAAAATTTCGCTGTATTGCGAAACACATTATAAAATTTTGTTTCTAGTTGTATTTTTTTAATATATATGATCCGTTCATCATCTAATTTATTACTCGTACTGATATCACTTGCATAATCATTATAATTTAAACTGTTAAGTACTGGTAAATCGTCGTCCATATTTTGAGCAGGCTCGGAAATCATGATAAACTGATTTGTCATTGTTATAATTCCAACAATCAAACCATCTTCGGCAACTTTCATACGCGGCTTGCAGAGAATTTTTGGATTTTTTTTATAAACTTCTTCAAGAAACGCTTTTGTATTGTCATATGTGTCGGTATAAACATCATCCATCCAAATCAAGTTTGTATTATCAGTATTGTTGAGTGCTGACGGGAAACAGGGAATAAATCCTCTTTTCTTTTCAGTATTCAGAACAACTAGACCAATCACTTTACTATCATAATTTAATACTTGCTTGTCAACGGTATAATTAATAGTTTTCAAATGAGTAATGAGTGTTTTTAAAGGAATATTTTGCTCAAAACGGTAAACGTTCGGCTTACTATTAAATGCGCCACACTTGGATTGCATTGATTTTTTAATTAAGTTGAGTGTATTTACAATATTTGGTAAAATGTCCGGATTATTTAAACGGAATGTTTTCCCGATAATTATTCCATTCTCCGTATTATTTTCATAGTCACATATTGGTTCATAATAATTATCTATTTTTAAAATAATAATGGTTGGTTTGGTCTCATCGAACAAAACTGACGAATAATGATTTGATGGACATATAATTTCCACATTATCGGTAATGTCTTTTCGCGGTAGATTGAGGATAGCTAGATTTAAACCGCCAATAAACAATTTCGGGTTAGGTAGACATATTAAATCCCATAAATATGAGTGATCAATTTCAACCGTGTCATCTTTTAAATAGTCAATAAAGTTTTTATACGATTTGGCGACCTTAATTAAAGCGCTCATTTGGGCAGGATTTCTTTTATCGGCGACTTCATATAGCTTTGATTTTGTCTGAGAGAAAATATCGGCATAAATTTCCATATTATTTACGGGATCTTCTTCCTCCTCGTTAATATCGGTTTCTTCTTCCGCTTCGCTTGCTGCTGCGCCTGCTGCTTCGTCTGCCGCTGCGCCTGCTGCTTCGCTTGCCTTTTTAGTCGTGTAAAATAATTGGATTAAAGAACCATTTTGTAAACTGACGAATGTGTCAATGCTTAAAGCGTCAATTAAAATATTTTTCATTCTTTTAATGGATGGTCTTTTTTTTTCTTTATTGAATGGTTGATTTGCGTTAAGCGAATACCATAGATCAGCAATACATGCAACAAATGATTGGGTTGAACTAATTTCTACACTATATCTTAATAGGCAAGGATGATTTGGTTTAATTGTAGAATTTAACTGACTAACTTTACATTTATTGTTATCTGTCCCCAGAAATTTTTGAATAGCAATGGGTAAATAACCAAACCGGTCTTTTTCGGTAATTGGATATTTATCCACTCCTAAAATATATTCATCTATTACTATTATTTCTTTTTTTTGTTGTTTCGTCTTAGCTGTAATAACGGGCGCAGGCACAGGTACAGGCGCATCAGGTACAGGTACAGACGCATCAGGTACAGACGCAGGCTCAGGCGCTTCAGCAGGCATAGGCGCTGGCTCAACCGTTTCTTCTTCATCCTCATCCTCGTCTTCGTCGTCTTTATTTATTTTTTTTTTAATTTTATCTTTGCGTTTAATTCGCGGAAGCATTATCGGATTATTTGTACAGGTTTTACGGCGGTTCCATTGTTCATCACCATTAAATGATTTTGATTTAAAACAACACGGTAAACATTTGCCATTTTCTGATGGTTTTAAAAACCCAGGCGAGTGATTTATATATTTATCCCCTTTCATGTGGTGGGCTCCGTGATCATTAAATTCAAAAATATGTGTTCCGGCGGCAACTTTCTTTTGTCCCGCAGGTATAACTTTACTTTTTGAAAATTCGGGATCGGTTTCATTTAAACTCGTATTATTTTTTAAATCCCAATAACGCGGACAAATATACCAAAATTTGTTGTTCGGATTACTTCCATATTTCACAGCATCTTGGTAAGACCCCGGATGTTCTTTATCAATGCGCTCTTTTTCTTCATCGGTTAATATAACCGGCTGGCGAAGCACATCCCATGGACAAGAACGTGAATAATTTGTGAATTTTTTTGTTTTATCGCCGGTTTCAAATAAATTTTTATCACGTTTCATCATGCGCTTGGCAAAAGGGTTCGGGTTCGCTAAACTCATGCCGGTAATATCGGTGTCCACCAAATCGTCGTCATCATCTTCCTCATTTGTATCCTCTTCCTCATCGTCCTTTGCGGCTTTGGCAGCTTTTGCAGGTTTGTCAGCTTTTGCAGGTTTATCAGCTTTGGCAGCTTTTGGCGGTTTATCAGCCTTTGCAGCCTTGGGCGGTTTGTCAGCCTTTGCAACCTTGGGCGGTTTGTCAGCCTTTGCAACCTTGGGCGGTTTGTCAGCCTTGGGCTTACCAGCTCCGCCTGACTCCTCCTCATCATCATCATCATCATCATTATCGTCATTATCCTCATCGTCATCCTCACCCATGCCAATACCAAACTGTTCATTCATGGCAGCAAACTGTTCTTCGGTCAGTTCTTCTGCCGCTTCAGCTTCAATCGCTTTATCTTTTTCTTCTTCTTCTTCGATATTAAATACCAATTCTTTGACACCTAATTCTTTGACACCCAATTCTTTGACACCCAATTCTTTGACACCCAATTCTTTGTCTCCCAATTCGATATTTTCTTCTTCTTCTTGTGCAAGTGCGGGTGCAGATGCAAGTGCAGCCTCTTCTATTTCATTTTCACTTCTAGCTTCTGCCACAATTTCTTTAACATTTTCTTCTTCTTCTTCGATTTTGCTTCCACTACATCTGCTATTTATAGTCTCATTTTTCATATATTTGTTAGATTTTTTTTGCGTAATTCGTAATATAGTATCCAAATAGACATATAAAGTGGACAAATAAGTGATATTATTTATACCCGTGACATTAATTGTAATAATTTTATTAAATTCTTGATTGTATATTCGCGTTAAAAACCCTGGATTATTTATAATTTTCAAACGGCGGTTTGCCAATTGCATTTCTTCTATGGATCGTTTCACCTCGATATATTTTTCTCGGGCGGCATCTTCCGATAAATTAAAATTGGTCTTTAATTCCGCAATGATTTCATTATCGGTATAATTTAGCTCGGGTTTTGACATGTCTACAATCATAGAATCTTGCGCATCCATTTCATTATAATTGGCTACACGTTTAAAACGCATTGAAATATTTCCTTTATTTGACGTGCTTAAATTATCCGTAACGACATTAAATACGCTCGAGACACATCCGATTATTTTTTTTATTATAATTTTATGAGTAATTGGTATATGCATAACGAAATCAATATTTATAATTTCTACGTTATTGCTTTTCAAGTCAGTAAAGTGATACATATTATAGCCGCCTTGCTCTAGATATTCTTTCACAATATCAATAACCGGATTGACGTGCGTAGTAAATAATTCGTTCACTTCATCTATTTTCATAGTCGTGGCAAAATTCGCTTTAATGGTGATATTTCCGTTTATTTCAAACTCGCAGATGATGGGCATAACCGAACCCGATTTTTGATCCAAGTATTCAATATAGACTGCTACACTGCGTGATTTTCCAATCATTTGTATCCATTTAAAAATAACACCTTTCGCCAAATAAGGAATTTTGGTTCCGTTGGTGGCTATTTTATCCGTGTATAAACGATAAATATTTTCTCTCTTTTTTGATAAGTTCATTTTAATCAACGGCACATCTTTGGTGGCATGTATCAATTTAAAAACAACATCTAAGGGCATATAAAATTTATAGGCTGGTTTAAGTGTCATAATAATGGATTTTATACCCATTTCAATATATTTCAAGTCATCTTTATTACGGTTAGCATAATTTTCATAGAATAAATTAATATTTTTAATATTTTGTTCAAATGCGCTCGTGATTAGGGCTTGAGATTCGGCTTTTAATATTTCACGGTTTTCAATAAGTTGCACGAGTGACACTATATTTTTTTCATGCAAATAAGGGAAATATATTTTAATCGTGCTTGGTTCGGGGAGGTTTCGTTCAGTCTTTGTAAAAAGTAGCACATCTTTGGCTAGGCAGAGATAAATCGTATTTTCGGCAATGTCGCTATGCTGCATGAGGAGAGATTTGTTGGTCGTAGTTATCATATCATTTCCGAATTTCTCCAAGTATGGATCATATGAAATGGCGTCAAACGGATTTATGGTATAAGGATAATCAGAATTTGCGGCGGTAATTTGCTGTCCGAGTGGTTTGGTAATAAAAAATGTATCATGGTCTATATTTAAATTTACAATATCGGCATAATCATACACTTCTTTTGGTGGTAAACTATCAATATTAACATCATCTACATTAAGCAGAAATTGTTCAAATCTCTCTTTGGATAATTCCAATTTATCGTTCTGTGTTAATATATTGAACAGCGTAGCCGCATTAAACAATTCGGTTTGTTTAATAAAAATATAAATTTCGTCAAAGGAGAAATCCAAATCAGCCATTAAATGCATCAATATTTTTTTTTTGATTATTTCAATAGTGTCATCTAAATGGATGCGTTCCGGTAGGAATATAACCGTTTTATTATTTTCAGTTATTTTTTCCAATTCTTCTGCTGTAAAAATGCCTTCAAAAATGGGGTTAGCCGGATTTTGTTTAAATAATAGGTCCAAGTCATCAGTCTCAGATGCCTCTTCGTCTTCTGATACATCCTCCTCGGACGATGCCTCTTCATCTGATGTTTCAGGTACCGGTACCTCTACCGGCTTCTGCTCAGCCTTACTTCCAATAAAAACATATATTGTATTTTGACTAACATATGCTAATTTATAGATGGGTTCAATAAAACCGTCCATATTAATATATATACATAAAATGATATATTTTTATGTATATATTATAGTTATTAGGGCATAAATATAAAGGGTGTTAAATATAAAGGATGTATAATTTAATCGTTGCAATGTGTCGTAACAATGGTATTGGCTATAAAGGGACAATCCCTTGGCATAATAAACAGGATTTGAAATACTTTTCCGAAATGACGAAAGGTGATGGAAATAATGCTGTTATTATGGGGCGGAATACCTGGTTCAGTTTACCGCGTACTTTAACAAATCGGGACAATTTGGTGCTGTCCAAAACAATGAAGTGTAACGAATATGGTGCAAATGAAGTTGATGGTGCGTCTTCTAGTCCGAGAATATTTAAAGACTTTGAATTATTAGAGACCTTTTTAGATACCAATAATTTATATGAAGACGTGTGGATTATTGGCGGCGCCCAAATTTATAAACAATTTTTGAACAGTGGAAAAATCAATAAATGTTATGTAACCTATATTGATCACGATTTTCCGTGTGATACTTTCTTTCCGGTCTTAGACCTAACCGAATGGAAGGAAGTTGAACGAGACCATAGTTTTGATTTTACGCATAATTGTTCAGTTGATTTTATCGTGTATGAACGCATATAGCTTACATACATACGCATTATTAAAGGTCAAAATACGGATTATCATTTATATCAGTCCCGCAATAACGGGCAGGTTTTTTCTTATAATCCACTTGTTCATAAATGCCAATCTTACTGGATTCTCCTAAAAGAAATTTAAAGTTTTGCCAGAATTCATCTTTGTGTCCGATACTTTTGGTCGCAATATGCGATAATTCATGCAGGGCAACGAACATTAAGGTATTGGGGTCAATCAATTGGTTTCCTTCTTTCTCCGTATTTAAGCAAAATGCCATTTTTTCGCCCTTGTTTTGACTGAAGGCAGTGAATTCACTCGTGGGCAAAGTCTCCATTATTTTTTGGGGATTATAACCAGCTTTTAACCGCTGCATATTTTCGCGGTCCGGATAAGTTTTATAACAATGTTTAACTAGTTTATTCATTTTTGTATTGACCGTTGCTAAACGATCAGCCGCTAATTCTAACTTATGGCGCTCACGCACGCAATATTTTTTGCCATCTACACCGGATATAATACACTTTAAATTAAATACATCCGACTCTTGGTAAATTTTCATGCAAATGTATAACAATAATACAATAAGGGCATAGCCCAGATAATTAAGCGACATTATATACTCTTACTAGAAAAGATTATATAATAATATTTTGAGTGTATATAATATAAATGTATCCCATCACAAACTACACCTATTCGCAAGCGAAAAAAATCGGCGTGGTGGTAAAACCGTCCACCAATAAGACGAAAAAAATAGACGTGTATAAGCAAGGCAAGAAAATCGCCAGTGTAGGCGCAAATGGCATGAATGATTTTCCGACTTATATTAAAAAAATGGGCTTGAAATATGCTAAAACCCGCCGGCGCCTTTATAAACAGCGGCATGAAAGAGACCGACATGCTAAATGGAGCCGGGGTTGGCTAGCGGATAAATTACTTTGGTGATTTTATAATATTTTTTAAAAATATTTTATAATATTTTTTAAAAATATTTTATATATATTTTTAAAAACTTATATGGATTTAAATGATAATAATTTATTGAGGGCTCACACCACGAGTGCCGATTTCTAAAGGCAGGCGCATCAAGTCCGGCTCAATGGTGGAATTCAGCCAAGGGCTGACGGCAGCCGTAGGGTTCGGGGGTTCAGATCGCTCTTGCAAATTGGCATTGCGGAGCGTGCTGCCAACGGTATCAATGCCGATCAAATGACCAGCCTTTAAGAGGTTCACATTCTTAAAGTCGGCGCTGCCGGCGGGGTTGAGTTGCGCCCATTGGCTGTTGACATCCTTGGGCAATAACTCGGAGGGGTCATAGTTGCCATTGGGACGGGGAATTGGGGCTAAGCCGCCGGTAGAAGTTGATGAGCAGGCGGGAACATCGGCAAAAACTTCATTTTGTCCGAGAGGTTGAGCACCGCCAACAAATGTAGAACCTCCTACACCTGCGCTACCCTGCGTATTGCTTGGCGAAGCGGAATAACCATCACCAAACCCATCGTTAAAAATCGTTTTTCGTCCAGAATATTGCATAATCGCAAATGCTAAAACTAAAACACCAATTAAAGCAACGAAGTGATGAGCCTTAATGCTTTTTTGTAAGTTCTTTAAGAAAGTCATTATATTAAATTAATGATAAAATATTTTCAGCAGAACTGTTTATTTATAGATTAGTTGAAATATACTAAGTTGAAGTATACTAAATTGAAATATGCTAAATTAATGTATAAAACATGATAGATCTAATGGAGAGAATAAATTATGATTCTTCTTCTTCTTCATCATCCGAATCTTCCATTGAGTCATCCGAGTCGTCCATATCGAATAACATATATTTTGTCTTAATTTCCTTCGCTTCTAAATAAGATTCAATTGCCTTTAATCGCCATTCCTTTGCCTTTTCTCTGGCTTTGCGATATATTTCATAATATACTTCATTTGGATTTTTCAAATTAATCGTGTCGCTGCCTAAGGTAGATCCTCCAATTTGAATTGATATATCTTCTAAGTCATTACTTTGTTCTAAACTTTTGATTATAACTGGTGTAGGTG
>Ga0209296_1001649_pt1 | contig 16748 bp, 21 predicted proteins | sample S_130206_EF_Meta_FD_187319 | JGI IMG/M metagenome (GOLD analysis project Ga0209296, IMG submission 187319) | Freshwater microbial communities from Lake Simoncouche, Canada to study carbon cycling - S_130206_EF_MetaG (SPAdes) (version 2) | ecosystem: Environmental > Aquatic > Freshwater > Lake ...
ATTTTTTAACAACAACGTATCTATATCTTTGTCTACATGTTCTTCTGGATTAAACCCTACAGGAAGAGGCGAACATTTACTAGTCGCGTTAATTGTTAAATGAGTCGCGAAGACATGTAATATCTGATCGTTATTTACTATATCATCCCACATATATGGGCTCACCATTTCATATGCACCCCATCTTACGTCTATATTTGTCGGTATAGTATAGTCTTGATTACCAATAATTAAAATATATTTATGATCTTTGGGAATTATATTATATATGTTATTGTAAAAAAATTTAAAGCTATTCACATCAACAAAAACCGACTTGGGCAATTTATGCGGATCGCCCCAACATTGATGAGGGTTTTGATTCTTATTATTTGCACAATACTCAATCGTCCAGCAACAATAGGTGTTAAACACGTGTGGACCTGCCGTTCTACCTACCGTAGACATCATTTTTTTTGTATTTTTTGGAAGTTCTTTCCATAGTTTTATATCTTGGTAATTACGCGATTGTTCATTAATCAACAAGTCTAACAATTTGTTCACATATTTTAACACATTCTCGTGTCTGTATATTGTTTGAAAAAGCTCCTTTGCATTGCGTATGATCTCTATGCACTTTTCTGGGTTCGCTTCACACCACTTATATCTCTCTTGTATGTCGCCAAAATCATCCGCTACTGGCACGTAATGCACCCAAGGTTTGTATTCCTCATAAAACCACTGCTCCCAATTCGAATCCACTTTGAATATTACTGACCCCGAATTCAATTTCCACGCTGTTGCATCCCATGTGCTTGCATTGCCGTCTATGTCCAATATATACTTGTAATTTATCATATCGTGGCGCTCTATATGCGATGGCGCATGTATATTCTCTTTTGAGACTGAATTACTGCTAAAATATGCACGCTGAGAGACTTCAATATCACGACGCTTTGTGAAATTGTATTTATTTCCTCTGTCATTGCCCGCATATACTATTTTTGAAATCTTATTTTTAAAAGGTATCCCTCTGTGAATTGAACGATACAAATTATATTGATTCAATTCATAATAATACCTATCGGGAACTGCAATCGTGTATGCCGTGTCAGGATGGATTGATTGCGCCAATATATATTTTTGCTTATGAAAAACTGGGTATGCGTTTGGTTCGCCCTGTGGAACATGTATTAATCCTTCATTACGATATTCATCGACTTCAACCCTCTTGGGAATATTACGTTCAGATGGATAACAGGCTTCAATATAACCATCTAACGCACAAAGTATGCAATAAAAATCTCTCGGCATTTTGCCTGGTGTTTTATCAAACGCAGCATAGATTATATAATCAATCGTGCGGTTTATCTCATAGGTCCATGGATATCCACCATAACTATCGTGATACTGATACGCACCCCCGTCTTTCATTCCTATGGCAAACAGACTTGCAGGCAAATGCACGATATCTGTATTAAAAAGCTCATTGAAACGATCACGACTTATATGATGAATATAATGATGATTCACTTGGAATCGGCTACAACTTTTATACCAAACATCGTCCAACCTTTTATTTGATTTCACCAGACAAAACGGCATTGCGAACTCTACGTTTAATAAGCTCTTTAGTTGTTTTGACGATTTACCTATTCTTATTTTTTCACTATTTCCCGTGTTATCATGTGCAAAAATATGAAGATTGTCGTCCCAACCACTATTGGTATCGCTTGTATCTATTCGTTTAACTAATATATTGCACATGGTTTCATTAATATATTCCGCGACTACTTGAAAGCATTTTTCGCCATTGTAATCTACTATGTCAACCTCTAAATTTTCTACTAAACTCATTTCACAATATATAATAAAATATAATTCATTTTGTGTTTATATACGTATAATTTTTTATATTGGGGTATTAAGCAATGATTCAACGTTTTGCGCTTTTTATTGGAACTGCTTTGGTTGGAGGATTAGGATATCTTGCACTAAACAAAAATGATGCGGACCACGATGCCGATGATTCAGATGAGGATGAATCTAATGAAGAAAGTGAAAAGAAGGGTGGTAGTAGTTGGTGGGACAATTTCAGCTCATCTGATGACGCTGACATCGCGGAAAAACCCACACGACGAAGAATGGGCGGGGGCGCAAACAAGTCCAAAAAACAACGACCTGTTGTCGCACGAAAAACCCGCGTCTCTAGAAAGTAATACTTGCTACTACACTTTTTTATACATTTATTATATATAGCTATGGCAATACTTCAAAATATACAGGCCAAACATAGTTTATTTGTAGGTATATTAACCTTATTGATTGGTATATGGATTATATTCTATGCTGTCCCTGAATTATTTGCATCTTTATTCAACACACTTATTGGTAATCTCATTTTAATATTTATCCTCATTTTGACCGCCATGAAAAATGTCGCTATTTCATTGGGTCTAGCCATATTGTTTATTTGGTTATACAATTTCTCTCATTATGTCGTTAATGCGCCAGTTGCGGCATCAAAATGAATAAAATATTCTCATTTATTATAGTGCATATAATGTTCTCTAATAAATTGATGTGGTCGATAGTAATCATATGTTTTTTGTTGATTTTTAGTAAGTATTTAGGATTGTTTGGTCAAAAAGAACCATTTACAGATAAAGAAAAAGATGCGCTCGCGCAATTTAATATTGTGCATAGCAGTAATGGCGGATATAAAACGGATGGTATCGGGCCTGAAATTTATGTTAACAATCGTGTCAAAAACAAATGGAGCGAGGAGATTATAAAGGAATTTATTCGGGTTCAAGCAGCTCAAAATCCAGATGTTATTTTTGATATGGACATGATTCAGCTACAGGCTACAGAAAAGGAAGCCGAAGAGTTGATTAATACGAGTATGTGGCCGTGGAGCCAAAGGACACAAGACATATACGTTGATGCCATATCTCGTAGCACCATGTCAAAAAAGGGGCCGTTGAAATCTATGAATAATGATCGAACCATCTATAATGAAAACGCCATATTGCAAATGATCTCACTTAACGACAATGAAGGTCAGTTTTTAATAGAAGGTGCGCGTATTCCAGGTACATCTCCGTCCCATGACCCGTATAGTGGGCGTGGGACGTATGGGATTCACAGCGGATTAATTCGTAATGATAATGACTTGATTCAATGTAATAAAGATAAATTGGTACGCGTTCATAGTGTTGGTAATGACGGGATTACAGGTGCTCATGTAAGCAAGATATCAGACGTGGATTACAACCAACTTCCCAAACTTGTAAAGGGGTTCAACTTCATAAAACAGCCGTGCAATCCTTGCGTCGCATTGAATTCACCAGCCGATTATACTTGCCCGTTCTCTATCAAGAAAAAGGGCCAACAATCACCCTCGTTTGCATGGGAAAAATTATGGGGTCTTCCCCCGTCGCCAATTCCCGAGTTGCCTGACGGATTCCCGTATTGGATGAATTAAGCACTGGAGTCATACTCCAGGTCGTCGTATATATAGTCTTCAATATACTCATATGCCTGCATCTCTGTTGCGAACCTTGTTCGGTATTGAACTGCCGAATTCTTTAATGGAATGGATACTTCTATTTGACGTTCACTCTTCTTTACTACTTCAATAGAACTTGTCTCGTCGGTCTTGCGAACATATCGTAAATGGTCTTCTTTGTTGATTACCAACCCCCAGTTTGTTTTTGCTAATAAATGCTCCAAGTAATTTGCCATCATCATATTAACACACCTATTATATAAACCAGAATACGCTTTATGTTTTTATAATAATCATTTATTTTTACTTATGTTTTAGTAGGCCGCGCAAAATAGTTACATAAATAATGACTTAGAATCAAGTTATTATTTGCTCTATAATGGAATCACCTGCTCCTTCTAATGCTTCTTCTGCACCTGCACCCGTCGCCGAAAAGAAGCCTGAAACCCGTCTAACCGACATTGAAGTTAAAAATGAAATCGCTGCATTGAACTTGATGGTTCAGTTTTTGGGGTTGGCACAAAAGCGTGGTGCATACACTATTGACGAGGCTGCCAAAATTTGGGAGTGTGTCAAGATGTTTCAAAAGCCGATTGCTTAAATAAGTTATCTACTTGAATAAATCTATTGTATTTTTATTCAAATATACCTTTTTTTTATCATCTAATAATAGATATGAAAGTCTTAACGTGGAATATACTTGCGGCCGAATGGGTAAAGAAATCTTATTACCCAGGCGTCGATACCTCTGTTATATTTGATAATAAGGCCAGATTTGCACGAATAGGTAAAATTTTGAAGGAGATTGATGCGGATATAATAATGTTGCAAGAGGTCATGCCGAAAGAATACTTGAATCTCGTATTATTATTTGGAGACAAATACTTTATTTCAGAGCTAAAAACTATGGTCTGGGGATATAATAAAAACTCTGAAAGCGGAAATGTCACCTTTTTGAAGCGCTCTCTATTTCCAAAAAATACCATCTCACATTATCCGCGAGAGTACGGCGTATATACGCGCTGTTTATATAAAAATAAGCCGTGCGATATTTTTAATGTTCACCTCGACGACCAGTCTCCTCAAAAACGATATAAACAATGGGATGATTTGCACACTATTTCGCGAAAAAAGGATTGTAATAATATTATTGCTGGCGACTTTAATCATGAGTACAAGAAAAAATGCAAGTTGTATAATACACCTGGATTTGAAACGCACAACTTGTGTCCGACCTATTATATTGAGCGCAAAATGAATATTGATAATATTGTCACCAAGGGCTTTCAAAAGGCGCCGTTGTCTAAGTGCAACTGGTATCCAACGCGTATTGAAGACGGGTTTAAAGAATATGGGTCGGATCATTTGCCTGTTTTGGTTGAGGTTGATTGATTAGTGTACGTTATATGCGTTGTGCGTATCGGATTCTATATTGAGGATATTCTCCAATATAAGTTCCACTCTGTTTGCGAGTTCTTCTACACCATACGTGTTCGCGTAATCAAAATCGGGATTAAATACTGGCGCATTTGCCATCTGCAAATATTTGGTATCGTCGTAATCCAACTCCTTTATTCTTTCTAACAAGGCATTATAACTTCTCTCTGATTCATCTTCCAAAGATAAGAAGGCATCCTTGTTGAAAACATGGGTGCAATAATTTGTACCAAAATAAATGGGAATCGTTCTAGCTAAAAACGGATTCACTATTTTTTCTGTTATGTACGTTCCTTCGATTGTGTTTTCAAAGCATATCATAAATTTATATTGCGCAATAAACTTGATGAACTCTTCCGACGTATAAGCGCAATCTAATACCACGTCAGTCTCCACCATATTGTTCATGTATTTTCCAGCAGAATCTACGCGTTTGTATTGATTTACCAACTGGAAAATTTTCGTTCGTGTTGCGACATTTCCATTGGAAACTATCATGCAACAAAACTTTTCTGGTATCAACCAGTATGGCTTTATATGCCTATAAATGGGTTGCAGTCTCTCTAGGCGCGAAAAAGACCCATAACAATAGTATACAAAAAATGGACAATCTATTATATTGTCTCTAACTACCCCATGCGAGCATAGAACCACATCATATGTTTCGTAATATGTCTTGTTTGGAAAATAAAGGTCTGTTCTGGCCAAGCTTTCTCCCGAATAGTGCAACTTGTATTTCCATTTTTTTAAAGAGACCATGGATGGCGCAAATACGGATTCAAACAAGACATTCGCATCTTCTACATGATGCACAAACATAAAGCTTTTTAGTCTTGTTCTGCTTAATATATCCGCAAAAAAATCTACATTTAGCTCGTGTGTTGTAGTAGTTTTTGCACGATTTGTAAACCCACACCAAAATCCATTGCAATATATCTTAAATTCGGCATCCACCGGGGGTTCGTCTTCATCAGACATGTTAATTATATTAAAACAAGATTAAGTTATTTGGATATTGTTGGAATTATTTCTTACTATATCTAGACTTTTATCAAAACATATGTTATATGTACACCATTAAAAAGTATACTTATAAAAAGGCAAAACATTTAGGATTACGTGTAAGACCATCTACAGATAAGACCAAAAAAATCGACATTTATAAAAAAAATATAAAAATAGCCAGTGTCGGCGCATACGGAATGAATGACTATCCCACCTACATTCAAAAACGCGGAATAAAATATGCGAAAACAAGAAGACGATTGTACAAACAACGGCATGAAAGAGACCGACATGTTAAATGGACTCGAGGATGGCTTGCCGATCAATTGTTGTGGTAAATGCTTTTGAATTATTTTGTATTTCGTAAAAAACAATTTAATAATAAATCTTCAAATATGTATTATACATGACTGATACGAGTAGCCCAACCATGAACAATAACAACCTCTTTGACATTGTTATTTCAGTTGGTCCTAACGATAAAGACATTGTTTCAAAACAGGTGAAATATACACGACAAAATGTGATGGGGTATAGAAACATTTATATTATTCCGTACGACGCATCATTCACTTTAGACGAATGCATTACGATTCCTGAAAGCGCCTTTCCATTCTCAAAGGATACTTTTAACGCAATTCACCCCGACGCAAGCAAACGCGCAGGTTGGTATCTACAACAATTGTTTAAATTGTATGCTGGCCTTATCATTCCTGGTATTTTAGATACCTATCTTATTATTGACGCCGACACGTTTTTCTTCCAACCAACTATATTTATTGACCCGACAACTGGTGCAGGATTGTTTAATTATAGCACCGAATGCCACTTGCCATATCTTGAACATTTGAATAAAATGCATCCCACATTATTTCGTATGGATACACACAAGTCTGGTATTTGCCATCACATGTTGTTTAAAACCGCTTTTATTAAAGAGCTATTCAAGTTAGTAGAATCTCATCATCGTTGCCCATTTCATGAGGCATTTTTTAAATGTGTTCGCGATGCGCCCAAAAGTGGAGCGTCTGAGTATGAAATCTATTTTAATTTCATGTTGAAATACCACCCACAAGATGTGCAGATTCGCAAATTGCTTTGGAAAAATGAAACGAGTTTAGATGCCATTGACCCATCATATGACTATTTTTCTTACCATACATACTTACGTGAACCGCCTACCAATGAATTTTGGATTGAATATTATTACGTTATTCCTGAGTCGCAACTCTAAATCTAAATTTGAATCGTTCTGACATTTGTTGTTGTTACGCGACCAAGTATCTCGGTCTTTTCTACGTTTGCTCGTTCCGTATAAATAATTGCGCATTTTGTAGATAGTTTTGCGCTTGCCTTGCAAATACACGCGCATCTTTTTATTACTTGTCGTGGGATCTTGTTTATGGCTAGGTTGGTTGGATTTCTCAAAATAATATGCGACGATGGCGCGTCTGCTACATGAAACCAAACATCATTTGGTGAAGAGTCATCTAATAGCTTGTCGTTTCCTTTGGCCGATTTTCCCGAATGAATTGTATATGTGGTCTCATCATGAATAAATGCGGTGCTGTGTGTCTCTGTTGCTGACATGGATTTGTGTGTGGTTTTGGGTGATTTGTACGCAAATTTATCATTTTTTTTATAAATGTCAAATAAAATTGAAACAAAATCGTGTGTTTTCAGGTCCAACATAATCAAATATCAATAACATGTCGTCTAGTAGCTTTATGCATGAAGTCGCGACCAATACTATTTATAAACATTTGTCGTCAATGTTATATAATAAAGTTCAAGTAATAAAGTGCATTGAGGAGTCTCTTGACACCGATCTGCCAAACCATATAATTGATGATAATCTTTACTTTGAGAATTTTCATCAAATCGTAGAGCAACTTGTGCCGTATGCGCCCATTACGCGACTGCTTTTGTTAAACGACGCGTTCAATCAATTACATTCTAACCGATCACAATTTACCGATCAAATTGACCAATTATATTATGAGCATTTTAATCCGAATACGCAGGCCATGTCGCCGGAATTGCAAAAGAAACGCGCGTGGCCCGATTGGAATGTAAAGTTTTTGAACATTTCAGAAATTATCCAAAATATTCAAACTGATGTCGAGGCGCGTCGCCTGTTTTATAAAAACGACCCGTTGCTCTCTTACAATAGATGCCCTTGCCAAAAATGCAAGGTAGATTGGAACACAAATCACAAAAAATTAATTTATAAATCAGCTAGTGCAGAAAAATTGGCGAGTTATTAGACCTTTAAAATAATTACGATGTTTTATTTTCTTCCTTTTCTTCCTTTTCTAATTCTAAATAATATTCTATGTCATCACCTGTCCAACCATTATTGCTATATTCTTTCCATAGTTCTTCAAAACAACATTGACACCATAATTTGTCGCCTTCTTCCTCCTTTGTTAGAATATATATATTATCTTTATTACAATTTATTTCACCAGTACATTCCTCGCATACTTCTATATCTGGATCATTATTGTCTTGAATGGGTTCTTCCGGGTCCATTAGTAAGGTAATATAATTATTTATTTCTATATAATTTTCACTATATAGAAATAGCACAAACCTTTTCACATTTACTACGAAGTGAAATACCGATTATTTATAAGAAAATTGAAATATAAATAATAGTTTATTAGCATTTATATTTACAATATGACGTCAGTTTCAGAAGAAATACAGCAACCAAAAGAATTAGAAAAAAAGCAAAAAGAATTAGATGAAAACAATAAAAAAAGGAAAATTTCAAATGATAGATATTCAAAATCAGTGCCATTAGAAAGATATTGCGATAAAGAAATGGTTTTGCATTTACACGCAGCTTATGTATTATACACGATGTAGACGAAAGATTAAAAGGTTTCTGGGGGGTGCCTTTTTTTTAGTGCCCTTTTTTCGCGATGGGTTAGTAAACATAATCCTTCTCATGCAACGATTGAGCGTCAGTTGTTTCATTTACATACTCACCATTTGATGCCAAACCATTCGCCTGCGCGCGCTTCAATAGCGTTTGCTGCGCGGCTTCTTTATTTTCGGGGATGCCCTTCCAAACATCCAAGACACTCGCTTGTAGCGCTCTTCCGTATGAAAAGGTTAGACGCCATGGCTTGGTCGCGGGGTGCTTATTTATCTCGTTCAATGCGACGCTCGCCTCTACTTCAGACATGCCCCCTGATAAAAACACGACGCCTGGCATAATGGGTGGGATCGTCTGTTGGAATGCGCGAATGGTATGCTCTGCAAGTATTGCGCAATCCAACTTTTCCGTGGAAGAGACGCCTGGACGAACCATGTTGGGTTTCAAGAGTGTGCATTCTACGTCCACGTGATGACGTTGCAATTCTCGGTATACCACGCTAAGCACCTCGATCGCGATATCACGTGCTTGGGCCGACGTATGTGTTCCATCCATTAGAATCTCTGGCTCTACGATGGGCACCAATCCATTGTTCTGACAGATGGACGCATAACGAGCAAGGGTCACCGCGTTCTCATGTACAGCCAAATCAGATGGCAAATGATTTTGTGTATCTACCTTCAAGACCGCACGCCACTTTGCAAAACGAGCGCCTGCATTATAATATTTCTTGCAACGAACATCCAAGTCGTCCAAGCCTTGGGTCACTGATTCGCCGTCTGTTCCGTATAGCGGTTTTACGCCTTGGTCCACCTTGATTCCCACTACGATGTCCGCGTCCAACAAGGGCTGAATTAATCGCGTACCGACACAATCACTGTAGCAACCGCTACCACAGCAATTCATCTTGTCAAGCAAGGTTTCTTCGTAGGTAATAACACCACTGATATGCTTGTTCAAATTGGGTGCGGTAAACAACAAATCGCGATACGTTATACGATTATCGTGCGTATTTTCCAACTTGATACTATCAAAACGTTTTCCGATGGTTCCGGTGCTTTCATCCGCCGCCAAAATACCCTTTCCCGGTGCGCATATTCTACGAATAGTATCCAACAACTCTGCCTTGTTCATTTCTATATGTTATATTTACATTCATGTCTTTATATTTCTTTATTTTGCATTTTCTTGTGCATATTTAGATACATCTGTTTCATATCTTCGTTATAATCGTTTATTTCTTTGTTCTTATTTTCTTTGTTTTTGTAGGCAATCAGGCATTTTCTAACGGCTACCTTGATATTATCTATATCTGAAAACAATGCCTCTAGTTTGCTGGTATCCAAATAATTGTTTGACCTGTCTGCCGCAAGAATCGCGCGTTGCTCTTCCATGCTGAAATTTTTCCATTCAAATGATGGATCCACAATTTCATTGTACATTTCAAGAATCTCATTATGGCTTATTAATCCTGGATTGGTTAGGTTAATGGTTCCGGTTATATTTCGTTTCATCATCTCCAAGACGTATGGCAATAACTCGGGCAATACCGACATGGAGTTGGGTACAGAACAGACCTTTTCGTATGTCGCGATTTTCGTTATGAAATTACGACCATTCTTCTCTCCAGTAATTGGCATTCGTATACGCAGATTTAAGACATTGTCTTCAAACAAGTGCATTAGTTTGTCTGTGAATCCCTTTACTATGGAATATGATGAGCCAAAAAAGTTGGGTTGGGAGTCTTCGCAGAATCCATTATGTTCCTTGCCAAACGGATGCTCTTCGTCAAATTTGAATATGCAACCAGTTCCTAAATACGTGTAGTGGATTTCTTCATCTATGCATATCATTGACAACAATAAGGGTGAGTATAAATTGTCGCGGATATTTTCCACCAATTTTCCTTCTTGTTCAAGATAATCAATCGTCGTGTAGACCTTTTCGCCTATTGAACCATGAGTTCTCCCAATAAATGAAACCACGTGGGTTGGGCTGACGGATGTTATCTCTGCCAACAAGGTCTCGTAATTGTCTGCTCTAGAGACGCCTTCAACAAACTGGGCGTTGTTTGCTTTTAACACTTGGATGAATTGCTGTCCTATCCAACCTTTTGCTCCATATACCAATACATTCATTGGATTCATCGGAATCTCGGTATATTCATGCATATAAAATTATCTACAAATGTTGTTTTTATACCTTTATTATTCAAATCTTTATAATCCACTAGATTCAAATAGGGGTTTTTATATTTCAATTCTGGGAACTTGTTGTTTAATCTCTCGCCAAATTCTTTACGAGGTTGATGTATTCCAAAAAAGTCATCCTTGTAAATTGAATGTAGAGAGAAATGTGTGGAGTCTTCGTCGTCGCCAATTTTCAGACCTAACTTTACGCAACCTATCGCGAAATAAACATCTTCCGAATCTTCTGGCAGTCCTTTTGAATCCAGGTTCGACCAAGCTGATGGCATTGGCGGATAGGCGTCTATTACTTTTAACATGTCTGCCCGTTTACGCAAAGATAATCCGCCATTCAAGTTTTTGTGGGGGAGGTTAATATTATCGCGCTCTAGTTCGTACCAGCCATAACACATGTTTCCAGCAATATAACTTACATTCTTTTTTATGAAATAATCAATCGTATATTTTCCTTCGTTTATTAACCAGCAATCTGCTTGTGTTGTTAAGACAAACTCACCCTCCAACGATTCCCATAATTTTTTTGACTTCATGAAATCACTATACTCGCAATGATTTGGGAAATTATTTACGTCCAAGGGGCGGACTTCTATGTCTTTGTGTAAATCTGTTGTCGCCCAATAACCCTTTGCGTCGTTGCCACAATAAAATACATAGTTCCAGTTTTTGCCCAACGTCTCTCTGAATTTATTTATTATAGATGCTAAACCTGGCAACTTTCTTGGTTCTACTATCAACATGGTGTTTTTTGCCATTGTTTTAGATTTATTATTATTGTCGGATATATTCTATTTTAAATTTATACGACGTTGTGGGCTGTGGGTTGTGGGTTGTGGGTTGTGGGTTGTGGGTTGTGGGATGTGGGTGCAATGGCGTATTATTTTCTTGCAATAAAAAAAATGATTTCAATTTGTTATATTTCCATAGGGATCATCAATTATTTATCAATTATGAAGCTTATTCGGTTCCCACTTATGTTGGAGAGGTCCCAGTTGGACCACAAGGATTACCAGGAGGAAGGCGTTTCCTGGTGTTGCGACAATGAGATTGCCGGCCATGCTGGAGGCATCATTGCCGATGAAATGGGATTGGGTAAAACCATTACCATGATTGGCGTGTTGCTTGAGAACTTTCGCACACGCACACTCGTCGTCTTGCCAGTCGCGCTTCTTGAGCAGTGGGCCGCACAAGTATACAAGCTTGTCGGACACAAGCCCCTTATCTACCACGGACGTGGCAAAAACGTGGATATGGAGACCATTCTCAAGGCGCCTGTTGTGCTTACCACCTATGGAATGATTAACATCAACCCAAAACAGGCTGAACAACAGCGCGCAGCGTCGCTCTTGCACAAAATCCGTTGGGATCGCGTCATCTTTGACGAGGCGCATCATATGCGCAATTCTCGCGCTGGGCGCCATGTCGGTGCAAGCATGTTGCAAACCGAAATTCGCTGGCTCGTAACTGGCACTCCCGTTCAAAATAAAAAGCGAGACTTTTATAGCTTGTGCATGCTATTGAAAAAGACACCTGATGAGGTCGTTGATCGTTTCATGTTGCGACGCACCAAGGCGCAAGTCGGCGTCTCTATCCCTGTCTTGAACGCTCATAGCTCTTCTGTCGCTTGGACGCATCCAGGAGAGAAGGAATTGGCGGAGGAAATCCACTCGGCGCTCCACTTCAGCAACGTCTCCATAGAGAAATCTAGTTTGATTGGAAAAATGATTTGCGATACGGAGGATGATAATAAACGTCGTCTTGTTATGCTTATGCGCGCAAAACAATCTTGCACGCTACCGCTTCTCATTGCTCCGCAAATTCAGCGTCTTGTGGATACTGGGATTATTGACCGCGAACATCCGTTTTCACAGGCGATGCACTGCAGTAGCAAGATGGATGCGCTCGTAGATTGCGTCGTTGAGCGTAAAAACAACGGCAATGGAAAGCTCATCTTCTGCACGTATAGGCAAGAGATTGAAATGGTTGCAAACCTGTTGCGCGAAGAAGGCATGGTAGTTGCAACACTGGACGGGCGCACCAAGAAGAAGGCGCGCAGCGAAATTTGCAGTGGTAATAGCAAATATCAGGTCGTTGTTTTGCAAATACAGACGTGTTGCGAAGGCCTCAATCTTCAGGCGCAATTCAGCGAGGTCTACTTCATGACGCCACATTGGAATCCGTCTATTGAAGACCAAGCTGTTGCAAGATGCCACCGAATCGGGCAAACTAAGTCGGTTGAAGTGTTTCGCTTCACCATGTCTGCACACGCATTTATGCCCATGAAGGATTCCGTACTGCGCCCTATTACGTTTGATAATCATGTTGTCAGCGTTCAAGATGGCAAACGCGTCTTGTCTTGTGAGGTTTTGCTGGATGCATAGTTAGTTAGTTTATAGTTTATGGTTTTATAATTTGTAGTTCGTATTTAAATAACTCTTTTCTCTTTCTCTTAGAATTGTAAAAAAATTGAAATGAATTGCCTGGTTATTCAAGTATATAACTATTATTACGCGTTTATATCTATTTAATTAAAATGTCTGCAGCTGCTACCGCTACCGCACCCCCCACCGCCCCTGCCCGTCAGCCATCATCTTGCCAAGTCTGTTTCCAGCCAGGGCATTGCTACCGAGCTTGCAGCGATCCCGTAATTGAGGCCGCGCATCTTCAAGGTGTTGAAATGTTCAAGCAGTTGATGATGTCTCATAATGATGTGTTTCGCCAAGCGAACGTGACTATGTGGTCGATAAATCTGTCGCGTGGCATGATGCGCATTTTGTTGGCTCGGTATACTCCTCCTGAGCTTCTATCCGAGTTTGAATCTATTCAAGCCTGGCGCGCATGGAGAGACGGCGCCAGATTGACTGACCTGATATATATTCCTGCGCGCCCCTCCATCCAAGGACTTGCAACCAAGAATGAACTTCATAGTATGATTGATATGGTCTATACCAAGTTGGCGAATGAAATTATCATTGCTGATATTGATTCTATGGAAATCATCGCTGCGAATGACCATGTCGCGCAGATGCGCCGTGGGTTTATCCAGCTCAGCAGAAATCTGAGAAGTGCTAATCTTACTGGTGATGGTATGCGAAACTATGCGCAAGATGCTATCGATTATTTGCAGGTCATTATTCAGCAGCAAGAAGCGCGCGCTGTGTTTACACCTGTCCCCGTGCCGGTTATGCGCGAGGAATATCTTAACTATCCGTTGCAACCTATGGTGCATATTCCTATGCCACGCCCGACGAGAGTTGTGGAAGAAAATGCTGACTTTATGCCTTTACGCGCTCGTGGCGGGACTATTCCAAGACAAAATCAAAGACAACCCACATTCACGATTGATTTGCGTCTTTCTGCGCCTGTTGCAGCGGCGGATGCTGGTTCAGTCCAATGTGGAATTTGCTGGGACGAGCTTAACGATGAAAGTCGTATTATTACCAATTGCAATCACAATTATTGCGATGGATGTATTACTTCTCAGCTTGATTCTATACGTGCCAAATATCGCAGGAGCGGTGATATTTGCCGATATTTGGACTTGAGTTGCGCGCTGTGCCGTCAAAACGTGCATACATTGTCGCACAACATGTCCGATGACGCCAAGATCCGTGGCGTTAAGAATGTTCTTTATCATGCGTCTGATCCGCAGATTGATGTTGCTTTGTAAAACAAAAACTAAAACAAACAAAAACAAAAACAAACAAAAACAAAAACAAAAACAAAAACAAACAAAAACAAAAATAAAATTGGGTTATTGGGGACCCTTTTTTCTAGCGTCGTCGCATCGTCCTCTTCTTATATGCACCACCACGTGTGCGTTTAGTTTTTTTATTATTTCCACCTTTTGAAAAATAACTACTAGCCGCAGTAGCAGCAGCTAGACCGACAGCACACAACCCAAATACCTTGCACATCATTGCGGCCTGCTCCTTCTTTAGGTCTAATTGCCGATCCTCATACGCTTTATTTATAGCCGCTATACTATCCTGATGTTCTTTTTCCATATCCTCACTCTTTCTAATATATTCACGAATTAGTTTATCTCTCCGCATTTGGTGTGCACTATCAAGTTTTTCATCAAGCATTGAAAGATACTTAGGATTGTCTTTCGTGTATCTTATTGCCATTGCTATATACATATATATATATATAATTTTGTTATATATATAATAAAATTATTTTATCTTTTTTTATCTTCTTCTTCTGCTTTTATTTCTGCTGCTTCTTTTTTTTCTTTTGCTTTTGGTGCTTCTTTTGCTGCTTTTTTTGCTTCTTTTGCGGCTGCTTCTTTTTCTTGTTCCGCCTTTCTTCTGACTTGGGGATTTGGCCTTGGAGCGGGCTACAGGTTTCATCATTGCTTTGTACATATTACTGATCGCTTCATCAAATTGTCTTTCTTCTTCTTCTTCTTTTCGTTGTTGTTCCGATTTTGGATCCCAAGCTCTTGTATTTTTCAAGTGTCTATTATCCTTAATTCCTTGATCACGGAGAGCTTTACCTGAATTACGAGACAATTCATATGGAGATATATTTCTCATCTCTGGCGACCCTCTACCATCTAGACCATATAGTTTTTCACCAACTTTTTTGCTCATGGGGTCCTCTTCCATTGCAGCACGAGCTCCTGTATTAGGTAATACTTGGTTAAGTTCTAACATATCAACGTCGGTAAACGTTGCAGCACGAGCTCCTGTACTAGGTAAATTTTCGTTAACTTCTAACATATCAACGTCGTCATCATATAAATCGTCATAGTCATCCTGACTCATTATTATAATATATAAAGAGAAAAATCCCATTATTAAGAGTGTTGTATTTGTTGTATTTGCTCAATATTGATTAAAAACGCGTCTTGCCTAGCTTTTATCTTCGTCGTCTTGTGCTTTTCTTTCTTGAGCTTCGTGTTCGTCGTGTTCTTTTTCTTGCTCCGCCTTTTTTTTCTTCGTTTGATACCCACATTCCACGCTTCTTTAGAATCCTTATGACACGTTGTTTTACGACATCTGGGTCCGTAGCTAACATGCTAGGTGTTATTTCGGCTGCCATCAGTTCGAGCATTTCATCCACTGCTTGTTCTAGCTCAGCATCACTCATTTTATGACACTCACTCATTATATATTATACAAGGATAAAACCATCACGATGTTTTGTTATTTGGTTAACCAATCTATTATATCTTGTATTGTCGCATTCTTATTGATGGCGGGACTCAATATTTCCGCAACATAGGACGCATTTAATTGTCTTAAATCTCCTTTTACTGAAGGGGGCATATTTTTTGGGTCGCCCTTTGAGTTTGAATGTTGTTCTTGGTATTCAAGTAATCTACGTTTATTTATGTCGTCTATGAATGCCTTCACGTCTGGCTTCATTTTGTTGCGATATGTCATGCTGTTGGGGGTGGTAAGTACTAGCATGGCGTAAGTATTTAAAATTGCGGGAGATGTTTGAAGAGTTAGTTCGTTGGGGGGCGATCCCTCTATCATTTTTTTTATACATTCTTCGCTGGAATGACGATACGGCAATAGCAGGATACTCGGTACTTTGGGTTGACTTGTTTGAGTAGGGGCACCGCCTCGTTTTTGTTTTCTACGTGTTTGTTTTTGTGGTTGTCTTCGTGTTCTTCGTGTTTGTTTTTGTCTTTGTGTTTTGTATTTAGTTCTTTTGTATGTTTTTGCCATATATAGTATGTTGTTAAAAAATATTCGTTTGTTCCGTTTGC
>Ga0209296_1001652_pt1 | contig 16738 bp, 14 predicted proteins | sample S_130206_EF_Meta_FD_187319 | JGI IMG/M metagenome (GOLD analysis project Ga0209296, IMG submission 187319) | Freshwater microbial communities from Lake Simoncouche, Canada to study carbon cycling - S_130206_EF_MetaG (SPAdes) (version 2) | ecosystem: Environmental > Aquatic > Freshwater > Lake ...
GACGTTCATAGTTGGCACATGAAGGCGGAGTGGGGGCAGTTGAACTGCGATCATGTCTTCACTATTTGCAACATACTCTCGGAACTGCTCGATATCCAGTTGGCCTCCAAACATCCGAAGCATATGACGATGGGGTGCAGGCGTTAGGGTCTTGTTCGTATACAGAGCCCGGTAGAGATCCGACAGAAGTGCATGTCGGGTCCAGCGTACCACGTCAGACAAGGAGACATCGCCATACAGATAGGCCAGTGCACACTCAGGGGAGCAGTAGTGTCCTTCACATGCATACATGTTTTCGTAGGCATCGTAGCTGACGGGAAGTAGGGATGCCTTCCAAGGGAACGGATGACAACACCATAGACAGCATGTTGTTGCACCATAGGATGCACATCGAGTGCGAGTCAGGATGTCCTTCATGGTATCGGTATTGAAACGCTCAGCCACTCTGGATGTCTCTACAGTAGACAGGATTTCAGCATAGTTGGTTAAGGTTGATGGTTCAGATACGGTTGCCTGTGAAATATCCACATAGCTAGGTGTGCTTCCCGCGGGAACAGGTAGGTCTTCTTCAACTGGAAGCCTCAGTGAGAAAATCACGGGGGCTTCAAGAAGTTGCTTTCTCGGAGGCATTAGTTTCTTCAAGTGGACTGAGTGAAAGTGTCTAATATGTACTTCTATATTTGTAGAGTGCTGGTGTATTCATGTACAGTACATCAATTGGGTCAGTAGCAACTCGTGTAACATGACTTACAGCAGTTGAAACATCAGATGTTTGGCCATTCGAAGATAAGGCAGCGCTAACTGCACTAAACGTATATCCAACTACCGCCCCACTTACAATACCGGATCCAAGTGTAGCATTGCTATTTAGTTTTAGATTTGACATGTATCCGCCGTTACTCGATCCACCTGTAACAGATCCTCTCGCCCATGTAACGGTCTCTACGTATGTTCTAATATATTGGGTGGTGGCTGTCCAGTTTGAGGCAGTAGGATCATATGAAAATGTATATGAACAACTAACGTTCGAGCTAGTTTTATTAGTTATCAAAACACTTGTAAGGTTCTGGTCGGCCTGTGAATATCCCAATATGTCGACCCTTTGTCCGGGATAAAATGAGGCTGGAGTATCAGAACCACCATTAGTGGTGTCAATTCGAAACGTATATGTTCCACCGCCCTGATTACTAAAACTAACAATATTGCTAATTGTCCACGTCTTTGCATCAAGCGATACTGGGGTTGCTTTGTAAAGATCAGCTAGATCGCCTGATTTTGTTGTGTAAAAAATATTCGGTGAAGCTCCTGACAATATTACTGCTCCCGTTGCCGCAATCGGAACAGGGAATGTATCGAATATATGGGTGCTAGGATCTGGATCAATCATTCCAACGTATGCTCCAGCAATGTAAAGATGTAAAGGACCATATGTATCATTGCTACCAGGATAATCTCCTTGAACAGCAACTATATTGGATCCATCAGGGCTTACATATACATTACGAACGTTCATAACTGAAAAAAGAGTACTAACAACAGCACTAGGTGTAATCTTTCGAACCAAACTGTTACCTGAATCGGCAACATAGATATTATTATTTGAATCAATACTTAGATCGTTCGGAGCATTGAATGTAGCAGATGTTCCAGTAGCATTATTACTCCCTGCGGTCCCTGACAATGATCCGGCAAATGTTGTTACAACACCTAATGGAGTAACTGCGCGGATTGCATTATTGCCACTATCGGCTACGTATATAACATTGTTTCCAGCCACTGCAATATTAGATGCAGAGGTACTAAATGATGCAAATATACCAGTACCGTTATCATAACCGGCGTTCCCAGACCCTGCTAACACAACATTCTGTATAGCAACAACTGTCTTTTTATGTAGTGTGGTTGCTAGCATCTACTTATAAAGTTATAAAATTAATTCCCGAAGCGAACACTAACGTAACAGACCCCTTAGGAGGAACTGTGTATGTTGATGCACTACCATTGATAGTCATACCTGACAGTGAAATATCGCATGCAGGTTCTATTTGATTGGTGAATACCCAGTATCCACCTGCACTCATACTTCCACCATTTGTTAACGATAACGAGCTTAGATTTAATCTATACAGTGTAGATACCGTACTCATGGATAATGTTAGTGAGGAAGAAGCATTATCTTCTAGACTAAACATTCCCATAGGCCCCGTTGGACCCGTGGGACCTGTTTCAGATCCTATTGCTCCCCATCCAGTTGCACCTTGTAGTCCGCGTACACCCTTATATCCTTGAGGACCTTGGATTCCAGTTGCCATTTATTAAAGTATGATGAAACCATTTGCGGTCGAATAAAGTAAAGTAAATCCCTGTCCCGACGGAAGATAGTATGTTGAAACGTTAGAAACGCCACCACTTGTTACGGTTCCATTTGAAAATGTTATAAAGAATGGATCTGCACTATTATTCTTAAATCCCCAAAATGACCCCGTTTGTTCAGGGGTGGGATAGGCTTCGTTTGTAGTCTCGACTGCTGTAGTTTCCTGAACAGCGCCAGCTCCGCTTGAAGATGTACTTGTGTTTGTGGTTGCAGCTACGGAAAACGTACTGCCCGTAGGACCCGTTGGGGCTGGAAGAATCCGTACTTGACCGGAGGGGATTACATTGGTTGGATTGTTAAGGGTTCCTGTAATTGTAATCAATGCATTGGCTCGAAGTCCAAGTGTTGCAACCGGCGTGCTTGTTGTATAGGTAATGTACGTGGTTCGTCCGATTGCAGATGAGATTGTGCCCGTAGGACCCACACCGTAGGTTGGGTTGTAGAAGGGGAGTGAAATAGTTATCTGATCAGATGTCGAGATATTCGAAGTAAGATTAAAATATACCCCAAAATTTTGAGGCGTGAGGTAGATAGGAGATGATGTAGGGGATGTAACAGATATACGCGCCGTTGTCGTTCCATAAGGCGGTCCTTGATAGGCATACCTCGGTGGACCGGTTAGTCCACGAAGCCCTTGTAGTCCTGTCATGCCTGTGATTCCTGTTGGGGCAGCCATTTATCATAATGCAATATAAGTTGACGTCGTATTTGAACCTCCTGAAAATACAAGAGTAATTGAATTACCTGATCCTAAAGTAATTTGGGTAGCAGCAGCATCTCCATTGTACTGAACAGTCCCATTGGTGAAAGTCAGTAATTTAGAAGTTGTTTGATTATTACGGAATGACCAAAATGCACCATAATCATTAGATGAGGTAGTACCGGGGAGGGTCACGTCGGTCCCATTTGCTGTCCCTATTAGCCATGTAACTCCATATGCATCAGTTCTTGGACTAATTTGACTATTTCCAGCCCCACCGCCAACGGAAGTGGTGATACGACCTGAAGTACTATAAAATGTTGTTCCAGGAGCTCCATATGGAGTTCCTTGAAGTCCTCTACGCCCAGTTGCTCCTGTATGTCCAGTATGTCCAGCGGGTCCACTCATTCTTATGTAAAACGGAAGTTAAAATCCCAAGATACAGAACCTTACCCACGAGAAAAATGACCGACCTTTCAACAGCCTATCAACGCAAGACGCACCGCGAGCACATCCTGGATCTCCCCGATACATATATTGGAAGTGTGACGACCGCCTCTGAGGAGGTGTTCCTTCGCAAAGATGACTCATTTGAGGCTACAACAATCCCTGTGAATCCTGGTTTCTACAAGCTTATTGATGAGCTACTGGTGAATGCTCACGATCAGGTTGTGCGTCTCCGCAGCCGTCAGTCGACGAACCCAGTGAAGAACATTGACATTGACTGTAATGCATCGCTCTTCAGTATCAAGAATGATGGTGAGCCGATTGATGTTGCAGAGCATCCGGAGCACAAGACATGGATTCCACAGATGATCTTTGGTGAGCTATTGACCTCAACAAACTACGACAAGAATGAGAAGAAGCTGGTGGGTGGTAAGAACGGATATGGTGTGAAGCTAGTGAACATCTTTGCAAACGAGATGGTTGTTACAGTAATGGATCAACCACGAGGACTGAAGTACAAGCAGACGTTCCGCAAGAATATGACGGAAGTAGAGAAGCCGATTGTGATTCCAAACAAAGGCAAGTCAAGTGTTCAGGTGATTTGGACACCTGACTTCAAGCGATTTGGAATGCAGAGCATTGATGATGGAATGATGCGACTGATTGAGCGCCGTGTCTGGGATCTGGCGATGACCCTGGGCAAGGAGGTCAAGGTGACTTGGAACGGTACGGCGGTCAAGTGCAAGAATCTGACCGAGTATGCGAAGGCGTTCGGCTGTGATCCGGTGATCTACGAGACCCCGAATGAGCGCTGGCATATTGCGATTGCCGATAGCCCCGTGGACAAGTCCTTCAGCATGTCGTTTGTCAACGGCATCTGGACGTCCAAAGGTGGCACGCACGTGGATGGCATCACTAACCAGGTGGTCAATCACATCGTGGAGTACCTGGAGACGAAGAAGAAGGTAAAGGTTAAGCCGAGTCTGGTCCGCGAGCATCTAGCGGTGTTCGTGACATCTATGATTGAGAATCCCAGCTTCACCTCGCAGACGAAGGAGACGTTGACGACCAAGGCATTGGCATTCGGCTCCAGCTTCAAGCTGTCAGACGACACGCTGAAAAAGATCGTGACCAAGCTGGCGATCGTGCCGAAGCTTCTTGAGGCGCAGTCAGCCAAGGATGCTAAGGACAACAGCAAGACAGATGGTAAGAAGCAGTCGCGTATCACGGGCATTCCCAAGCTGGATGATGCGGTGTCTGCAGGAACTAAGGACTCAGCAAAGTGCACGCTGATCCTCACAGAGGGAGATTCAGCTAAGGCAATGGCATTGTCTGGGCTGTCTCAAGAACAGCGCAAGTTCTTCGGTGTCTATCCACTCAAGGGTAAGGTGCTGAATGTGAAGGATACGAGCGATGCCAAGGTGGAGCACACTAAGGAGATTGCTGAGCTCAAGAAGATTATCGGCTTAACTTCGGGCAAGAAGTATACGGATGTGAAGGATCTGCGCTACGGATCCATTATGATCATGACAGACCAAGATCTAGATGGGTCTCACATCCGAGGCCTACTGATCAATCTGTTCCACGAGCTCTGGCATGAGCTTATTGCAATTCCGGGGTTCCTCACATACATGGCCACGCCGATCGTCAAGGCCAACAAGGGCAAGGAGTCCAGGATCTTCTATTCACAATATGAATACGAGCAGTGGCGGGCGGGTGAGGGATCCAAGGGCTGGAAGGTCAAGTACTACAAGGGACTTGGCACCTCGACACGCGATGAGGCGAAGGACTACTTCAGCAAGGTGAATGCGGTTCGCTTTGACTACGATGACAAGGCTGACAAGTCGATTGATCTTGCCTTCAATAAGCAGAGGGCCGATGACCGCAAGGAGTGGCTCAAGGGTTACGATCGCACGGCCCTGATTCCGACGGGCAACCGGGTTCCATATGATGACTTCATCCACAAGGACCTGATCCACTTCAGCTACTACAATCTGGAGCGGTCCATCCCGAGCGTGATGGATGGCCTCAAGACTTCACAGCGTAAGATCCTCTATGCAGCGTTCAAGCGGAACTTGACGCAGGAGATCCGCGTGGCACAGTTTGCAGGGTATGTGTCAGAGCACACGGGTTACCACCATGGCGAGGCCTCTCTGAACGAGACTATCGTGGGTATGGCGCAGGACTTTATGGGATCCAACAATATCCCGTGGCTGGTTCCACAGGGACAGTTTGGCACTCGTATCCAAGGTGGAAAGGATGCAGCGTCTCCCCGTTATATCCACACCTACCTCCAGCCTCGTGTTCGCAAACTGGTTCCTGAGGAGGACTTTGCGGTGCTGAAGTATCGCGATGATGACGGCCTGCCGGTCGAGCCTGAGTGGTATGCACCTGTCCTACCGATGCTCCTGATCAACGGAGCCCGTGGCATTGGCACTGGATATTCCACGTACATCCCACCATGTGATCCGAAGGTGATTAAGCACATGTTGACACGGAAGATTGTGGCTGGCACTCCTCTGAAAAGCACGACGCTTGTGCCATACTTTGAGGGCTTCAAGGGCACATACACCGAGGATGGTGTGGTCGGTGTATACCGCAAGGAGAAGGATGAGTTTGTGGTGACGGAGCTTCCTCCTGGCACATGGACAGCTGACTATCGCGAGTGGCTGGAGAAGGAGCTGGCTGAGGGACATATCAAGGATTTCAGTGACACATCTACGGATCAGCAGATCAATATCCGAATCAAGGGAATTGACGAGAAGGCGCTGGTCAAGTCACTGACAGAGAAGATTCGCACGACGAACATGCACGCCTTCAACCACAAGGGTGTCATCACCAAGTATGACACGTTGAATGACATCCTTAACGAGTTCTGGAGTGTGCGTCTGAACCTCTACGAGACGCGTCGGCAACACCAGATCAAGGTGCTGAAGGAGAAGATGCCGTATCACAAGAATGTGGTCCGTTTCATCCGAGACCAGATTCAAGAGGAGCCTGAGGTCAACCTCAAGAAGAAGACCCTGAAGGAGTGTGATGACATCCTTGGGGAGCATGAGTACCAGCACATTGATGGAAGCTACGAGTACATCATGCGCCTGCCTGTGTCTGCTTTCACTGCTGAGAAGGTTGCCAAGCACGAGAAGGACATGGAGGATCTGTTGGCGGAGATCTCTAGATTGGAGAATACGAACGCGGAGAAATTATGGCTTGCAGATTTAGAGCAGGTATAATAAGTAGAGTATGAGTAATTACTTGGAATTACTAATTCAGCAAGACAAGGCGTCTCAAAATGTATACAACTTTGATCCCCGGATCCAGATGCAACAAACAAGGAGTTATTCACGAATTGAACCTTTTTCATCGGGTCCCAAAGAGGATGTTCCATCTGTCTCCTATACCGATCAGATTGTTGGATCCCACTCCGATTCAGCTATCGTGCAGGCATCACCTAATACGATTGCTGTGAAGAGATACATAGTAATTGATACTTCGCAACGCGACTTTGTCAAACAACCAAATCCTTTTTCCAATCTCACATTCTCATTTGGACTACAATCAACACAGTCAAGCAATCCACCGGTGTACTCAAATAACCCATTCGTGCCAACGTTTGCCACAGAGCAAACAGAACTTCCTGCACCAATACCAGGCATTCCAAATACACGAGGATGGACTCTTTCAAATGTCTCGTATCCACCTTACAATTCGAGTGTTCCAAATGGCAATTTCATTGGATATGACACTGGATATAACCTTCAACCATCGGGGTCTGGATTTGGAAGCGTCTTTACACCCTGTAATGTATCTTCAGTTCGCCTTGTTCGTGCTGTCATGCCCCAACGTCAGTTCTTGAGTTTACCGATTATTCCTACAGGTGCTGGATCAGATATTTCAACACTCATTCAGAACACTCTTCCTAATACCTCGTTCTCCACTTTTGCTACATACCCATATCTCATGCTGTATCTCAATGAGTACTTTGGACAATACGTGGGTGGAAATGAACCGACTCGCAGATCCTTCTCGGTCATGACACAGCGCCAGCGCCAGCAAATCACATTCACCTCAAACTCACTTGGTGTTCAACAGTTTGACTATGAGCCGTGGGGTGAAGAAGCCTTGCACCTACAGAGTCCAATTACAAATCTCCAACGTATCCAGATCAGTGTCTCAGATCCAATTGGCAATATATTCATCCATAACGATACGTTAGCAATCTCTCTCATGCAAACAGACTCAAACCAAATGTTTATCAAATGCTTCACAGCTAACTTTAGTTATTTTAGTGGTAATGAAATGCGTATAGGTGACCGTATCGTGTTCTATCCTGCCACGATCTCAAATATGTTGAAGTCTCAATACCTTGCTGTGCAAAACTCAGACAAGCGAAAGTTTATCGAACAGCTGTTAGTTGGAACCTTCCCCGTCCTTGCACTTCTGGACTACGTTGAGAACCCAGATACAGGTGTGTTTGTCCCTCGAAGCACTCCACGAACACTACCGTATGTTGCATCATATAACGGCTTTGTCATCCCCAACTTTTTTACAGTAGGTGCTGAAGGCTCTGTGACTCCGACATATCCAAGGTCAATTGACAGTGGCACATATACCATTCTTGAGCCAAACTCACTTGTTGGATCAAATCTTGAGTTTATGAATGCAAGTCTTCAGCCAGTCTATACTCTTGAGTTGGAGATCCGTCAACCCGATACAGCAGCAATTGGAGGAAAGATTGTCTTATAACAAAGCAATGCCATCCTCTTTTGCGAATTACCTCACTGGAGAACTTTCCGATTTCTACACTCAGACTGCGATCCCGAATGCACCTAAGCACACGGGTCGTCTCCCGCTCAGTGGAGATGAGGAGAAGTCCACACTGCCTCCGTTTACTCTGACGGCACAGGAGCCCTATGTTATCCCGACCCGTGTAGCTGAGCAGATGCAGTATCGTCACGAGGCTACACCGCTGAACAGCGTCTTCTTTAGCGAGGACAATATTGAGAATCTCCAGGGAGCTATCGCGGCTGCTGTTCTGCAGATGAGCGGTGCCAAGCGGTACGTGATTGGTCGCCAGAATGACGCTGATCTCAAGACGATCATGCGATCATACTACCTCCAGTATGCTCAGAATGACCCGTCACGCGTGGCTGAGGAACTTGAGCTCCTGAACAACCGTGTCATCGGATACTCTGCCAACAACATCCTAGTGGAGATTGAGGCCTACAAGTACTACCGCAAGGACATTGAAGATTTCCCTGCCCCCATTGAGCGTCCTGTGATGACGAACATTTACGGAACGCGGACAGGAGAGCTCAAAAGCTTTTTCTGAACTAAGTAATGCTTACTCGGTTTAACGACCGCGTGTTTCTCCAAGAGGGTCGTTGGTTTATTTGGGATCCTAGTCTAGGTCTATTTCGCCCCATTGACAAGTACACATGGAATGGCACCAAGTATGAAGTGGACGATCGTGCATATTGCACGGATCCCCTGTCCAAGACATACTGCTTTGGAAGTGCTGAGATGCTTGCCCACTGTATCGCACTTACTAAGAAATATGAAGACCGTATTTCTACAGTTCCTACAGCTTCATACCTTGCAATTGGCGACTTCACGTGGTTCCGTGATCGCCCCGTGACATTTACAAAGTGTGCTCCTCGTGACGTAGCATCCTGGAAACGTCTAGTGAATGGAAATGCTCGCACCTGTAAGCGACGTTCAATTAAGAGATTTACAAAACGCAACATCTAAGAATAGAAATGCGGGTGAATATTATTGGTAATACAAACTCACTGGGCTTGGCTCAGGACATCCATATCCTTCACGGTATGGTCTATAACACACTGGGGAAGGAGACGCTTATTCGTCACGTTCCTCATTTTCATCCACAGTGCGAGGAGGCTGAGATCAACTTCTTTGTGGAGTCTATCAACCCTGCACTGTTCCACTATGCTGCAAAGAATATCTGGATCCCGAATCCTGAATGGACACAGAAGGCATGGAAGCCGTATGGTCAGATGGTAGACGAGATTTGGGTAAAGACTCGTGAAGCAGAGAAGATCTTTGCAGAATGGGGGTCAGTTCGGTATATTAACTGGACATCGGTTGACAAGACAGTTCCTGAGAAGAAGGACTATGGCCGTGCACTGGTTCCAATTGGCAAGAACATCTGGCGCCACCCAAAGCCAATTGTTCAAGCCTATATGCGGATTCAGCAGACGGACTCCGAGTTGTATTTCAAGCTCCCTGTTGTGGACTTAGTGTACTATGACATTCAGGTTCCCAATATCCCAGAGTCGGTTGTAGATAAGTTTGTGGTTCACAACGGTCGAGTCTCTGAGAAAGAGTATGATACAATGATGGCTGAGTGTGGGCTTCTGATATGCACTTCAGCAGCGGAGGGATTCTGCCATGCAGTTAATGAGGGCATGTCTGCAGAGTGTATTCTTCTTCTTAGCCCAATTGAGGCACTTCGTGAGTTAACGCACAAGGCCTTGTGGGTGTCGAGTTCCAAGTCGGTCCCTCATCCTGAATGTGTGGGTGTTCTGGAAGATGTTGATGTCGGATCCATCGTAGAGTCCCTTGCGCTGTATGTCAGCATGAACCATCATCAGAAGCGGATGGAGAGTCGTGCAAATCGCGAGCGGTATGAGAATCGTCATCAGACATTCCTGGTTACCATCGAGACTGCAATCAAGGATGTGACTAATGGTCTTGAGACGTACTCGCTTGAGAATCGTCTCCCGAAGGAAGCTGATCTGCCTAATATTTCGGTGATCACTCTGACCTACGATCGTCGCCCATTCATCCCTCTTGTCAAGTATGGACTGATTGCACAAACATACCCTGCTGAAAAAATTGAATGGGTGATTGTGGATGATGGCAAGGATCAGATCAAGGATCTTGTGTCGGACATTCCGAACGTCAAGTATGTGTTGGTGGACGAAAAGATGAACATCGGCGCTAAGCGAAATCTCGCTGTTGAGAAGGCATCTCACGATATCCTTGTGATGATGGACGATGATGACGTATATCCTAGCAATAGCCTTCTTGCACGGGTTGCTCATATGTTGGCTGAACCTCGCAAGGAGTGTCTGTTCTCAACGGTGATCCCGTGCTACAATATTCACGAGACCAAGTCATTCATGAACGTTCCTCCAATCAAGCTCCCAATGTGCGAACGAGTCTCTGAGGCTACGCTGTGTTTTACAAGGGACTTCTGGAAGGCAGGTGGATTTCCTGATCAGCAGATTGCTGAGGGTGGCGCATTCGTACGCGGTCGCGAACAAATGTGTCGGGAGTTGTCTCCCCAGGATGTGATTGTGAGTTTGATCCATAAGCAGAATACGTCATCGCGTAAGGCCCCGCCAATGGCTGAGCCGAATGGATGTCATTATGGGTTTTCGGATGAGTTATTCACGTTGGTTTCGGAGATTGGTGCAAGTCTTTAAGCGAAGAAACCGCGACGGCTCTTGCGCGAGCGACGGCTCTTGCGGGAGCGTCGGCGACGGCCACCCTCCTCGGCCGGGGCAACTGGGGCAACTGGGGCAACGGGATCAACCGCGGCATTCATCTCATCACCACCCATCTTCTTGAGCGTCTTGAGCATCTTCTTCATCTTCTTCGTGATGCGGCGGCGACGGCCACCAACATTGGCAGGGGCGATGATCGCACCACCGCCCGTTGTGGGCATGGCGGTACCGTGGGATCCAGACGGAGCGACAACTGTGGCAGTAGGGGCAGACATTTGTTTGTTCTAAGGCCGATACAATTTTACGCTGAGCATGAAATACACGCGGGGGGCTCAACAGTGAATTGTTGAGCCTTGGCGGCCGCCTTTGTCCGCAGATAGTAGCACCCAGTCTTTAGTCCTGCCTTCCATGCATAAAAGTGCATGGACGACACCTTGGACGGAGTGGGCTCAGAAAGGAACAAATTCAGAGACTGAGACTGGCAAATGAACGGGGCACGATCGCGGGCCATATTGATAAGAGTCTTCATCGGAATCTCCCATACCGTCTTGTAGAGATCGCGAATCTCGGATGGGAGCTCGGGTATTGACTGGATTGACCCGTTATTTGCAATGATCTGTGTACGAATATCAGAAGTCCAGAGTCCAAGCTTGACAAGATCTTCAACGAGATACTTATTCACCACCATAAACTCGCCCGACAGAACACGGCGAGAATAAAGATTTGATGTGAACGGCTCAAAGCACTCATTGTTGCCCAGGATCTGGGAAGTAGACGCTGTAGGCATAGGGGCAATCAAGAGCGAGTTGCGCATTCCAGTAGCACACAGCTTGCGAAGACGCTCCCAGTCCAAATACTTTGTCTTTGGCTCCTCACCCCACAGATTATATTGCATCTTGCCCTCACTCATAGGAGAACCCTGAAATGATGGATATGCAATATCGGCATTCACTCCAACACCGCGCCAATTATCAGATGATGCACAAAGCATACTGGTTGTTGCAGCAGCAAAATAGATGTTCTCAAAGATCTCGCGATTCAGACTAGTCGCACCTTCAGATGTCCATGAGAGACGGAGCATCGCGAAGACATCGGCGAGTCCCTGAATTCCGATACCGATGGGGCGGTGTCGGAAGTTTGAGTTTGCACACTTGTCCGTCGGATAGTAGGTTCTATCGATGACAAGATCCAAGTTCCGAGTGAGGATGGAAGTATACGCGCGAAGCTTCTCAAAATTGAACTTTCCGTTCTCGACGAACTTGGGGAGAGCCAGAGACCCGAGGTTGCAGACCGCCGTCTCGTCGGGCGATGTATACTCGATGATTTCGGTGCACAAGTTGGAGGACTTGATAGTTCCGAGGTGCTGTTGATTGGATTTGGCATTACACGCGTCCTTGTACAACAAATAAGGCGTTCCAGTCTGAATTTGGGCATCTACTATCATTTGCCACAATTTCTTGGCGGGCATCTGTTTGAAGTACTTGCCTGCATTCTCATATTGAATATAGAGGGTATTGAAGTCCTTTCCCCAGCAATCTGACAATCCAGGACACTGATCCGGGCTCATTAGAGACCAGACACCATCCGACTCTACCCTCTCCATAAAGAGATCAGGAATCCATAGACCGTAGAACAGATCACGAGCGCGCTCATCGTCGTTGCCCGTATTCAACTTTAGGCGAAGGAAGTCCTCAATATCTGCATGCCATGGCTCCAGATAGATTGCAAAAGACCCATTACGCTTTCCACCCTGATTCACGTACTTGGCAGTATCATTGAACACCTTGAGCATCGGCGTTAGACCTGTGGACTTCCCGTTGGTTCCCTTGATGGTAGCATCGCGGGCACGAACATTATGAACTGAAAGACCTATCCCTCCAGCCCACTTGGAAATCTGAGCACACTCGCCAAGTGTGTCATAGATCCCCTTGATACTATCATCCTGCATATGCACTAGGAAACATGAACTCAGCTGAGCATGAGGTGTTCCTGAATTAAAAAGAGTAGGTGTGGCGTGAATGAAATATCCCTGACTGAGAGCATCATAGGTCTCCTTCACACGGTCATAGTTTCCCGAATGCAGACCAAGGGCTACACGCATCCACATATGCTGAGGGCGCTCCCAAACACGACCATCTCGACGGCGGAGTAGGTATCCCTTCTCCAGCGTCTTGTATCCAAAATAGTCAAACATAAAGTCACGAGAGTAGTCAATCATCTTCTCAAGCTCAAGATCCTGACATGCTAGGTAATGTCCCTCTCCTGCAACACCCTCATTAAATAGAATCTGACAAGAGTCGATCAAACGATTTGGGGTGCACTTCTGATGATTATCAATCACCAGACGCGCAGCAAGCTTACCATAATTCGGGTGATACCGAGCCTGCATCATCGCACAGGTCTCTGCAGCAAACTCATCTAGTTCGGATGTCTTAATCCCATCCTGAATCTGATTGCAAACCTTCTGTGCTACCAAATCAGGGTTCACATGAGGAAGTCCCTCTGCAAGTCGCTGAATCCGAGTAAGGACCTCATTAAAGGAAACAGGCACCTTTGTGCCATTGCGCTTTGTTACATACATATGGTCAGACATCTTCGCTACTATAGTATCCATCCTTACCTTTAAGCGGGTAAAACTTTAAAATCTATTTTCGTATTTGAACTTCAATGGAAATAATATGGGTGTACTCCGGATACAACTGGAATCCTACCGACAAAGGACTTGCAGGTTCCGAACAAGCCGTTGTTCATTTATCAGAACAGTTTGTAAAGAAAGGACATAAGGTTACAGTATACGCATTTGTTCCACCTCAAGATCTGAATGGGGTCTCATACAAATGGATGGATACATTTAAATGTGATGATACATATGACGTATTAATCCTTTGTCGCGAGGGAATACTGCAAATGTTAAGAGATAGACGACCTAAAGCTCGTATTGTTTTATCTGATCTACACGATGATGTCTTTTCCGAAGAAACTCCAAATTTTATAAACTATGTGACGCGATTCATGTTCAAATCAAACTATCACCTATCTCGTTTTAACCATCTATCTCTTTCAGACGACAAGTACTTCATCTGTCCAAATGGGCTTCAGTTACAGAATTTTATTCCACCAACTGAAGGCCGTGATCCGTTACGATTCTGTTATACATCGTCATATGACCGAGGACTTGAACAGCTATTGCAATGGTCTTGGCCGGAGATTCATAGACAGTTGCCAGGGTCTCATTTGCACATCTATTATGGGTGGTCACCATGGCAAAATGTCGAAGAGCAATCTCGAATTAAACAACTCATGTGTCAACCTGGGATTATTCACCATGGTCGTGTATCAAATGTAGAAGTCATTGCTGAAAAATACAAGTCATCGATGCATCTGTATCCCTGTCATCATCCTACTGAGATAGATTGTATTAACATCCGTGAGTCTGCACTTGCAGGATGTATTCCAGTTCTATCTGATCAAAATGTATGTCCTGAGCGGGACGGAGTTCATGTCCCTGGAAACCCAAAAGAAAAGGAGTTTCATGATCTGTATGCAGAGACAGTGATCGATTTGACTCGCAATCCAGATAGACAGGATGAAGTACGTAAAAAGTTTAAGTTAAGTCCTCTTTTATTTGGTTGGGACTATGTTGCAGATCAATGGATCTCCATGCTTACTCGTAGTCCCTGAATGCAATCCCAACCGGAAATCTTGGGATTCCGTCCTCGGTCAGCTCCTGATATCGGACTGTGAGTTTCTTGCCGACATATGAGTCGGCATCATTGAAGATCTCGGCACGCTCCTCGTGAGATCCACGAGGACGCACACTGAACTTTCGCTTATCTTCGGTCTCGCAGACCCAGATAACAAGCCCCTTCTCTGAGCCCACGCCATCCGTGAACTCGACGACCGTGAACTCGGCGTCTTCAAATTCCTTGTACTTCTGCAAGTCCTTGGAGCGAGCTGCGAGCTGATACAGACCCGCTTTGTTGCGGATGATCAGACCTTCCTTGCCCTCCTCGACGAAGCGGGCGTGGAACTCCTTCAGCTGTTCCTTGGTCTCACACTCGAATGTCGGGAGCTGGTCAATGTGTGACCATACGTCCTTATATTCGCAGAACAACTGTCCGATGTCGTTCTTGCGCTCCTCGAACGGCTTGTTGTTCACAATGTCGTACACCCAGAACCTGACCTGGCGAAGAAGCAACTTCTCAGCTGCATTATGCTTCTTCTTGCGGACCAGACCCACGAACTGCTGGAACGTTAGCGTGTCCGAGTATAGCTCGCCATCAAGAACCTCCTTAACATGCTGGAGGTCGCTCGTGATGTGCTCCATGTCTGGAAACACCTTTCCCTGACGGCTTGTCAGGACGCCATTGCGGAAGATGCACCGCACGCCATCCAGTTTTGCCTGCACGAAGCAGGGGAACTTGATGTCCTTGCCCCGCTTGTTATAGTCGTGAGCCAGCATCGGCAGGATCGCTTCATGTGCAGCCATGGCTCCATCGGATGCAACTGCTGGAACCTGCGCATCATCCAGGGACTCTGCATATCCCCCGGTCTTCTTCTTGTCCCACGTGGACTTTGCCTCTAAAGTTGCCTGCTCGGCAGCCGTCGTGGCATTCTTCTTTCCGAGATTCTTCCCGGATGTGATCGTCTTCTCATTGACGGTCACCGCTCCACCCTCGTATCCATAGGATACTCGGATCTTCGCTCCAATCACTTCAATGTTCCACACTTGTGTCTTTCCAGTCTTTGATTTACAGTACAGAGTAGGTAGTGCCATTTTATTCGATATACGCCCACTATCCATTGCTCTTAAACTCACTAAATCCATTTTAGACGATCCATTTTGACTGATCTAAAAAGGAGTTACCTCATGCGGTTGTTTAATATGAATACGTCCTTGATAATATGGAAATGTCAGATTCCTTACTTGAAATTTCAAAAATTGACTTCTTACCACACGATCATGTTATGTACTTACGAAGCCTGAAAGAGCAGGGATTTGAGCCTAAGGTAATTTATGATATCGGATCCTGTGTCTTAAACTGGACAAATAAGGCAAAGGAAATATGGCCTGATGCAACGTATATCTTATTCGACGGGATGCGTGAGGCGGAGTTTCTGTATTCCGGATATCAGTACCACATGGGCGTACTTTGTGATGAGGACAATAAGCAGTTGAAATTTTATAAGAATATTAAAGAACCCGGTGGGAACTCGTATTATCGTGAAATAGGACACCCTGACAGTGCTAGAATATTCCCCGATGATGGATATGTCATGGAAACGGGAATGACCCTTGATACAATCGTAAAGCAGAGGGGGTTTCCTCTTCCAGACTTGATCAAGATGGATATACAGGGTGCAGAGCGTGATGTGCTTATGGGAGGGCAGATGGTACAATCAAACGCTAAACATTTGATTGTTGAAATGCAACATGTGAACTATAATGACGGGGCTCCAAAGGTATTCGAAACAGGTTCTTATATCGAATCGCTCGGATGGAAATGTTGTGCACCTAGATTTTCTGTAAATTATGCTGATGCTGATTATGGATATGTCAGACAGGTGGGGATTGAACCCACGACTACGGCCTCATAAGGACCATGCTCTACCACTGAGCTAGTATCGCAGTTAAAAATTAGTTTACCGATACCGGGAATCGAACCCGAGCCAAGGCTGTGAAAGAGCCCTATCCTAACCACTAGACCATATCGGTTGGTGGTGCTACTCGGGATCGAACCGAGG
>Ga0209296_1001654_pt1 | contig 16733 bp, 14 predicted proteins | sample S_130206_EF_Meta_FD_187319 | JGI IMG/M metagenome (GOLD analysis project Ga0209296, IMG submission 187319) | Freshwater microbial communities from Lake Simoncouche, Canada to study carbon cycling - S_130206_EF_MetaG (SPAdes) (version 2) | ecosystem: Environmental > Aquatic > Freshwater > Lake ...
CTGCTTTGCGTTTCTTCATAGCACGTGGGCAGTTAGGATCCTTCCAATCAGCTGGCCATTGACCTTTTAATATCTGAAATCCACCACTGTCACCCAACATGAATGTACCTTCTTCACGTTCACGAATGATTGATTCACTTGGATCATCAACTGTAGTATCTAAATTAGCGTGACCAGCACTGTATAGTCCCCACTTGTAATAGTAAAGACCTTCACGACTATTAAGAAAGTTTAATTTTTCAACATCACCATTAAAACTGGCAGGGATACGTGCTTGGTCAAAATAATTCTGACCCTTGCGTTGCTTACCCAAGCCAGCAATATAAAAACTACTGACTGCGGGTAAAAACAATGCCCAGTCTGGGTTATGCTTTGCTGATAGATTATCTTGTTTCAAACTGTTACTTCTTTCTTAATCAAGATTTTAACCATTTCTAGTTGTTCTTGCTTTTGCATAATAGTATCCATCAAGTCTTTGATAGCAGGGTTATTCTCTGCTAGTGCTTTTAATTCAAGTTCTTCTCTCATTTTTTTTTCTGCCCAATCAAGCAATTCTTCTGCATAAGGTGTCAATCCTAACCTAGGATTGTTCACATTAAGTGGACGCCACATATTACCATCATACACTTCCATAGTTTGAGTATTAGTATTGAATCTTAGATTGCCTACACCTTGTGCTCCGCTTGGGTTAACAATGTGATTGGACCCCGTACTGTAGTTTACCTCTACATATTTACCTATAGTAGTAATACTTGTTATCATTTCTTATTTGCTGGAAGTAAGTATACATAAGTTGCGATACCACTATCAACTGTAATCTCAGTCGCACCTTGTTCGCTAATCTTAACTTTCTTGTCACCAACTAAATCCATGATAGCCAAGAATTCTTTAACGGGCCAACGATGTGTACCGGCTAGTGTTCCAGTAACTGGCGTATTGAATACAAAGTTACCACTATGAGTTGATGCATCGCCAAAATATACTTTCAAATCACTGCTATCAGTTTTGAATATAAAATGTTCTTCTTCGCTATTAGCCTGTGATTGTTTCTTTAGACGTTGAATACCAGCCACTGTGGGTTCAAATTCAACATTCCATTTAGCACCTTTGAATGATACACTCTTAACTTTTTCATCAACTACGCTTTTAAGCATAAGACGATAATCGTTAATGAAGTCACCAGTCTTTGTTTCAAAGTGAATAGTAGAAGGTACATCTACACCATCACGCTGAGTTCTAATAACATTGATTTTAGCATCTTTGTCATAATCATCAAATCCAATGATTGTTTTGAGTTTGTTCAAGTTAGGCATACCAAATACACCGATAAAGTCGGCAATTGGATCTTTGAATATACCACTGATGATAACGCTTTTATTCTCTGCTACAGCATTGATTGCTGTTTCAGTATCCGTACCAGTAACTTTAATAAGTTCAATAGTGCCAAGACCAAGAGTATGGTCAATTAAGTCTTTTAAATAATCTTTCATTTTGTTTCCTTTGTTTAAAATATTTAGGAGTTCCTATCACGTATTATAGTGGAATATAATGTGATAGTCAACACCAGTTTAACCGAATGTGAATAAGTCATCAAATGTTGAATTTGTATTGATGTTTGACTTGATATCCCAATCTAATACCCCGATCAAGTTATCAATCTTTTCATCTACTAATGTTGATTCCATTAGTAAGTCATCAAATGGCAAGTCTTTGAACCACTGTGGTAATCGTAGTTCGTCAACTGGATATGCAATACTAGTGAAACCCAATGCATTGTCTTTAAGTTTACACACTACAATTTTCATACCATCTATAATCTTTTGACTATAGTTATCACCATATACTCTGCGTAGATAGTTCCAGTTAATTGCTGCTCGGGCATGACCAACACCACACTTACCAGTTTTTTCAAACACAAGAGTATGTTTGGTCAAGTTATTAACTGATTTAGGAGAACCTTTTGTCCAACTGTCCTGAGCACCCAAAATGCGCTTGAACTCTTTAACCCGATCAATCACATCTTCACGACCCTTACCCTGTTGAATAACCATCTGTAGTACATCCATCAAGAATTCTTGAATATACTTAGGAGTATCAGCACGTTTCAAGTCAAGACCCATTGCTTTGATATCACCCATCTTACCTTCTTTATCCTTACGCTTACCTTCCTTATCAAAGATATTGATAGCATAGCGTTTCTTTGTGATAAAGATAGCACGATCACCAATCAATTCACGACCAGCTTTGATGATAGCTCCATTCTTTCTTGGGGCATGAAATGCACGTTCCATGAATGAGGGGAAACTTTCATTAGCTTGGTCAGCAATACTGTCATATAACTTGATACAAGTTTCTTTATTCCAATCTAATTCACCGTTTGCTATTTGCGACTTGAGAATAGGATATGCAGTAAAGTAACAACTGTCAGTATCACCATATACAATAGCATTGCCATCATGTGCATATTCACCTGCGATTGTTTCATTGATGGTACTCATCATATGCTTAACAATTTGACGACCACTTAGTGTAACACTTTGACCTATACGTTTGTCATAGAATCTACAATGTTCGTTCAATAGTGCGCCATATGCAGAGTTCAACAAAATCTTACGCACAAGCTGACGCTTATCATAATATTCATATTGATCAGTGCCATATGCTGATTTGGCTTTGGCTTGCATTTCTTTACGTTCACTATACCAGCGAGTAAGTAGTCCCGGAACAACACCCTCTTTTTCGTAAGTAAAGATTGTACCGTTAGCACTTAGCATCCAAGGCTTGTGACTATCAAAGATCAACTTCCAAATCTCGGCTGCACTCATTTCTACTGACCTGCCATCTTCATAGTCTAATGTCAACATAGTGCCACGTTCTTGATTCATAATAGCTGTATATTCTAATACGCTAAACAAGTTTTCCCATAGAATAGCACCAGTAACGTCCTCATCACCTTCTTTGAAACGTTTTTTAAGACTAGCTAGTTGCTTGCCTTTGTCGTCCATGTATTTGTCAGTTAATGTCTGTCTGACCTGACCAATGATGGTTTCGCCTGCCATGTTGAGGGCACGAATAACCGAGGGATAGAGCGAGTTGATGTCAACTGCTCCGACATATTCGTGCATACCTCTTTTCGGCGTAGCAACGAAGGCACCTGCCGCTGGAGTTGTTTCTTCTGCATTTTCATTCCTTCTTTTTTTATCCGGGACTACTAAACCGCGTTCATGCGCTTCATTGAAAATAGCCATTTCAATCATAGCTACAGAACCCATTACTGTTGGCAGTAATACTGTATTCTCATGTGCCAGCTGGTTAGCTAGTTCTAAGAATTTGAGTTTGTTGTGAATCTTCACCAACAACATGGTATCTTGCCTATTGTATTCAATAAACTTCTTAAAGTCTTTGTTATACAACTGGTCAAGCGTACCTTCATATTGAGTTTTGTTTTCCCCTACTTCCATCTCACCGATGGCATCTAACTTGTATGAATGTCGTGATTCATAGTTATATTTCTTGTAGAGTTGTAAGTAGTCCAAGTGAATACGACCAACCAAGTCATATGTTTGTTCTTCTTTACCGAACCGTTCATATGTGCGGGGTTTAGGAAGTTGACCCATCAAACAAAACTTTCGGGTGTCATCCTTACTCATTACTCTTGTGACACGATTAACCATGTAAGGTATGTCATACCCTTCACTGTTCCAGCCAGTCATTACATCACTATCTTCAATGAGTTGAAAGAAAACATCAAACATATCCTTCTCATTGGTGAAAAGCATACAGTTTTCAAACTCATTAGAAATTTCTTGCGCTGTCTCTGGTGACATATGCTTGGGGGCAATGACCAATGTAACCAATGTATCTTGCCAATCTAAATATAAGGAAATAGCAGTTACAGGATTGAATGGGTCACTAGTAGGACTGAAACCCTTCTCAGGATCAAAGTCTACTTCAATGTCAAAGAAGCAAGCATGAAGTTTAGGAACGTCTGCCTTAAGATAGTTTTCACTAAGACAACGAAATGTTACCGGTACATCACTTTCAAATAATTTCTTACCTGAATGAATGCGTTTTTCTTTTTCAAACTCTTGACGTTTGCGTGTACTGAAACGACTTACAGGATTACCAAATATACTACGATGCTTACCCTTATGATCAGGATAGTAGAGTACATAGTTTGTGGGATATTCTTTGTATTGACGCTTTCCGTTCTGATCACGTTCAACTACAAAAATTCTATCGTCATCCCTAGAATGAACCGCATCCACGTAACTCAAATTGTTTTGCCCACAGTTTCTAAAATTGTATTTAATTCTTCATGATCAGCATTTGTTTGACCAAGACTTGCTTTGTGTGCGACGGTAATTGCTTTCTTAAGAATACCAGGTTTAACTTCTAGTTCTTCTGCGATAGCCTTGACAGTTTCAGATAATCCCTCACGTAGAGTATCAATCTCGTGTAATACTACCATTCCTTCATTCACTAATTGAACCAGTTTAGCTTTTTGCTCACCGGTAAACATTTTACTACTCATAGTTTCTCCTTGTTAAGTAATTAGTATACATGCCTTGCGTAGAAAAGTCAAACATTTTGCTGATTTTCTACAATCTTTTTAACCACAGTTTTCAAACCGGGGTTAATATGTAATGCGTGTGGCATTAGATGTGTTCTTACATAGTTACGCATGTATTTTGTGTCATCATTGCTATGATCGTGACACCAATCAATAGCTTTTCGTTCGCACCAGTTAACAAATTCACTTTTACGTGTAGTTAGAAATGGGCGTACAACATTGTTTCTTTTTGCTGGGATTACCTTAGACTGTCCATGCATTGATGACCAAAGATATGTTTCTACGCAGTCATCCAGATGATGTCCAGTAATAATTGGGCCTAATGAATCACCGATGCTGTCTAAGAAGTCATAGCGTTCATTACGCCAATGTTCTTCCATGCTAAGTTCTTTGGGTTTATTGTTTTTGATCATTCCAACAATAAGAGGGAGACTACGATCAGCGGAGAATTTATCAACGAATTCAAATGCACGTTCACTATTCTCGGTTCCATGATGGAAAAATGCACAAGTAACACTGTGTTTCTGAGAAAGGAAATCTGTAATAGCAACCGAATCAACTCCGCCGCTAAGTGCAACCACAATTTTGTTTGGTAATGGAAAGAGAAGTTTTAGCATCTATGCATTATAGCATAGAATACGTTTTATTGAAAGATTTCTGGGTGATCTTTGCCGAATATCTTCATTGCCTTTCCGGCGGTCATATCTGCTAGCATTTCAATTGGGCTACCTGGATAACTGTCACCTGGTTTAATCATGTTCAATTCACCCTGACGTACATGGGTAAGTTCGTGGTAAACAGTACGCATAATATCAACCATATTACGATTAGCAACGTATACCCAAACACTGTTATCATTTTCTGAATGACGACCGGTATGATGACCTTCTTGTGCTTCTTCAGTATCGTAACTGAATTCAAATTTAGGTGTTGATTGCAAATTAAGTTGTTGACTAGCCCACTGAATGAATTTCTGCATTATTGGATTATCTTCCAAGAAGTTTGGTTCATCGTTTGCTTCATCTAGTTTATTCTTAACCCATTCATCCGGTGATCGTTTGAATTTGTGAACAAACAAGTCATGCAATGCTTTGCCAGTAATACTATGTCTATTTGCTACTTGACGCATTAATTTGTCAATGGTAGTATAATCGTGCTTTTGTAGTGAAGGCAATCGTTTTGCTAATTCTAATGCAGCGGATTCAATAATGATGTGTTCTGTAAGCATTATATATTTATCAAAAGTGCTCACTTTAACGAACTAAATGGGTAGCGATTCCTATTCGTTGGCCAGCAGCCGGCCACACGGCCCTAAGGGTGTTCTTTACCAAGAACTTTCTTTAAGTTCTAGTGTGTATTTGTCAAATCTTTTTAATCGTGCTAAGAATTCATTAGATTCTTCTGATACTATTCCAGTTAGTTCTAGTATGATTCTATCGGAAGCGCCTGCATTTGCGCTAGCATAAGAAGTTTTGTGCCAATCAACACTATACACATCTCCTGCTTTCCATCCAGTATGTATATCATTATCAAAGCAATAGAAATGTCCCGGTTCCCAATCTGTTAAATGAATGCAGATTCTTTTAATAGTAAAGGGATTATCCAAATGATAATGTTCTAGATTGTCTTTAATGAAAGGGCTTACTTTATTTGTCTTTTGTATATCTAAATTAATATTGCAATCTCTAAGTTTGAATAGATTGCTTATTTGTTGGAGCAATTTATCATTGATATTACTCCAATCACCTACGAGTTTACCTAATTTTGTAATGTTCATACTGATATTTAGTATGATATATTATTGTTAATATTAAACTTAATTGCACCAACTAGTTTTAGCTTCTCCGTAATATTCTCGGGCAAAACCTTGACTAATTAACATTTGTCTAAGGCTTTGTCCATTTAATATTACATCACCTAACACACGCCCACCATACTTGTCCCAATCCATAAGAACAACTTGTCGTTTAGTTGCTACTTCAATGGCATGCTTAGTAAAAGCAGTTGCTGCTTGACCTTTTTGATCCTCACTAGGACATTTTGCCCTAAACCCTTTTTCCGGAGTATCAACACCAAACACACGAATACTTAATTCTTTCTTCAATGGGGCAGGTAAGAACAGAGCTTGAAATGCCACAGTATCACCATCAATAACCCTAGTTATCACGGCATCATATGTTACACCTTCTTTTTGTTTTTGTGCTAATACAACACTAGATAGTATTGATAATGCTATTAATAATATTATTTTTTTCATGTCTGTCATCCAATCCCATTATATTTTGCTAACCTTTTGCTATATCTAATTCAACTAGTTGTCTGTATGGTTCATCACCAGTCCATCTATCGCCCTGTACTCTTGTTTCTTCTAATGCAGTACTTGCATCAAATGGGTTTTTAACTAATTGACCAGTCTGACTAATTAATCCTTGACTCATTGCTTGAATCATATCATCGGTTACAAATCTTCTACGATTTGCACCACGCAAGAACACATTAACTTGAATAGGCTCGTCACCTTTCATTTTAATCCAGTGTGTCATTCTATTGCGACCTTCGTGATTACTCACTTTACCTAATTGGCTAAAATCTCCATCTTCCCATTCAACTGGATCTTTAATCTCCAAGAACGGATAAGCAATCTTTCCCCCACCTTGCATATGCTTTTCAACATCAGCATTTCTATCACTTGCTCCCAATGGATGTGATAGTTTTAAGAATGTACTCGGACGCATCTTTACTTTGAGACCAAAGTAATCTACATCAGTTCCTTGAGGAGTTTCTCCCCATCCTCTTGGGTCAAGTTCTGCTTCATTTACGTCAGACCCCCAGTACAAACTCTTGCCTCCCTTTTGAATCGGCTTAAATCCTTGACCTTTATAGAACTTAGTTAATTTACTTTGACTTACTTGTCCCTTGTCCCACGGGAACAAAGTAAGAGCAATGCCATCTTCGCGAGCCATTGCTTGAAGTTCTTGCATTGCACGGCTACCCACACCTTGACGTAATGGATACGCTTGAAACCATTTGACTTCAACTGCACCTCGTTTACTAAAGCTAGGTGTTAATTCAAACATAGCAAACTGTTGATCATCTCCTTTGCCCCATATCATAACATGATTGTTTTGCATGGTAGTTGGATACTTTTGATAGACTTTTTCAATCCATGCTTTAGCCTGACCATTATCAAGTGGTCGTAGTTTTAACCTAACTGGTTCGTCGTTCTCGGATAAAAACTCACTTGCTCTCATTATTCACGCTCTGTTTTAAGAGTAGAACGAATAAACCATGCTTTTTTACCATATAGGTCTTGAAGTTCAGCCATGTAGTTAGCAATACCTTGTTGACGTTCATTTGTAGCTTCATCAAACATAGCAACCACAAGTTGACCCAGTGTTTCACAATCTTGTAGTAACTCAACAAACATGAGTTCTGCTCTTGGCACTTTAGTTTGGTCTTGAATGATACTTAGTTCAGCATAACGTGACAAACTGCCAGGGGTATATGATCCCAAGATTCTGATATATTCAGCAATAGGATCAATTGTAGCATTTACATCTTCATATACTGTATTAAAGAAGTCATGATATTGTGGGAAGTTGCTACCTTCAATATTCCAGTGAAAATTTTGACTTTTGATAGCAAATGCTTGTGTACTAGCCAATAACACTTTTAAGTTTTCTACTAACATATTAATCTTTCTTTTTAGTGTTGACGTTGATAGCTTTACCACTACGATCAGGATTAGGATCTTCTCTACGCTTTCTTGCTGCGGCACTTGCACGACCTTTTTTACCTAAACTGTGTGCTTTACTTTGTGGTAAGCATTTTGGTTTACCTTCACCGGGCTCTCTTGCACATGGACCTTTGATATTACCTTTAGTATCCATGCGTACCCATTTTTCTTTACTGAACCAATCGTGTAAACTCTCATCTACACTTTCAATACCTTCTAATATAGAACTTTCATTCTTCTTACCACCGTTGCCCCAATTACTTGCGCCTTTGTTACGACACTTGACTAATGCACCACTAGCATAAGCACTTGGCCATACACTATAACGACTCTTGACTTTATAGTAGCAAGCATCTTTCTTTTCATTCATCAATTCTTCACTGACCATTTCGCCACCGCAATGTGGACAACTTTCTTCCGCTAAACTTCTTGATGAAGTAGTTGGAGATTGCAGTGCCCTAGTTTTAACTCCAGGCATGCCACCTAATGTCGCTAATTTTTTAACCCAGCCTTCAGCGTCAGTATCATTAAGAGATGTAACTACAGTGCCATCGGGGTCAATAGAATCTATACCAGTAAGTTTATCGCTAGCATATCCTGTATTATCAAAATAATGTCCAGGTACTGTACCAACTTTATTAGAACGATCTAAGCGAGTTTTATACTCAGCATCCCCTTTTTGTTTGTGTACCTCTAAACCTTTAGAAATTGCTGCACGAACTTGTTGTTGTTGTGTGGTTTCGGTAGAGCCTTCCGCCACACCTTGCTGTTTAAAAGAATCAAAATGCTCTTGTGCTTGTTTTTTAGATTTATATCTGTGGATCTCACCTGTCGGACTTGTAACTTTGTATTCAACGTGGTCAGTTGTTCTTCCTGCAGGATTAGTTGTTCTTTCAATCTTTGGCTCAGTCTTTACAACTGGTCTAATATACTTTTTATATTTGTCTAAATCATTTTCTGCTATATCTTCATTCTTCACACAGTTGGGATATGTTTTACCAAACATCTTTTTGTTACCTTCTTTGTGGTAACCTTTCCAACATGCTTCATCTAAATTCTCTTGGTTTATGTGTGTTTCACACATGCCGCAATCTGGACATGTCATTTCCATCTCAATTGATTCATTATGTTTTTTCTTACCGGCACAATGAGCCTTTTGTGAGAATCCTTTTGGATGACTACAGTTGATTGAACTCTTGTACTTTTGACTCCAGCCTTCCGCCACACCTTTCTTCTTATCTACATCTTTGAATGCTTTATTAAAAATGTCAGTAGCTTGCTTAATTGTTTTTTTAGCAGTGGTTGGCGTGGCAGTATGTTGTGGGTCAGAGTCGCTATAGTGGTCTCTTGAACCATATGTGCTGTGACTTCTTGTGCCATCAGATTTCATACGACCTTTAGGAGATTGACTATCCATCTCCGCCACATCTTGCTTAGTATCGTTAGCAAATTGCTTTTTAGTTGCTTTTACTATACCACTAAAACGTTTATCGCCGCGTTTAAAGTCACCTTCTTTATCTGCTTTACTAGCATCGGCAGCAGCAGCCGTTTTGTATTTTGCTAACTTTTCAGTAGATAGTTCTGTTAAAAAATCTGATGGTTTCATATTAATTCTTTTTGTTAATTTTATCTGCTAATTTTTTACCAGGCTCTGCTTCTTTATCTTTAGCCATTTTTTCTTTTTGTTTGTCTGCGGCTGCTTTATATTCTGGACTATTAATATCTCGGTATGGAGTCTTTTGTTTTTCTTTTGGTACTGAACCCTCTGCTACTTTTTTCTTAGCAGCATCCCAAGCAGCATCAGTCTTTACATTATATTCTTTGCCACCGGCACCAATATCAGCAACTCTGCTGCCTATATCTTGTTTTGTTTTAACTACAGCTTTATTGTGTTTATCTACATTCTTTTGTAGTTTTTTAGCAAAGTCAATTTTGCCTTCCGCCACACCTTGAGTTTTGAATGGTGTCATTGGCTTTTTCGCAACTTGACTTGGTTTATTTGTAGGTGTAACTATAGATGCTAACTGATTACCTACAAATTTTACTCCTCTATCATCACGTTTAAAGTTAGGGTTTTTATTGTAGAAGTCTTGGTTTTGTTTGTTCATATAGCTAGTGTTCTTCTCACCTTCTACCATAGCATCTGGCTCCTGTTGCATCTCTTGGCTGCTGATTAGATAATCCATTACAGTAACCATCATGCCTTTTGCGGCGCCTATCTTCTCTGATACCCACTCTGGAAATTCAGATTGGACAGATAATCTTTTATCTAAATCACTAGCAGCACGGGCGATAGTGTGTAAACTATTCTTTAATGTGTGACCTTCATGTTCACCCTGATCTAAATCCTGTTTAACAAATCCGGTTCTTCTTGATCTGCCTTGTCCTGGGATAACGATTAAATCTTGTTCTGCTAGATCATCTTCATTAACTTTCTTCATATCGGATCTGATTTCCACCTTAGTCTTACCATATTTCTTTTTGAATTCTTCGTCAGTTAACTCTGTTAAATCTATCGTAAGTTGTTTGACTTTACCTTCATTAATGCTATTAGCGTAAGGACCCTTCTTTTTAGATTTGCCCTTCATTAATTGCTGTACAGGCTTTAATCCAGGAACATTGATATTTTCGCGGGTTTGAGTCATCATAGGCTGTGCTACGGTTGCAACTGATCCTGCTGTTGTTGTTTCTACTATTTGATTAAATCTCATGACGGTTTCCCAAAGTTATAGAGTATTTATCAAAATATCATAATATAGAAACTTTAGATTTTGCCGTTTGCTTTTGCAGTTGGGGGGATTCCTGCTCTACTGGTGTTCCAATAGAAGGCTTTTGCGTTCTTTTTTATAGAGTCTGGCCTAACATCCACAGTTAATGCTGTCTTAAATCGTGGGTCATTCTTTTGTTTTTCGCTTGGAATATACCCACTTGCTTCATTTATATTTTGTAAAACTTCTTTAGCATGGGGTAGAACCTGTTGCAAAGTAGGACATTTGCTTTTTCCATACCCCAATTCTAACAAATCTTTCTCACCAATCTCAATTTCTTCGGCGTTACCATTGTTTGGATATTTTTGTAACATACAATCTACATCTGTTTCACCAGTGATATCCAGACGCCATCTATCATCAAGTTTTACATACGCATGGATTAATACTGTACTACCTAGTTCTTCATCATATTCAACTAATGCCATTAATGGCAACTTAGATAGACGATGTAACGCAATGGCAAATATAGGACAATCACCTTCTTCAAAATCCATGTCTGCTGCTTCACTTATCCCACCACGATATTGATTATCTTTAACGCCAGCATAAGGACTTACTATTGGAGTTTTTTCAGCAGCAAATTGCATGGTGTAATCTTCACCCACAGCCTTCTGCTTTGGTATTCTTGACAATTCATACATAACCGAGGCATGTGTATCTCCCCTGAAAGCTCTATAACCCCATGCCTTGGCATAACGCTGTACTAATCTGTCATACAACTTAGCACGACTTTCTGGATTTGGTACAACATCATCTGGACCGTAATTTATAGATGGATCAAGTAATTTGCTTGCTGAGAAATATATTTTTAGTGGTTTGTATTTTGTAATAAATTGTTGAATAGCAGTTAATACTGTAGCAAATACTTTTTGTGCATCACCCTCACCTGTTACTTCTTGACTGTTGTTTCTGTAAAATTCAATCATCCATGTCTTATCATCAGGTTTAACATTATCTTGTTTATTAAACATAATGCTTAAATTTGTACCATCAGGTAATCTAGCTAATGCATCAATATCACCGTGGTCACCTTTTTCCCATGTTATTGGATATGGTTGATCAAACCCTTCATCTATATTTTTCATTAAATATTGAGCATCACCTGACTTCTTCCATGCAGTCCACATTTTCTTACCAGGCGGCAATTGTGAAGCACTAGGTTCTATTGTGTTACCTAGCATTCTAGCATACGCATACATTGTACTTGCAATACCTTGCTTTTGATAATCTGGATGAACATTAGTTAATGCGCTTACTAACGAGTCACCAAATGTTGTATAAAATTCAACCCGGCCAATCATCTTGCCATCATCATAGCATTTAATAACAAACACAGGTTGCTTGGGGTCATATACATCAGGTTCTAACGCCGCAGTATAAGTATAGTCACCAATCTGTTGAGTATGGCTAAATCTAGGATCTAGCACATCTGGATTGATTTCTTCATCAATATTCTGATACATGGTTTCAACTGTCAATATCTCACTATGTAACTTGTCTCTTAAATCATATAGTTTTGTAATGTACCCCTGGCTACGCAACATCTTATATGCTAAATTCTCAGGACCAAACTCACCACCTTTATCTAACCCTGCTTGTCTATATCTTTTGATTGTGTCTATTATATGTTTTACTTTGCTATATTTTCTTGACTTGAGGGCTATCTCTATTAAACTTAATAACTTTTCATACTTAATTTTAGTAGCAGTTTGGTCAAAATCACTTCTACGCTTAGTGGGTATTCTTTTCCACTCATCATTCATTACACTATATTCACCCAAACTTACTACAGGTTGTCTAGAATCCTGTACATATAATTCTACTGGAATAGTATGTATTTTTATATCATGCGATTCATTGTATATTGTTTTCTTCGCAAGAAATAATTCTTTATATACTTCATCAACAGGTAAATTACCCATGTCTACTAATATATGTAAATCTAAATCACTGTGCTTTGTATAACTGAATGCAGCATTGCTGCCTGATATTGTTATGTCTTTTACATCTAAATCATGTACACCCAATTCTTGTAAAAAATCTTCTGCTATCTTTATAAGCTGGTCTCTAACTTCTGGACGTAGTTTAGTTCCATTCCATAACTTTGGGTTAAGTTTATCGTGAAAAGTGACTGCATCACTTAGTTTAAAACTATTAAGTTCTTTTGTGTTCATTTTTGGGATATGGTATAGGCGGCTTAGGTGGATATTTTGGGGGCTTATGTCTAAACCAACTCATATATGTATTTAGTTTTATATTAAAAAAGCCCCTTTCGGGGCCTTGTTATGCTGCTTTAATTGATTTGATTTCGTTACCATCTTTGTCAACTAATTTCATACCTAAACTTTGTTGTTGTTCCAAGAACATTGGTCCAACTGTTTTAAGCAAATGTTCCTGATTTTCCATACAGAAAACATAACTACCACTGTGACGTAATAGAACACGCTTGTCCATCCAAATACGTCCGCCCATGTCACGCCAGTTTTCACAGAATGTCCAATCTTCACTATAGTAACGATTCTGACGCACTGCGGTGTCAAAATATGTTTTCAAGTGTGCATCATACTTTGGATCTAATCCAATGTCATTTTTGTATTGTTTAACTGCTGGGTGAGATTTGAGTTTATCAAACACATGTTTCTTCATTAATAAGAAACCAGTACCTGCTTTAGATACTTCTTGCAATCCGTCTGGTCCTTCTTCAGCACCTTCAAATCCATTAACTACCCACTTGATGGGCATAGTCTTCATTGGATACAATCCACCGATAACATCAACGTCACGGTTTAACAATACCAACAAATGCCACGGCTCCCAACCAATGTCGGCGTCAACAAAGAATAAATGTGTTGCATCTGGCATATCTAAGAACTTAGCAGTTAGTGTATTTCTAGCACGGCTTATAAGTGATTCGTTGACCATTGTTTCCAAGGTCCAGTCAATGTTTAATTGACGGGCTGTGTTAGCCCACTTGATGAAACTCATAAATGTTGATTCAGTCAACATACCACCATAGCAGGGCATAGCAATATGCACTTTGGTTGTACGTAGAAAGTCTACATTTACTTGTACTTGCCCGGCTACCGGAGCTTGTTCTGCCGGAGCATCTGCTGCTTTTTGTGCTTGCTCTGCTACTGCTTGAGCAGCAATTTCTTGTACCATTTCTACGGGTACAGTTTTTTCTTCTGTTGCTTTGGTTTTCTTTGTTGCCATAAGGTCCTCTTGTTAAGATATAATTATTTACATCAGGAAGAGGGGTACGAATTATTTTTCTTCTAAATAATCCGTGCTTTCGGTAACATTACTTTCTTCATTGCCCAAGTGCTTTTTGATTCCAAGCACATCACCTAACATATTTAAACTTGCTAAATATTTTTTATTTGAGTTGTTGGCTCTTTCACTATCCCAATGAGATTTGTCCCCATTATAGTTCATGTAGTTGTCACTGTACTTAACCATCATTGCTAATTTGTTTCCGCTATCAATAATATTCTTAATATTGTCTGCATAACTTAAATTCTTATTTTTAGTTAACAATTGAACCGCTTGTATTACTTCTTTACTAAAGCCTTTTCGTGTAAGTTGCTGTGGAGTATAAGGTGTATCTTCTAATACATCATGCAATAATGCTACTTTAACTGCTTCTGGAGTAAACTGAGTACCAAAGAATTTCTTGCCAATATTAGCAACTGCTTTTGGATGACTTGAGTAAGGTGCTGAACCATACTTTTGCCCTTGTTCAGTATCGTGCGCTCGTTGAATAAACTTTTTAGTGTTTCTAACAGTATATTCATTAACTGTTTTGGGATAACCACGCTTAATATTTAATCTATATGATAAGCCCTGTTTATCTAATATATTTGACAGAAATTGTTCAGCTTCTTTGGCACTTTTAAATTTGGTACCTAAATTATAAGTTTTAGTTGTCCCGTCTTCTAATGTCACAACCGCAATGATAACAGGTTCCATTGATGACTGAGATTGTGGTACTTCACTTGCTTGACTTCCCAATGCGGTTGCACCTAATGCAACTGCTGACCCTGCACCTCTTAAGAATCCCCTACGACTTAAATCTTCATCGGTTTGCGTATAAGCCTCTTTCATCAACTTAAGCATTTTGTACTGTTGTTCTACGGTTGCTTCTTTCAATAAAGGACGCATCTTGGCAATATGTTCTTTTATATCACTTGCTTTTCTTCTGGGTTTTGGTGTATGAAATTGAACAAGATTCTGTTTTGCAGTATTCATCATATCCAATACTTCTTTATCATCAAGTGCAGGACTCATTGCTTGACGCCATACTGCAAATTGTTCTTGTTCAGTTTTGTTAGGGTCAAGCAATACTTCACGCATTGGGGTCGCACGAGGTCCTTCGTGATAGTCAGGACTATCTACATCACTGCTCGGCTCTTTAGTATCTTGTCTACTAATTACGTTTAGACTATTCAATCCAAAGTTCTTGTATGGAGGAAGACCTGACTTGTCTGGTCTTGTTAGATATCCAAATGCTTCTTTTTGATCAGCACCAACGACTAGTGTAACATCTGTTATACCTTTAGTCGCTAAGTCAGCTAGTACATGATTCAATGTTGGAGCTTCTGCTGTTGGTAAGCTAAACATACTAGCGTACTCGGGAAACTTCTTTTGATACATCTTAAGTTTTGTCTCTGGAGGAATGGGATCATCTTTACCAAAACTGCGTGATACTACAAAATAAGGTGTTGCACCTGTAGCCTTTGCTTGATGTATAACTGCTTTGACCAATGCATCATGACCAGTATGTCCCATACCACGGCCCCAACCTAACACAGCACTCTTACCACTTTGTGCTTCGTTAACCACCGATTCTTTCGGACTCCAGTTAGTCTGATCAATTGTTTTAATAAATTGTCCGGGTATGTCATAATTGAATTGCTTGCCGGGATGTGCTTGTGCATAACCTTCTGGTTTGGTTTGCTTAATGCCACCGTGTAAACCTTGACTTAGTTGATTAATCAATACATTCTTTTGCTTGCTGATACCTTCAACTGCACCCAATGTTGCTTTCAATCCTTTTGGATCACTTAATAACGTTTGTGCTTTCTTGGGACTTAGGTTTGCATTAGCCCATTCAGGGAAGTCAGCTAATAAGCCTTCAGTACGTAAGTGTTTATTCAAATAAGAATATAGTTCTCCGCCTGGATTACTTAATCCAGGTTTAGGTGCTAGATAGTTATCAATTAGTTTAGCATTTGCTGTGAGAAACTTTTCCATGCTATCAAGCCCTTGTGTATCTAACGGTACAGGCTCTTGAACATAGGTAGTGCCTTGCACAATTACACCAGGAACACTTAAACTTTCCGCATTAGGCAATCGTTGTTCGTCACTACTACCCATTGATGGATAGTAGCCAGTTGCTGCTACCATAACTTTTGATTTAGCAATTTTCTTGCCTAACTCACTATCTACTGGTATATGAAATGTAGTGATGTTTGGGGTAAAGTCGTATGTGTTTGTTTCACGATTTACTACAGGCATAGCACTAGTACCATCTGGTTTAGTGCCAGGATAGAATAGTAACCCACCTTCTAAGTAACCTTGTTTAGGACTAATCTTTTCAAAGTATGGCCATAAACTAGCAAACTGATTAGCGAATTGTTGTCTAGCTTTAGGA
>Ga0209296_1001658_pt1 | contig 16700 bp, 12 predicted proteins | sample S_130206_EF_Meta_FD_187319 | JGI IMG/M metagenome (GOLD analysis project Ga0209296, IMG submission 187319) | Freshwater microbial communities from Lake Simoncouche, Canada to study carbon cycling - S_130206_EF_MetaG (SPAdes) (version 2) | ecosystem: Environmental > Aquatic > Freshwater > Lake ...
TTTGAAATGACGCAAGCCATGTGCAAATCCTTGCGCAAAGGTGGCACCATGGTATTTGTCGAATTCCGCGGTGAAGACCCTGAAGTGCCCATTAAACTGGTTCATAAAATGGCTGAAAAACAAGTTATACTCGAAATGAAGGGACATGATCTCAAGCACAAAGAAACCATTGGAGTTTTACCTTGGCAACATATCATTATCTTTGAGAAAACTGATTCCCAACCCACTGACACCAAATAAATCAGGATCCACAATATGTCTTCTTCTGAAACTGCGATTGATTGCGGACCTTGGACAAAAAAACATCTCCTAGGCATCGAGGAACTCTCTGTCGCTGAATTGGAAACCATCTTTAAAGCTTCAGAATTCTTTGTCGAAGCAAGCCGTAACCCTGAGAAGAAACACACCTTCCTCAAAGGTAAGGTTATCGCAAATCTATTCTTCGAATCTTCCACCAGAACCCGCGTTAGCTTCGGCTTGGCTGCCCGTAGACTAGGCGCTGAAACTATCGATTTCTCGCCTGCTGGCTCTAGCGTCAGCAAAGGCGAAAGCTTCATCGATACCGCCAAGAACATTTTAGCTTTAGGGGTCCATGGCTTTATTGTCAGGCACTCGGTTCCCGGTACGCCTCATCTGCTCGCTCAACAATTAGATGCTTCAATCGTCAATGCTGGTGACGGTGCGCATGAACACCCCACACAGGGCCTGCTCGATGCGTTCACCATTCTTCGAGAAAAGAAAAAGATCAAAGGCCTGACGGTTGGATTGGTTGGAGATATCACTCACAGCAGAGTTGCACGAAGTAACATTCACACCCTAACAAAATTAGGTGCCAAGGTTATTGTGTGCGGCCCACCTACCCTTATACCCAAAGAGATAGAGGAACTCGGCGTTCGCGCTAGCTACGATCTTGATAAGATTCTTCCTGAATGCGATGTTGTTAATGTTTTGCGAATACAATTCGAGCGGCAACGCAGCGGGCTTTTTCCTTCCATCCAAGAATACTTCAGACTTTTTGGCATGACTATGGATCGCGTGAAAAAATGCAGGCCCGATATGCTTCTACTCGCACCTGGCCCCATCAACCGTGGCATCGAACTCACCCCGGAAGTTGCAGATATGCCCAATAGCGCCATCTTAAAGCAAGTCACCAACGGTCTCGCAGTCCGAATGGCAGTACTTTACCTCGCTCTTTCTGCAAAGGTTTGATATGCCCGGAATTTCTCTTACTCAGGCAAAACCTCCTTTCATCCTGGCAATCGATATAGGAACTTCTTCTGTTCGCGCATTGCTTTATGATGCTTCCTGCAGAATCATCGAACCCGAAACTTATTTCGGCAGAGCACAGGTCGCATTACAAACAGATGCCACGGGCATGGCTGTGTTTGAACCACTCGCAGTTCCCAAAGCAGTTGTTGATGTTGTTGATTCTCTTTTGGAAAAGCTCCAAGGCAAAGTGGACACCATCCACGCAGTTGCAATCGACACCTTCGTTTCCAGCATGATCGGCTTAGACAAAAACTTCGCGCCCCTCACCCCGCTTTACACTTACGCAGACACCCGTTGCGCAAAAGATGCAAAATATCTTCGCGAGAATTATAATGAATCGGATATTCACGATCGCAATGGCTGCATGATTCATAGTAGCTATCTGCCCGCAAGGTTGCGTTGGGAAAAACGAACCAATCCCGATCGATTCAACTCTGTGTCGCATTGGTGGAGCCTTGGGTCATTTTTAAGCCAGCAGTTTCTAGGTTGCTCGGATGTCAGTGTTTCCACTGCATCTTGGACTGGGTTGCTCGATCGAAAAAAACTGCAGTGGGATCATGTCTGGGTGCAGGAATTAGGCTTAAAACAAGAGCAATTGCCACATATTTCAGATTTCGGCCCAGGCCTACCTAACCTAAAATCCGAATGGAAGAAACGCTGGCCCACCCTCGCCAACGCTCTCTGGTTTCTTGCTATAGGCGATGGCGCTGCTGCCAATGTTGGCAGTAGCTGCACCAATGATCGCCATATAGCACTAACCATTGGAACCACCGCAGCAATGCGAATCGTTCCTTCTATAATTCCAGAAAAAATACCACTCGGGCTCTGGAACTATAGAGTCGATGCTAAGCGGCCTTTAGTAGGTGGCGCACTTACCGAAGGGGGCAATGTTCACGAATGGCTCCTCAAAAGCCTCAGGCTGCCGGAACCTTCCGAATGTGAAAAACTTCTTTTGCAAATGAAACCCGCTGCTCATGGGTTATCCATGCTTCCATTCTTTGCCGGAGAAAGAGCACCCGGCTGGCGCGATGACGCTTCTGCAACTCTTCATGGCATTAGGTTGAACACCAAGCCCATTGACATCTTTCAAGCGGGCCTTGAAGCTGTTGCTCTTCGACTTGGGCAGATCTATCGAAGGCTTTCGCCTTTAGCTCATCCCGATCATCGAATTCTTGCGAGCGGGGGTTTCCTTAACTCGCCCGCCTGGGCTCAAATCATTGCCAATGTTTTGGGCAAACCAATTACAGCATGCTTAGAACCCGAAGCAACTAGTAGAGGCATCGCTTGGCTAGCCTTGGAATCAATGGGGAAACTCGATCTCTCCATATCCCAATCACCCGAACTAGGCTGTACTTATGAACCAAATCCTGATGCTCACCTAGTTTATCAAGAGGCTCTTTTAGCCCAAGAAGATCTGTATAAAAAGTTATTAGGGTGATTCATCTTACCGACTTCCCTCTTTGCCCTATACTTTCTATTTACCCAATTTGCTGATTGAAGGGTTATTATCATGGGTTTCTTTTCTGGAAGAGTTTCTTTTGCTCGCTTTAAAGTCAAAGGGAAAGCACCCAATGGCTTCGGCCCAGAACATCTTGAAAGGCTTGAAGAACGAGCCATTGGCAAAGAACGCACCGCTTCCCGCGATGGCATTGAAACCGGTTGGAGTGCGGGTGGCCACCTCCTCGATGTACGGTTCGATCTCGCCAAGAATATTGTCGAAGACACCCTGCATTTTGCCTTGCGCATTGATGCCAACAAACCCCCTTCAGATCTTTTGAAATCCTACACCCAGATGGAACTCGATGCCATCGCTGCAGAAAACCCATCTGGCAAAGTAAGCCAGAAACAAAAGCGCGAAGCACGCATGGCTGCAATGGATAAGCTCAATGAAGAAGCTGCAGATGGGCGCTACTTGCGCAGGAAAGCATACTCTCTTCTTTGGGATGGGCAATCCAACGAGCTTTTAGTGGGCACCACTTCCGTTTCTGTTCTCGATAGGCTTATACAACTTTTCGAACAAACCTTTGGCCAAAAAATCGAAGCTTTAAGCTCTGGCATTCTCGCTCATAAACTTGCAGAACCCAGAGGCCAATCCAGAGCTGTTGATGATGCCCAACATTCGACCTTTTTAAAAGGCGGTGCAGGCAACTCTCCACAATGGGTCGTTGATGATAACAGCAGAGACTTCCTAGGTAACGAATTCTTGGTATGGCTTTGGAACTTGCAAGACGAGGGGCATGACACCATCAAACTCGAAGATGGTTCTGAAGTCGCATTCATGCTCGCCCGCACTTTGGCTCTCGAATGCCCCAAAGGCCAATCAGGCAAAGAATCAATTTCCAGCGATGCACCAACTAGGCTCCCCGAGGCAATGCGTGCGTTGCAGAGTGGAAAACTTCCCCGCAAGACAGGCATTACCCTTGTAAGGCATGATCAAACCTACGATCTTGCTCTTAGCGCAGAGCTTTTAGCTGTTAATGGCGCAAAAATGCCTTTGGCAGAGGCTTTGGAAGATCGAGCCCGGCTTGAAGAACGAGTTGGTCAAATCAGGCATCTTCTAGAAACCATGGATCTTCTGTTTGATGCTTTTGGAAAAGTTCGACTTGCTGAAACTTGGAATAAAGACTTAAGCCGCATTCGTAAATGGCTTAAAGGAAATGACGGCGAGGATTAAGCAACCCGATTCAAAGTACACTCATTGCACGCATCGATTTTGTTTAGTATTTCAGAAGTAAAAAGTTGTGCTATTATTATCACTAATTTTGGCCGCCCAGGCAAAAGTTCCAGGGATGCTATTCACCGAGGCATTTCTGAAAAAAGATGGCACCTATGAAATCCGTGGCAAAACCAAGACAGGGAAAGTACGCGAAGTCGAAGTTAAGGGCAATGACACCTTCGTCGATTTGGAATAACCTATGTACGTAAAAAAAGCGGTAAAGCCCTAGGAATGCTTTACCGCTTGGATATCTTGGTGTTAAACACCAATGACCCTGACGGGATTCGAACCCGTGTCGCAGCCGTGAAAGGGCTGTGTCCTAGGCCCCTAGACGACAGGGCCACGCTCGCCGTTAAGCGAACATAGTTATGATAGGAATTTAAGGCCCCTACCGTCAAGTTAAGCTTCCCAAACATCTTGCATTTCGTGCATGTTAAAGCCCAGCAGACACCTAAATCTAGGGCCTAAACCCCATAACGGAAGGCCATTTGTTAAGCTATACAACCCAAATTAAACCCACAAATCACGCACATTTAATCCAAAGCGCACGGATTCCTTTTCCCTTTGGAAAAGTTGAAAAATTGACTAAAGTTCTTCCATTTCCTGATGTCGGGGAAGGTCTTCCAAACTTTTTAATCGAAAAAGTTCCAAAAACTTCTTTGTCGTACCATATGTGATCTCCCGGGCATCGGATTGTCCCCTTTGCACCGAGATCAGGCCCAGCCTTACTAGCTGGCGAATAATCGCAGCGGTGTCATTACCCCTTAAGGTGTCAATTTCTTGCCTGCAGACCGGCTGCTTGTACGCAACCAAGGCCAAAGTATCCAAAGCCTGCGGAGATAATCTTGCCTCTTTTAGCATCCCATACAATTTATCTGCAATGATTCGATATTTAGGCAGAATGGTCATTTCATAACCATTACCCTTGGGCTGAATTCGATACGGGCGGTTTTCCAACTTATACTTCCGATTCAACCCCCCAATGATGACAACAAACTCTTTGAGATCCAGGCCCCGTAGAATTTCACACGCCCTTTGTGATGTTAAGGGCTGACCGCCCACAAAAAACATCGCCTCCACTACTTTTTCAATCGGGGGCGGTTGATTTTCAAAATCCGGTGCATTCACGGCCTCCTGAGGTAACGCACCTGCAAAATCATCCGCATTAGGTTCGCTAACCTTAGGAACATTCACGCCTTTTTTTTGCATCTTATTGAGCCCCAGAAAAGGTTGCGTTGTTGCTCATTTCAACATGATTGGGTAGCCAAAAAATCCCCGTATAAAATGTGCCTACCCAACAAACCAAAAATACTATCGCAACCCTTTTATGCCAAACCCTCAATTTCCTTAAACCGGTGAACAACATAATTCCCATTAGAAATACGCTAGGTACCGCAAAGCATAAATGAATCTTCAACGACTTCGCCAATACTGCGTTTTTCCACAATCCGGAAAATAGAACCGGATCTATCATTCGCACCACGATTTCAAACAAAAATAATGCTGCAACTGTTAATATGAAGAAGGCCAGATTTATTTTGCCATGTAACTTTATTTTACCCTTTGCCAGGGCAATCAACGAAAAGACCAGAAGAACAGTAACCGCCCCCACTGCAAATTTAAGCGAGAGAATAACTAGGGTTGGCGTGAGCAAAATTATATCCTGAATTAATTATCGCTGAAATTAACCGAAGAATCGGCTTCTCTCGATAAGGGATTGCGTTGAAACCTTTCCGTGCATTTCGGACACAAATCGTACTTTGCTTTTGTCAACGCAGGCAATGGCTCTATTGTATCAGGATCGCTTATCAACATTGCGATATGTTCAAGGTTATCTTGATCGAGATCTTCTTCCACCATCGGGCTGTTTTGTTCCATTGCAAATATTTCAATTTCCACCCGGTAATGATTTTTGGACTCTTCGATCATTTGCCCGCAAAGATCGCAAGTGACATGTATCATGAGTTAACATCCTGTGTCTTCGTTTTTAAATCACTAAATCTATTTTCTCCAATAATTCACTAGTGTGTCAAGCGGTAAACATCAGATAAATCCAAACCCATGTTTCACTTTTTTCATGCAAGTCAAGTAAATAAATTAATCAGGCTTTTAGCAACCAGAAAAATCGCAATGATGGTCCAACTCATCGCCTCAAAAAATTATGGCCTAGAACTCGAAAAATACACCGCCTAAAATAAATGCACACTCGGGGTATAGCTCAGCTTGGCTAGAGCGCTTGATTTCGAGGCCAAGAAGTAGCAGTTTCAAATCACGTTACCCCTAATTTACCACAGTGCCATTAAGCATTCGCATTCCGCTTACCATTCCAACAAGAAAATTGCTGAACAGATTGTTGCCGCAAATTTGCCGCGCTCGTTCGGCAATCATGAGAAGGATAAGGTTTTAAAAGATTAACACTATTTCTGGGATGGCTTATGGTCCGCTTGTAGGCCGACCTCCCCTGGATTCATGTGATCCTTGGAGAGATGAGTCTTAAGCCTATGACAATTAGCACAAAGAGTCTGCAGATTCGATGGGGCGTTGTTGTTGTGGTCGCCGTCAATATGATCAATGTCTAATTGGCCATGCCACTCTGGTACAAAGCCACACCGTAAGCACTTAGAATCCTTAGGATGCCGCTTATGCTTATAACGACGACATGACCAGCAAGTCCGTTTGTATGTACGTTTTCCGTTGACGATTCCATTAGACTCTGTCTTGTTGCCACAGACACAAGTACCGGGAGTCTTGCGGCTACCCATTATTAACTCTGAACAGTGAAAGTCGACTTTGTCTATACACAGTTGCTATCCTAATGGCCCCACTTAATATTATTTAGGCATAATATATCGGCCCCAGTCTGCATTTCGTGATATTAGCCGAGGGATAGGAAAAACCACAATGCATTCTAACAGCCACCTATAAAAAGAAAAAGTTTAAAGTAGGTTTATTTGTTTTCTTTTAAACCCAAATCGCTTTTAAGTTTTAGCAGACGAATTGTAGCTTTCAGGCTCAACTGCTTCGGCGCCATCTTAATCCAGCGAAAACGGTGGGGCAACCGCAAGACCAAAAAAGCGGGCAGGTCTCTTTTTCGGTAGTGTGGCTGAAACAATAATAGATGAAGCCCCTAAGGTTTCCGGAATTGAAGTCCTAGTACAGCCTGCCTGCTTTATCTACGCATGGTGGTATGCGCTGAAAAAAAGAGACCTGCCCCATTTTGCTTTTTAATCTCTAAGTCTAAGTGAAGATTATAGGTTCAAAAAACTGCTGGAGTGGTTATAGTAAATTTAATTCGATTTGATTTTCATTACGGCCAAACAAACCTCCTTCGTACAAAAAATATTCAAATGCAAAAAGATACTGGAAAAAAGATGATGACTAACCCATTAATTCAACACCGATACGCAAGAATCCAAATTGCAGTTTTGTTACTATTACTCGCCTTGGGCACTATGCCTTTAATGGCTCAGGAAACCGCATCGAAAATAGATTTCAATCGGGATGTTCGCCCGATACTCGCAAACCATTGCTGGAATTGCCATGGACAGGATGAATCTTCTCGAAAAGCTAAGCTAAGATTGGATCTACGCCCATCGGCACTTGCAATAACAAAAAACAATGAGCATCCCATCGTTCCAAATAATCCTGCAGCTAGTAGTCTAATAACCCGCATAGATGCCCATGACAAATCTCAGATGCCACCGCTTTCGTTTAATAAGCCCTTGACTGACACCCAACGAAAAACTTTGAAGCAATGGATTACAGAGGGTGCGCCCTACGCAGAACACTGGGCATTTGTGCCACCACGAAAATCAACTAGCCTACCCAAGGTTAAATCATCTAATTGGCCAAAAAATGAGATCGACTTTTTTATTCTTCAAAAGCTCGAAGCCGCAGAAATCAAACCTGCGCTTGAAACTGATCGTAGCACTTGGCTTCGCAGAGTTACTCTTGATCTAACCGGCCTACCACCTACCCTAGATGAAACAAAATCATTCCTTACAGATAAATCAGAAGAAGCCTACGAGCGTGTTGCAGATCGCTTGTTGAATTCGAATCGGCATGCCGAACGAATGGCAATGCATTGGCTCGATGCAGCACGATATGCAGACACCAACGGCTACAACAACGATGAGATGCGAACGCTTTGGCCCTGGCGAGACTGGGTGATTAAAGCTTTCAACAAAAACATGCCTTACGATCAATTTCTTACAGCACAGATTGCAGGCGATTTAATTACCAATGCAACAGTAAACCAGAAAGTCGCAACCGGTTTCAATCGTAACCATGTGCTAACTACTGAAGGTGGAATTATTGAAGAGGAATACCGAGTGGAATATGTTGCAGACCGTGTCCACACATCTGCCACGGTTTTTCTTGGTTTATCAATGCAGTGCGCCAGATGCCATGACCACAAATATGATCCGTTAACCCAGAAAGATTATTATCGGTTCGCTGCCTACTTCAACAACATCCCGGACAAGTTGGTTTCTTACAGCCAAGGCCGAATGGCAGAACCTTTATTGAAAGTTCCATCACAAGCCCAGTTGGCAGAAAAATCAAAGCTAGAATTAAGCAACGAAGAGTTAACGAATCGCTTGAAAAAGCGTTCAATGGAAATTGATGCGGACATTACCAAGTGGGAAGTGTCTTTGAGTAAAGAACAAATTGAATCTGCTGGCCCGGTGGGTTTAGTAGCGCACTTCCCCTTGGATGATACCAAAGGCCCCACTATTGTTAACACCATTTCAATGCAAAATCCTGGCGCAATAAAAGGCACATTTGCTTCTGTTCCGGGTCGCATTGGTAAAGCATTGCAATTTGATGGCAATACTCATATTTCTGCAAATGATACAGGCGTATTTGAAAGTGATCAGACATGCTCCTTCGCTGCATGGATTTTTCCAACCAGCAATCAAGCAGGCACCATATTATCAAAAATGGATGATGCGAATGCATACCGAGGCTACGATATTATTCTTGAAAGCGGCAAAGTTGCGAGCCATTTTATCAATCACTGGCCTGACAGTGCTTTTAAAGTTGTGACAAAAAAAGCCCTTACCTTGGATGCCTGGCACCATATTACAGTAACTTATGATGGATCACGAAAAGCATCGAGTGTAAAAATATATGTTGATGGGCAAGCCCAAGAACTAGATATCACGAACAACAATAAGCTTGAAGGTTCACTTAAAACTGACAAACCATTCCACATCGGCCTGCGACAATCATCCATCCCCTTTACAGGAAAAATAGATGATGTGCGCCTTTTCTCAACCGTTATAAGTTCTAAAGATGTAGAGCGACTTTCCAAGGGCGAAACAATCCAAGGCCTCAAGGAAATACTAGTAGTTCCACCTGCAAATCGTTCTGCCATCCAGTCGGAACAATTGAAATCATATTATCTGGATCATGTAGACACTCAAGCTAAACAGATAAAAGCAGAGCTGCTTGAGATTCCCAAAAAACTTGCAGAACTAGAAAAAGCTATGCCGGTAACGATGGTAATGGGAGAACTGACACCCCGTCGCCCCACCCATATTTTAAAACGAGGCCAATACGATCAACTTGGAGAGGTAGTAGAACCGGGTGTACCGGGAATTTTTGCAGAATTGCCTACAAACGTTCCGAACCGGCTTGAGCTTGCACACTGGCTTACAAACCCCAACCACCCCCTTACTTCACGGGTTGCAGTCAACAGGTGGTGGGAAATGTTTTTTGGAACAGGATTGGTAGAAACATCTGAAGATTTCGGAGTTCAAGGATCCCTACCAAGTCATCCCGAATTACTAGATTGGCTAGCATTAGAACTTATCAATAAAAACTGGAACATGCGAGAAATCTTAAAGCAAATAGTGCTTTCTGCAACATATCGGCAATCTTCAAACACTGATGCCAAGGGATTAGAAAAAGACCCGCGAAATAAGCTACTTGGCCGAGGTTCACGAAATCGGTTACCAGCAGAAACTGTTCGCGATAATGCCTTGGCTATCAGCGGACTGCTGATGGAACAACTTGGCGGCCCAAGTGTAAAACCTTACCAACCCGATGGATTGTGGGAAGATGTCTCAGTGGATAGACGGGAAAAATACAAGGCAGATTTAGGAGATGGTTTGTATCGGCGCAGCATGTACACTTTTTGGAAAAGAACCTGCCCGCCACCCGGCATGGCGGCATTCGATGCCCCCGACCGTGAAACCTGTGTCATTCGCAGGGCACGCACCAACACACCATTGCAAGCACTGGTACTCTTAAACGACCCTACCTATGTAGAAGCTGGCCGCAAGTTTGCTGAACAGATCCTGCAAAAGGCAAACGATAATCAAGCAAGGTTCGAATTAGCTTTTCAGATGGCCCTTTGTCGATCACCAAAATCAGAAGAAGTTGAAGTACTTTTAAAAGTATTACAATCTGCAGAAAAGCGCTTTTCATCAGATCCGGTTGCTGCTAACAACCTAACATCCATAGGGCATTCTAAGCGAAATGAGAAATTGAATTCATCAACCCTTGCAGCCTGGACCACGATCACCTGCATGATTTTGAATTTAGACGAGACGATTTCAAAGCCATGAAAACCTCAACGATAATTTTGCTTATAAGCCATAGAAATGCGAACAGGAATTTATCCAAATGAACCCACTAATTGATTTCAGCAACCGGATGCGTCGCAGGGCTTTTTTGAATCATTCAGCGTCTGCTCTTGGGACCGCTGCCATAGCTGGGCTTCTCGCCAAAGATGCAAAGGCTCAGGAAAACGCATTGAATCACCTCACGCATTTTGCCCCGAAGGCTAAGCGGGTGGTTTACCTTTTCCAATCTGGTGGGCCTTCTCACTTGGAACTTCTGGACTACAAACCTAAGCTTAAAAAATTCCACGGCACAGAACTCCCAGATTCTATCCGCCAAGGCCAGCGTTTGACCGGCATGACATCGGGCCAGAAAAGCTTCCCGATAATCGCACCTAAATTTGAATTCAATCAAGCTGGCAAATCAGGAACCTGGATCAGCAGCCTATTGCCACACACCGCAAAAGTAATCGATGAAATCTGCTTGATTCGATCCATGCATACCGAAGCAATCAATCATGATCCAGCAATCACTTTCATCCAAACGGGTTCGCAACAACCAGGAAGGCCATCACTAGGAGCATGGCTAAGCTATGGCTTGGGAAGCGAAGCGGAAGATCTGCCTGCCTTCATTGTTTTAATCTCTCATGGGACTGGCAAAGATGCGAACCAAGGGCTTCTGGAAAGATTATGGGGCAGCGGGTTTCTACCTTCCAATCATCAAGGTGTAAAACTGCGAAGTAGCGGCGACCCTGTACTGTATCTTTCAGACCCTCCAGGTATTGATCGAAACTTACGCAGGAATATGCTCGATGGCATAGCAAAGCTAAATGCCAACCAGTTCAAAGAAACCGGCGATCCGGAAATTGCAACGCGCATTGCTCAATACGAGATGGCGTTCCGCATGCAATCATCGGTTCCCAAGCTTACTGATTTATCAACCGAATCAAACAAAACTTTTCAGCTTTACGGTGAAGAGTCTAAGCGTACAGGATCATTCGCATCGAACTGTTTGCTCGCGCGTCGTTTACTTGAATCTGGCGTGCGTTGCGTACAACTTTATCATCGGGGTTGGGATCTTCATGGTGGGTTGCCAACGAATATCCCAAAACAAGCACTTGATGTTGATCAAGCCCAAGCTGCTTTGATCTTAGATCTAAAACAGCGTGGCATGCTAGACGATACTCTTATTGTCTGGGCAGGCGAATTCGGTCGCACCGTTTACGGGCAGGGAGGGTTGCAGGAAGAATATGGCAGGGATCACCATGGTCGATGCTTCTCCGTGTGGCTGGCCGGTGGCGGTATCAAGCCTGGCATTGTTCATGGGGAAACAGATGATTTTGGTTACAACATCACCCAGAAACCTATGCACATCCATGACCTTAATGCGACGATCTTGCATTGCCTGGGCTATGACCACGAAAAATTAACCTATCGCTATCAAGGCCGCGATTTCCGCCTAACCGATGTGCATGGGCAGGTAGTCAGAGAGATACTTGCATAAAACATCATGAAAATATTGAAACAGTAATGTATTGCTATCATGCAATATGATTATAACTTGTAGGTGTGGATTGTGAAAATACCTTGCAAGTAAAACAACGGGCGTATTTGATGTAAAAGCTGTTGTTTGCTTAAAAAGTCTAAAGGCAATATTAATGACAAATGAAGAATTGTGCACCAATTTTGAAATGGCAATAGCTGAAAAAGAAAAAATCGCAAAAAGCGTTGAGTATGAAATTCTTAAGATCGAAAGCCTACGGTCTTTAATTTTCGCCATCGTTATCGGACTCCTAGCGATTATTTTTTTAATCGCTACTTATATATATCTTACTGACATAAAATATGGTGACAAACTGCCCATACCCCGCATGATTGTAGAATCGTTGCTCATAGGGTTTTCCGGATTTGAATTCGTTATCTGGTACTTCATAAATCAGTGTCTAGATAAAGAAAAAAGCGTTCCTGTAACTTTGCGCTACCTTGTTGCTTTCGTAGAAATTAGTCTGCCTACATTATTAATTTTTATTATCAGCCACGTGGTGTCCATTCATGCGCTATACTTGCCCCCGGTATTCCTGTACTTCATAATCATTGCGCTTTCTGCATTAAGCCTGAATTTTGAAGTTTGTATTTTCACAGGTGTGATTGCTGCACTCGAATATATTTTACTTGCATGGTACCTTATCAATTTCACAGAAATGCAGGGAAATTTTTATAATTTGCCTCCAATTAGCATGTTTATTGTGCACCTTGTAAAGAGTTTAATGATCTTAACGACAGGAGTAATCACGGGGATTATTACCAACAAATTAAAAAATGGGTTTCTAAAATCTATTCAATCCATCAGCGAGAAAACCCACATCATGAGCATGTTTGGACAACATGTTTCTCCTGCCGTCATGGAAAAATTACTACACCAAAAGAATTCAACAGAAGGGGAGGTCCAAAATGTTTGCGTGATGTTTCTGGATATCCGAAACTTTACTACATTTTCAGAAAATCGTACTCCACAGGAAGTTGTAGCCTATCTCAACTCCCTATTTGATTTCATGATAGATATTGTTAATCGCAACCATGGGATCATCAACAAATTTCTAGGTGATGGATTCATGGCTGCGTTTGGAGCACCTTTCTCTGATGGTTTCGATAGCCTCAATGCCGTTAACGCTTCAAAACAAATTCTACAAAAGCTTAAAGAAGAAATTAAGGCTGGGAACATCCTTCCCACGACAGTTGGCATCGGCCTGCACACTGGTAAAGCAGTGACGGGTAATATTGGATCAAGCCAAAGAAAAGAATACACCATCATTGGCGATGTCGTAAACCTTGCATCTAGAATAGAATCGCTCAATAAACAGTTTAATTCCCAACTTTTGGTTTCTGATACGGTTAAAGAAGCTCTTGGCGATACCAGCATAGAAACTGTCAGCCTTGGAAAAGTACCTGTAAAAGGTCGGGCTGAACCTGTTGAAATTTTTAAGCTCGCTTGATGGCGGCCTTACCGGAACATCATAAAACCAATATGCCTTCGAGCATTCATCGAGCCAACTATAGCGAAATTAAACCATAATTATCAGCCAATCTTGCACAAAATAATGAGGAACGAAAATAGCTTTAAGCTATTTTTTACAAAGTATTTCTAGATAAAATCCAAGACTTTTAAAAACTTAATACTTTGCATCAGTTTTCGGGTTCAAAAAACTTAACTAAATGGTTATAAATCATTCGTGTTTATTGCATGCTGCGAAAAAAAATTCGAACCTAACAAAAACGAACTAAGAAAATGCTGCTCTTCGAAATAATCTTAAAATCAAACAGCTTGTGTATTTGGTCGAAAACCTATTGCTTGCTGAAAAAGTTGAAAGGCAAAATTAATGATAAGTGAAAAACGTTCCAGCATGGCAATAGCTGAACAAGAAAACATCGCGAAAAGCGTTGAGTATGAAATTCTTAAAGTCGAAAAACTACGGGCTTTAATTTTTGCCATCATTATTGGATCTTTGGCGGTTATTTTCTCCATGGCATCCTATCTAGATGTTTCCGCGCACAACTCTCTTAAAAATCTGCCTATAGTTCGATTGATTACCGGGATTGCACTTGCTGGGTTTTCAGTATTCGAACTATTTATCTGGTTTACCATTAGTCGATGCTTGCATACAGGAAAAATTATTGATGTAAAATGGCACTACATTATTGCATTTGTAGAAATCAGTTTCCCAACAATGTTAATTTTAATCTCTAGCTATGCTTTACATGTTTATGCTCTATTTCTGCCCCCAGCTTTCGTTTATTTTTTAGTCATTGCACTTTCTGGACTAAGACTTAATTTTTACATTTGTATTTTCACAGGCGCAGTTGCTGCGGTCGAATATTTTTCGCTTGCAATGTACATTACTAATACATCGGAATTGCCAGTCGATTTTCATGAAATGAGCCTAACTTATAGAAATCTAACGCACCTAATAAAAGGCTCAATGCTCTTGGCCGCTGGAATTATCACGGGGATTGTTACCGATAAATTAAAAAACGGGTTTCTAAAATCTTTTCAATCCATAAGCGAAAAAACCCACATCATGAGCATGTTTGGCCAACATGTTTCCCCCGCGGTCATGGAAAAATTACTGCACCAAAAGAATGCAACAGAAGGGGAAGTCCAAAATGTTTGTGTAATGTTTCTGGATATCCGAAACTTTACTACATTTTCAGAAAGCCGCACTCCGCAGGAAGTCGTCGCCTATCTCAACTCCTTGTTTAATTTCATGATCGATATTGTGAATCGCAATGAAGGAATCATCAACAAATTCCTAGGTGATGGATTCATGGCTGTATTTGGCGCACCTTTTACTAATGGCTTTGATGCACGCAATGCCGTTAATGCTTCAAAAGAAATAATTCAAAAGCTTAAAGAAGAAATTGATGCCGGAAATATTCTTCCTACGACAGTTGGCATCGGCCTGCACAATGGTGAGGCGGTGACAGGTAATATTGGATCAATCCAAAGAAAAGAATACACCATCATTGGCGATGTCGTAAACCTTGCATCCAGGATAGAGTCCCTCAATAAACAGTTTAATTCACAATTATTGATTTCCGAAATGGTCAAGGAAGCTCTTGGTGATGAAGGGAACGAGGCCCAGAGCCTTGGAAAAGTAACTGTAAAAGGTCGGGCTGAACCTGTTGAAATTTTTAAACTCGCTTGACGCTGCCTAGCTGTAAAATCATTAAACGAACATATATCTTTTGAAATTGATCGCAGTTTTACAAATCTAAAGTCTACATTTGATTCTTAAAAACAACTTTATGTGTTTGCCTTTGGTACCAATGGGATCATCGGGTAGAATCCCATTTTTAAGTACCAGCGGTTTTCCATCGAATCAGTTGCCTGGCAAAAGGAATGCTAATGAAAATCAACACCGTTAAACAAAAAATCACTTCAGGTGGAACCTCCATCGGGACTTTTATTTTTGAATTCAACACCACGGGAATAGCAAGGCTTGCAGCCCAAGCTGGAGCAGAGTTTGCAATTTTCGACATGGAACATACGGGATGGAATACTGAAACCATTCGAATGCTGGTTGCAACCTCAAGATCCACCGCTCTAGTGCCATTGGTTCGAATCCCCGCGACAGAATATCATTTTATCGCCAGCGTGCTGGATATGGGTGCAATGGGAATCATGATCCCCATGTGCGATACCGCAGAACAGGCGCGAAAATTTGTGTCCTCCGCAAAGTATCCTCCTTTGGGCCGTAGGGGCGCGGCTTTTACCATTGCACATGATGATTACATTAGTGGAAACATTGTTGAAAAAATGAGTTCCGCCAACAGCGAAACTTTGCTGATTGCGCAAATCGAAACGATGGCTGGCCTTGAAAACGTTGATGCAATTGCAGGTGTAGAAGGCATTGATGTTCTCTGGATAGGGCAAACGGATTTATCAACCAGCTTGGGAATTCCTGGCCAATTTGATCACCCATTATTCCAAGATGCGGTAAAAAAAGTGGTTGATGCCTGCAAGCGACACAAAAAAACTCCCGGGTTCATGCCCTTGAGCATTCCTGAAGGCAAGAAGTTTATCGACCACGGTTTCCGCATGCTTGCCTATGGTGGAGATCTATGGATTTATCTGGCCGCACTACGTGATGGCATCAATACTCTGCGCACGCATCAAGGCTAGGTAATCCTCTGCACCTCAGCTAAAGATCACAACATATGTCATTCATACACACCTATTTTAATGGCCTGCTTTCCAGAGAAAGAACAGTGGCACAACCAGGGTTCAATCGCTGGTTTGTACCGCCTGCTGCACTTTGTATCCACTTGTGTATTGGCATGGCTTATGGGTTCTCAGTATTCTGGTTGCCTTTGACCAAAGCCGTTGGCATTACAACATCGGTACCCTACCCTGCTGGCATGACCTTCATTCAAAAATTGTTCTCAACTCAATATGATTGGGACAAGCCCATGCTGGGTTGGATGTACACGCTCTTTTTTGTTTTCCTAGGTTCTAGCGCAGCATTATTCGGACGATGGTTGGAGCATGCAGGCCCGCGCAAGGCAGGATTTATTTCAGCCCTCTGCTGGTGTGGTGGTTTGGTCATTTCTTCCTTCGGTGTTTACATCCATCAACTCTGGCTACTGTGGTT
>Ga0209296_1001660_pt1 | contig 16680 bp, 39 predicted proteins | sample S_130206_EF_Meta_FD_187319 | JGI IMG/M metagenome (GOLD analysis project Ga0209296, IMG submission 187319) | Freshwater microbial communities from Lake Simoncouche, Canada to study carbon cycling - S_130206_EF_MetaG (SPAdes) (version 2) | ecosystem: Environmental > Aquatic > Freshwater > Lake ...
TTGATTGTGGTTTGCCACAAATAATGCAGCAAGCCATCCGGCTGTACCACCACCTACTATAACTACTTTCATTTTACTTTTTTTTATAAATTCAAGCTAGCGCTTGTTATTACTTCATATACAATTCCTCGTATTGCTGTAAATTCTTCTTCGTTTGATAATTCCGTTGGTTCTCCTAATCTAGATGGATTTGCCATAGACGAACTAAATCTATTAGCCACACCATCAAATGGTCCAGATAATCCCTGACTTACTACAATACCATTGTTAAATAGATTTTCAGTAACACAAGTTATTCTTTCCAAACCAAAATCAAGTTCGTAATAAGAACTTCCTTCTTTGTAATATTTTTTCATTTTATTTTTTTTTTAATTAATAACATAGATTACTAGCATGCGTTGTTTCACCTGATAAAGCTGTCCAATATACTTCTCTTGTTATATAAGCTCCTTCGTAGAAATAGTGTAAGTATCCTCTATAATTAGAATATACATATCTATAACATCCCTGCCCCCAATTTCCCCAACTAACGTTTCCATCGAAATAAGCGTATAGTTGGTCTCCAGCTCTTGCTTGGTGTGCATATGACCATTGATTGTACCAAGCCCAAGCATCACCTATATAAGAATATTCAAAATTCCATCTTCTTATACAAGTATCAGCATCTGCACCACCTTCATATAATTCATTATAAACGTTGGAATAACTTGCATTGTGTTGATATCCCCACCAATCCGAATATGCATACCCATCATTGGTTTTACCACCAGAGTAAGAACCATAAGGTCTACGAGAGGATGCATCATTAATACCACCAAGGTAACCATTACGAGCATGCCATATTGACATTTCATAATAATAAGGTCTACCAAATTCTGAATTTATATCCGATGCTGCTACTTGCCCACCTACTGATAATGTCATAACTTACTATCTTTTATTCATCATTGCTACCAATGATGTAGCTGCTTTATAAACAGGACTTTTATCATCGTATTTCAATGCTGATGTTACTTTAATATCTTTTCCAGTTTGAGGATTCTTAACAGTCTTATTAGCTATATCCTTTGGTAAGTTAGCTGTCAACTTACTATCTTTTGGTGATAAATCTTTCATAGGTTCATCTTCTTTTTTCTTTTCTTTACCAAAAACAAAAGTCTTTCCACCTTTAAATTTAGAATATGCTTGCTCAACTTTACCAGGTTGGAATTTACCAATGTTATCTTCCTTACCATTCTTATATATCAAATGAGCATCTCCCTTAGTATCTTCACCACCATATATCACAGCATCTTGATTATACTTCTTACATAATAATTCAATATCTCTTTTTTTAATAGATGGTACGAATAGGGATACTTCAATAGAATCTTGCAATTTACCTTCTGGACAATCTACATAGTTTAAATTAGAATCCTGGCACTCTTGCCAATGTCCCTCTACTTTAAAGAATCCATATCCCTTAGAACGTAAATCCTTTTCTAACATCTTATTAGCTTGGATATTCTCTTTTTTAGTATTAGCGTATCGATACGCAGTCAACATACCCCAAGAAGGTACTTTCTTTTCTACTACGTGTTGATAAGCTCTAGCTAAAGAGGCTTCATCTAATTTGTAAGGTTTTCGTCTTTCCATTGTTTATATATTTCATTAGATAAATATAGAGTATCGTGAAAACTGATATCCGTTTGTATCTCTTTCAGTTCCTTTTCTATCTTATCCAATCGAGTTTGTCTACCCCACTTACCCATATTTCCAGAAGGCTTGAATTGCTCTTTCCAATAGGTTAGTTCTTTTTGTAACTCTTGCTCCCTAATCTTTAATTTTAATACCTTTTCGTTAATTTCCACAATTACCTCCTTTCTTTTACTTATACAAATATACGAAATTTATTCCGTATTACCAAATTTATATTAATAATCCAATGGCATATTATTAATACCAAGTGGTTTACCATCTAAACGATAACCATGCATATGATGACAACTAATTAAAATTTCCATCCAATCTATATCAATTTCACCTTTAATAAAGGATGGGTTATTTTCTTCGTAATTTATATCACTGGAATCATCATGGTCCGGATTGTGTGTATTTGGATTTGTAAATACACTTGCTGAGTAGTGGGATATTAATGAACCAGTAGTTGCTAACTTAGACCCAGCTCTACCAGCATCAATTTCCATTATCCTAGTGTATATAATTTCAGTATTTTTATTTTTCCACATAAACTTTATTTTATTTTATTTAAATGTTTCGTAAGCCAAATATAACCCCCAAAGAATAACCCCGCTATACAATACAACACGAAGTTCGCCTTCCATAAACTTCCTGTCAGTAATATTAGGGAATATTGTACGGCATCGAACCCAAACGGATTGAAGAATAGTGCCAGCATTAATGCCATATCTTTGTATAACATTATTCTGTTTTCCTTGCTTTTCAGCTTGTTGATTGTTTTTACTATCACCGTCGTTCATCTATGATTTATTTAGTGAAAGTTGTAACTATTTTGATTTTATAATTAATTCACCCAATACTTCCAATCTACCAACTTCGGTTTGAAAAGTAGTCTGGTCCATATCTAATGATATTTTACCTAATGTTTCTGCAAATTCTTTTTTAGCAGCATCAATATCCATCTCACCCTTTTTAGCCTTCTCATAGTAAGGTAGCTTTACAACAAAGTGATGATATGTTAATAGTGCATCTCCACCCTTTTCTTTTGCATTTTGGGTTATCTTCGCAGCTCCATTCATTCTGTTATTTACAAAATCAATATCTTCTACTACTTCTTCAGATAATATATCTTTTAATCGTATCATGTATATAAATATTCTTTTATTTATTTATAGTGTAATCCCAATTTGTATCAGATGGTCTCCATTTTCCATAATCTTCACATTTCCACACTTTTGTAGAATAATGGAAATATGGTATTTTTGTTATATCGTTTGTTCTACTGGGTTGATACCATCGGGTTCTATTGTTTGGTTGTGCACAAAACTGTCCATTATTTAATTTAGATATGTTGTAGCACTTATGTTCATTTGGTGTTTCACTCCAACCACAATCTATTTCGTTTGGGTCTGAATGTGCAGTATCAATTGTAAAAAGATAATCACCATCAATAGTGGTGTGGTCTTTAAGAGTTGTGAAAGTTTTCGTTCCCCTTAATACCCTTTTTTCTATTACTGATATATTGTATGAAAGACAATCCCATAATTGTAGGAAATCCAATGGGTATATTTTATCATCCGTTTCTAACTCTCTCCAACGAAATGCATGTATTGGTAATTTATCATATACTGCTCCAAATGAATCAATATATGTTTCAAAAAGTAGAGCTCTGTTTGGTATAGATTTTACACTAACCCAATGTCCTCTTTCCCATTCACCATCTCCTAAAAATTTACCATTAGCATCTTTTTGGAAATCGTATAGAAATTTCTTATCTACATAAACTTCAATTGGTGGGATATTAGCAACTAAATAACTCATGCATATAAGTATTACTTTATGATGGTTTTCTTCGGTCTTCCCCTTTTTTTCTTTGGTGGTGCGTTTTGCAGTTTAACGATTTCTGCACATTTCTCATATTCCTCAACCTCAATACAATGTTCTAATAACTTTTGTAGAGTTTCATGAATGTCTTGCTTTGATATTATAAAATCAACATTCATTGGAATATCATTTATACTTTGTGGCCTTCTTATTTTCTTTGGGCCTGTAATAATTCTTAACACAATTCTATCTTCCTCTTTAGATGTCATAAATTCGGATACATTCTCATAGATTGCATCCATTATAGTACCTTTGTTTTCTTCAGCCCACTGCTGAATAGGTACTTTTTGTTCCATATGTATTTCTTTAGGCTTCATCTATCTTTGGGAATAAAATGTTTTCCATAAAGTACCTAGCATCTTTCTCACCTATCAAAGCTTTTAGTGCTGAATAGGTTCTTGGGTTGGATGCTTGTACCTGACAATAAGTATTTTGTTTCTCTATTACACCATTAATGTTGTCCGTTTTTTTCTCTAACCAAAGTAATGAATTAAGATACCAATCGTATTTGTCCACCACCCAGTCACAAAAACGGATAAATTCGGCATCCGATTCGGGTTTAATCATTATAAACCTATCAGAGAACACAGTAGCCCACTCAGGAATCGGCTTTCTCCCTCCAATATCCATTCCTTCATCAAACGGATAGGTATTCATAATGGGGCTTAAATCCATATAGGCGCCGGTAACAATTTTACCGGTACATATTACATCAAAACCAAATATCGGTTCGGGAGACCACTCATGTGGAAATGTGGTAAAGTGTAATACCTCAATCTTACCATCAGCATATCTTTCAACGTGAGCTAAACGAAAATGTTTAGATTCGTATCGGTGATTCTCCCATCCGTAATCGTCAGTATGTAGTGGTTGGCAATTAGGCGATGTCTCCACCATCAATTTCAACTTCGTTGCTAGCTGATTCAGATACTCTTTGTAATTCATCTAATATGCTTATGTTGTAATCTAATGCTTTGTTTGCTTCATCTGCCCACTCATCTTTTTGGATTGCTCTGATAGTTCCAGCTATCTCTCTCATATCACCATCAAACTCATACATCTTACCACTACCCGGTGTTTTAGCTTTCATCATCTGCCCACCAAACATAAGTGCTAAGTAGTTCAAATATACGTGCGGAAGCTGTTCTTCTTTTGTTAGTGTATTAAGATACTTTCGGTATTCGTTAGTTGATACTAATGGTTTTATTTCAATTGTACCATCTCCTAATAATTCTTTGATATCAGCTAACACAGCCTCTACTCTATTTAGGGATGGGTGTGGTAGTGGGTGTTTTTCAATAGCATCAAATATTGCTAATTGTTGTGAAAGATATAATGCATATTCTTCGTTAGATAATTCTCCGTTGAACATTCTTTGATTGAATGTCATTTTCTCTGCCAAGGAATGCTTCTCAGCTATGGCTTCTTTTAATGGTAACATATTTTATTATTTAGTTTTGTTGAAGATTACGAACATCAGATATTTCTTCTAATTCATCTAAAATTGCGATGTGGTAATCTAATGCTATATTAGCCTCAGTAGCCCACTCATCTTTTTTAATAGATTGTAGTGATTGAATACATTCCGCAACATTATCAAATTTATATATTCTACCACCACCATGTATTTTAGATTTGATATCTTGTCCTTGTGTTAGTAGAAACATATAATTAACATACATGTGCGGTAATACGTTTTCATCACTTAATTTTAAAAGGTATTGCATATAATGGAATGTAGTTTGAATAGGACATACCCAAGTTTCACGAATAGTTTCTGGTAGATTTTTTAATTCAACCGTATCCACTGTAGCTTGTCCATCACTTATCAAACCAATATGCGGTGGTGTAACCCTTTCCATATGATTAAGTAATGGCTGTAGCTGAACAACGTAATTTAAGTAATTTAGTAAAGTTAATTCTCCATTAATCAATTTTTGTTGAAACGGATGTTGTGCTATTATTGCGTATTTTTCCGATAATGATTCTTCTAATGTCATATTTTATTTATTTATAATTTTTGTTGTACTCAATTCAGGTATCCTATCAAAAAACTTAACCTTCTTTGCGTAAGTATATCCTATAATTGGTTTATATTTATAATCATCGCCTATAACAAACAAATCGGGTTGATAGTTTTTTATAAGTTCATCTAATTCTTCATCCGTATCAAACACCCAAACATCACTAACGCCTAATAATTGTAGTAAGTTGTATTTTCTTTGTTCGGCTGTATGTATGGGTCTTTCATCACCTTTACTTTCCTTAACTCTCCTATCCGAATCAATTCCTATAACCAATTCACCACCATAAGAACGAGCATAGTTAATCAACTTAAAGTGGCCGTAGTGTAAAACATCAAAACATCCGTTAATCCAAATCTTCATAAAATAAAGTTAATACTCCGCCTGGTCATGTATAATCATAACTTTGAATAGATTGATTTAGTTAGTACTAAAAATCTCCTTCTCCATGAATAATGTTGTCATCCCAACCATCTCTACCTGCGGTTTTAGTTACACATTCATCTCCTCCGAACAAATCTTCTCCTTTGTAATCAGGATGTTTTTCGTTCATGTAGTCAATTCCTCTAACCCATGCCCAGCTTAGTAACGCTGTTGAAGCAACAACAAAAATAATAATTCCCACCATATATTGTTTTTGTTTGTTTACCTCTTTAATCCAATCAATCCCACCATCCTCTCAAATCACTACCATCGTATTTCTCCCAAGTAGTAAATTTGCTTCCCTTAAAGATGTTCCATAACTCACTCCACTCCTTTTCTTCTATAACCCTTGCTCTCTTATATACTTTCCTAGCGTGCTTCTTGTCCTCTTCTGTATCGTTATCTATCAATTGGTAATTTCCATCCTCCGTTTTCTCAAACTCAAATTCACTATGATTAATAGCTCCAAGTTCCAATTCAGCTCTTTGGATATAATCATCATCCAACTTATGCTTAAGTAACTCTAATGCCCTACGCATCATTATTATTTTTACATTTCGGGTCTCAGCAACTTCCATTCCTTTATCACTCATTCCCTTCTCCATAATACTCAAAGAGCGATACATCATTTCTAAATGGAAACGATAATCCCACCATTGGTGATTATATAACTCCTTTCTGAATCTCCATACATTCTTAAAGAACAACGGAATATCATATCTTATAGCTGCCCATACTTTCCATAGATTGCTATCATACCATACCAATTTCTCCAAACTCTCAAAGAATGAGTCTTTAAATTCTACTTTCATAACTACTTTTTTTTCTTAAATAAGTCTGAGATTTTCCTACCTTCTTTTGTAATCCTACCGTTGTCATCCATCATTGGTGCTCTCCACATTTCATATGCGATGAACAACCCACTAGCTATCATACAAACTCCGATAATTTCAATTGCACTCATATATATTATTTTTTTGTTTTTTCAATTCTTATAGTTATCCCAGCTGCTCCAGTTGATATGAAGTAATTGTTAAATCTATTATCATTTATAAATCCATACTCTTTGAATCTAAATATAATTACTTGCCTAGCTTCAAAAATTGCATAGATTGCGTTATCTGCATAATCTATTGTTGGGAATTTAATAAGTCCCATTTTCCAATTTTCTCTAAATTCCGGCTCTAACTCATCCGGCAAAATATTAATTATCATTTCCAAATTATTTGAACTCCTAATATACAACAAGCCAATATCAAACACACAAATGTTTTTGCGGTTATTGGTTCTTTAAACATCAAAATACTCATAGCTGCAAATACGATTATACCAATAGCAAATCCGATTAATCTACTTGGCCATATCTCACCATTATAAGCTACAACAAAATACTCTACCGATTTCATAAATAACCATGCCATTGGTATTGACATCAGTAATGTCATAATTGGGTATTTACTTAGTAAACCCCATTTTATATTACCCTGCAATTGTAAGAAGGTAATTATTTGTGCTACCAACCCCAATAACATTCCTTTTATTAAATTCATATTGTAAAGATACGAAAAATACCTGATATTACCAAAGATTTGTTGAAGATGTTGGAAACCCATATGTACCAGCAGGATTAGCTGGTTTTACTCTTGGTCTAATATCTTGCTTTCTACCTATAAACTCTATAATATTTCTAACAGTAGGGTCATCCAATAATCCTTCAGCTATTGTTTGTATAAAGATAGATGGATTTGATAAATGTACTTTAGTTATTGTTGTAGTTAAATCCATAGGTGGGATTGTAAATTGTCCCGGTGGAAGTACTTTAATTTGTAATTGCATATCATTAGAAAATAAAGTAACTCTAAGAAACGCCTCACTATCATTATAAGGATATACCCAAGCCGAATATATGTTTCCAGTATCATTATTATCTATACGAGTATCCATTATAACAAAACTAGCTCCCATTACATCAAACTTTTGTGAATTAAGTTTTGTCCAATTTTTTATCTCCATTGGCTTCTTCTTATTCATCTTTTTTTCTTTATCAATAGCATCCGAAAGTTCATCCATAAGTACACATGATAAATGATTACCACCTATTAGATATTCAATATCCACATCGTATGTATTCTTACCACAATATGCACAAAGGATTTCTTTCATTACTTCTTTTTATTATGTGGGGTTGGTTTTCCATTCTCATCTACTGCTACAAATACAATCTTATCAATTCTGATAATTGTTTTCTTTGTATCTTTATTTCTAACCTCACAAGCTATTGTTATAGATGTATTACCAAGTGATATTAATTCACATCCTATTTCTATAACATCACCTAACTTAGCGGATGATACAAAGTTCACCTCACTCATTGCTTTGGTAACTATACTTCGGGTGTTCAATTGGCATATACAAAATATAGATGCTTCCTCATCAATCCATTTCAATACCTGTCCGCCAAAGAGCGTACCTCTAGCATTTAAATCTTCATACTTAATTAACTTACGTGTTTTAAAATTCATTATTTCTTTTTTATTATTAACGGAACTACAAATGCCAATAGAGTTAATATTGAAAATACAGCATCAATCGCTTCCGTATTTAAATCATATAACCAATACGATGATACTAACTTCAATCCCAATGCTCCAATTACCCAATATGCCACCCTCTCCAATATAGGATTCTTTTCTAATACTTTCACAAACTTTGTTGTGGCAAATCTCATAGCTAATATACCCACAAACACACCACCACATATCAACCATAAGTTGGGAGTAAATGCTACTGCAGCAAATACATTATCAATACTGAATACTAAATCCATCATTTCAATTGCTACGATGGTGGACCAAAGTGCCGATAGAAATGGTATCTTAATTGTCATCTTACTCTCACCGCCCTGCTCAACATTTGTAGATAAGGCATTATATGCTAAATACATAAGATACAATCCACCTGCTACTTTCAACCATACCAATTTGATAAGAACGGATGCGAATAATAAGGCCAATCCTCTAAATACATACGCACCTGCTATACCATAAGTTAAGGCTTTCTTTTGTTGTTCCTTTGGTAGTTCTTTTACCATTGCTGCTAATACTGCTGCGTTATCAATACTCAATACTATTTCTAATATCATAATATTTAAAAAAATTAATAATTCTGTCATTGTTTATATTTTATAATTTAAGTCCATATAGAGTATCCTCATTAGAAATTGTACCATTAATATAAGAATTAAACGCTAAACTGATTCTTAGTTTATCACTTTTATTTGGTGGTACTTGATGGTATAAGTTTGATGGAAAAATTAAAAGTTCATATTTTTTAACTTTAAATTCCACATCTTCTGCGTTATAATCGTTTATTTCTTTTGATTTGAACCTAATTGGTAGGTATTCATTTTTTATAAATTCTATACTATCGGTATCAGCATCCATAGAAATATATAATACTCCACTTAAAAAACTATTTGAATGCGCATGCATTGAATGAGTATGGTCTTTTCTTAAATAATTAATCCAACTTTGAGTTATATATACTTTAACAGAGTTATCAGATGGGCAATATATTTTATTCAAATATTCATTTAAACATTTTTCACAAAATTCTTTTAAAGAATCCATAGATTCTTTATTTAACACATAGTGGTCATCACTAACCCCATCGCTATGAGCTGCAACTTTAACGTAATTTTGTATATAATCAAAATGTAATAGTTCTTTATTATTAAATTCTCTATCCAATTTAAACTTCATTACAACCTTTGGAAATATCTCATATATTTTACCTTCCATATTTTATTTATTTCTATATCCTAAACTTATCATTGCTTCTTCCATATGCCCATTCATATAATGTTGAATAGCTAAATGTGAATTTGGGTCAGCTATATATGGTAATCCTATGTTATATGGGTCATCTGCCAATGGATTATGCTTTGACTCAAATATTATTCTACTATCATGTGTTAATGGAACTTGATTTTCCCACATTGCTCTACCTAAAACCCAATCATCAATTTCATAATCAATATCTTCATCTATTCTCATTTTTTGTTGGGCCACTTTCATAGCTGGTCTTGATACCATATAACCGCATCCACTTGCCAATGTTCTTTCTTTACATACAATATATCTAAAGTTATCATATGGGTTTGTCATAGCGGCTGGATGCGCACATCCCATATAATGCGGAATACCATTATTTAGATTTTCTCTTACCATCCAATCAAATCTACTAGCATGTACAAATGAATCGGAATCAATTCTGAAATAGTATTCATAATCCGTTTCTTTAAGTATCCAATCAATTGGCATTCTGATTGATTTATCATATAGACCTCTTTTAGTATCTTCGGCTTTGAACCAAATCATATCACCATCAATCTTCCATTGGGTTTCTAAATCAGGATTACCAATAGCAACTTTTACATTGTACCCTAATTTTCTTAATTCGGGAATCCAAGTAGTTTCACACTCTTTCCAATTTTGAGCCCAAGGTTCTATTGTTGTACCCGTAACCAATATTATCATTTTACTTTTATCAAACATATTAATATCTATTGAATCCTATTTTTTCTCTACCCTTATCTTCACTCTTATATTCAACCTCACTTAAGTTGTATATTTCAGTTAGTGTCATTGGTTTATCCGTTTTATAATCAAATCCCAAATGGTCTATAAGAGCTTGTGAATCTTCTGTTGGTAGTGCATCAAACTTATGTTCTGCAATCAATCTTCCTTTACGAAGTAATGCCGAATCAATTTTAGCTTTATCCATATTGAATGTTGCCACAATCTGAATGTTTAGGATATCACTTAATATACCATCCGTAATGTTTAGAATATTAGATACCCCATTACCACCACCAGTGTTTCTATCCGTAATTACTTTCTCCGCATCTTCAATGAATAGTACCGAACCTGCGTTTTGAATTAGGAATGGTGTCATCTCAGGCGATGTGATGAAATCTGCTAAGAATGGTGGAATGAATAGAACTCTCTTATTCTTAATCTTACTTGCTAAGTATTTTAAGTAGTGAGTCTTTCCCGTACCAGGCGTACCATGTAATAATACTAACCCTTTACTCTTTGGTTCATTCAACTTATGTATAATCTTTTCGTGAATTGGTTTGAATCCTTTACCATATCCCAACTCAATGTCCAATTTCTGCTTTGGTAACTCAAATGAAGTTGTATCATAACCTCTATTTGTTTGTATTACTAATGCAATATTGTTTTCTCTTTCTTTACGTTTTTTAGCTAATGGGGTGAACTGACTTGTTATCTCATTAAAATCTTTTGATGATGCATTTGAAGCTAATGAAATATTAATACCTCTATCAGCTCTATATGATTTAGAAACCGATGCTCCCCATTTCTTAGCTATACTATCTATCATTAGAAGTATGATACCATCATCAAATACTTTCTCATACATTTTATTTTCAAAGTGACCCGATTGCATGAATAGTGATTTATTAAATATCTCAACGAATCCTAACCGCTCTACCAATGTCAATGCATCTTCTTGCTTAACCTGAAACTCATCTGATATTCTAAAGTATGCAGATGGATTTCTACCCGTTTTATTGATTATATACATACCAATTGGGAAATCATCATAATCAATTGGTTTGTATGATTGCCCCGTTGTAGTATCACCATTACCATATCCTTCAGAAGATTTTATTGATTCACTAATAGCCATTCGGACTTCTGTAGGAATCATATCCAATTCCTCTACCGATAATATATCTTCTAATTCCATTTCTGTCAATCTTCTAGGTGTTTTTGGTACTCCCATTATTTTTTATTTTTACGATTATTTAATTCTTTTTTAATATCATCAATACGTGATTGAATACCACGCATTTTAAAATTATGAAACCATACACCTAATTTTGTTGATGGGTGTACTTCCCTTTCTACTTTAAGGGATGCTTCCAATCCCTTTATTAATTTTTTGAGTGGCATATAACTTAATTTATGTAAAGATACAAAATTTATTTCATTCTACCAAATAAAAAACTCCTTAATTTTTGGATATTATTAAGGAGTTTCGCATGGCATGCAAGATTTTTTTATTTATGTTCTTCTTTATTAATTTGTTGTATCTCTTTTTTACCCTTTCTACGAATATCTCCGATTATTAAATCCAATATTAAAAGTATATTCCACATAATAGCAAATACTATACTGATGCAAAAAATTGGTATCATAATCAATATACAAATTATCTTTATTAATTTATTTATCATCACTTAACCAATCATTTATTTTAATAGCTGAATACATAATACCACGTATAATTACCGCTATGATTATCAATCCGGATACCAAATATAGTATTTGTTTTATCATAAAGAGAATGATTCACCACATCCACAAGTTCGGGATGCGTTTGGATTCTCCCATTGAAATCCTTTACCATTTAATCCATCTGAATATGTCAATTGAGTTCCATAAAGATATAGTAAACTCTTTCTATCTATTACTACTTTCAATCCATCCGCTTGTACCACTTCATCCGTAGCTTCTATCTTATCATCAAAATCCATTGTATAAGATAACCCACTACATCCACCACCTTTTATACCAACTCTTAAGTTATGAGTATCGGGCGTTAAACCACCTTCCTTCATTAACTCAATCACATGCTCTAATGCTTTAGGTTCTAAGGTTACCATAGTTATTCAGTTTCATGTTCCATATAATCAGAAAACTCCTTTCCAGCTTTAGGATTAATTTCGTATAAATGTTCTAAACTCAATTCGTATTTTCCGTTTTGAGTTTGTAGAATGAATAACTCATTATGTAAACTATCCGCTATATTCATTAACGAATCTACATTATGAGGAATATTATATACTTTAATCTGCTCACTTCGTAATTTACTTAATTCCTTTTGTTGGAAGTAACATAGGATTAACACCGATACAGCGCCCGTTCCTACAATTGCTTTTTGATATTTTGCTATCCACTCTTTCATAACTTATTAATTATTGTTAAACTTTTTTTCTATATACACTGCCTTCTTTACTTCAGCTCTACGTTTTATAGATGGCTTAACGAATACTTGTCTATCTCTTAACTCTCTAACAGTTCCTATCTTATTGTGTTTGTTTTTATACACCTTAAGTGCCTGTTCAATAGAGCTGAACTTTGTTACATCAATTATTATCATTATGCGTATTTTAATCCAAAGAATTCGTAGTTCTTATGTACCGATATTTCATCACCAGCTTTGATAGCCAAATCCTCATCTTCGTATATAGCAGAAACAGGACACTCCGGTACACATGCTCCACAATTTATACAAGTATCCGGATTGATATACATCTGCCCACCGGGAAATGCTGCTCTACCATCTCTTTCAATTTCACCACCTGAACCTTCCATATCAATAGGTCCGTGAATACAATCTACCGGGCATGCACTAGCACACGCAGTATCCATACAATCAACACAACTTTTACCAATTATAAAACTCATAATTTACTTTTTACTTTTTATATATGCGAATCTTCAAATACGATTGGCTCTAAACCATTCTTTACTCTATAATCATTGATAGCCGATTTAATAGCATCTTCTGCCAAAACCGAACAATGGATTTTAACTGGTGGAAGGTTTAACTCCTCAACCAAATCCATATTATCAATCGTCATAGCCTCATCCAAACTCTTACCTTTCAACCATTCAGTTGCTACCGAAGATGATGCGATTGCCGAACCACATCCGAAGGTTTTGAATTTAGCATCAACTATAATGTTATCTACTACTTCAATTTGCAATCTCATTACATCACCACATTCAGGTGCTCCTACCAATCCAGTACCCACATTAGATTTACTTTTATCTAACGTACCCACATTCTTTGGGTTCTCATAATGGTCTAAAACTTTATCACTATATGCCATAATTTATTTATTTTTAAAATGGTTTGTTTCCACCTTTATAATATTCGTATATCCCAACTCCAATAGCTAGGATGATAGCTTGTATTTTTAATATTAGTAATTTCATACTAATAAGTATTCATTATCCCCATTTTTCCGGCAACACATCCTTAACTATACCATTACCAACGTGAGATGAAAACCAATAACCCATCCTCTCCCATTTAATATCAGCCTTATTGAATTCCAATCCATTAACTATACAATTAGATTTTTCATTCAACTTACTATTGTATAATTTTTGGGTTAGATTCCATTCAGGATATGGTCCGCCAGTAGGTACATCAAATAGGGTAAGTATATCATCTATCTCCCCTTCCATATAGAAATCGTTAATATATCCATCCCAATATCCATGCAAATTCAACTTCTTTTTATCAAATAACTCAAAAAATCCATCAGCGGTTGTAGTACTAAAATCACTTCTTGCTTTAAGTGCTCTATTCCAACCCAACTCTTTAGCCTTTAAGAATCCGTTTATCGTACTTATCTTTTGTAAATTCAAATTCTTAGTACCAACATCAGCCGGTATAGGATTATAAATTACAATATCATCTTCCCCATAATACGACTTATCAGTTGTATCCCAAGTTGAAAATATTATTTGGTATCCATCCCATCCATTTCTTACCGATTCAACATATTCAGGATATGTCTGTCCTTGAACTACAACACATCCTTTGAATGGTGGCCTTACGAAAGCTTTTGGCCTGGCGTTTCTACCAATTAACATACAATTTAATATTACTAAACTATATTATAACCAATTGATATTACTATCAAAATTTTTTACCTACGACTCACCCCAAAGGGATTCGTTCTATTCAAAGATATTCACCGCCGCCATCTTTACACCACCTTTACCATTATCAACAAATAGTTGTAGTTCACCTGTTTTAGGGTTGAACATCTTTTGGTTAAGTAGTTTTCTATCTTGCGGCTGAAGTGATTGAGAAACCAAAGCGTTATTTAGTCTTTCAACCTCTTGCCTTTGTAATTCTTCAAATGTCATTATCTCCAAATTGGTTCAATGTGTAGGTTCACCTCATAAAGGTCTTTGTAACCACTTTCCATTGGCTCAATATAATTTATTTTCCAATTCATCTTCTCAAAGAAGAACTTACCGCCTAATGAATAACAAGGACCACCCTCAAAATCAAACATATTAATGTCATCATTTTTGTTTGTTGATTTACGGATGAATTGTGATTCACCTAATACTCTTACTTTGTTCAAATTGATTCTCTCAATTGAGCGTTCTACACCATAACGGCTTTTTACGATTTCCATAACTATTAGTTATTTGTTTTTGTTTATAATTTCGTTTACTAATTCTTTATCTTCTACTGAAAGGTTAGCGAACCATTCGTTCTCTAAACTTGTCCAGCTTCTACTTTCCTCCATTATTGGTAGGTTGTTTTCATCCGATGGCATTATACCCAACGAACCAGCCCATACATTAATAGATTCTAATTTTATTAAATTTTCCATACTCGTTTCTTTAGAATAAATATTCCAATCCTTTAGTATTCCATCTTTTTAACTGAATATCCATCTCCGATTTGGTAGTTCCCTCTTTAACTTGCTTCTTATACCACATATACAAGTCCTCCAAAGTTCCCTTACCTCTCTGTCTTTCTAACGATTTCTCCCATAAATCCTTACCGAACTCCTTTTTTAACTCCATTTGTAGTTTAAATAGAGTTATTTGCTCTTCCCGGCCCCCTTCTAACTCCAATTTAAGGGCTTTTACCCTTCTCATCCTACTAGCTTCTAAAGCCGCTTCTACCCGGTTCTTTTCATCCGTACCACCATAGTTCTTATAGGTTAAATCATATACCTCCTTAGCTGATTCTCTCATTCCTTTAGCCTCATTAAACATATACGAATAATCAAAGTCACCATTACGGATTTTCAACAAAAGAGGAGCGTCAGCTTTAAGTGGCTTATTGGGTCTACCCTTAGTCCACCATCTGAATTTATTATAAGCCATTGTTATTAATTTACAAGTTCAATTCGGAATGTTCCATCCTCATTAAACCAACCCTTTAATTTATATTGTTTATCATTATCATTAGCAGATGTCAAATAACCAGTCATATGCGGTTTCTCTCCCATTCCTTTCTCAATGATTGCATCAAATTTAATAGTAGTAGTTTTTATAGCCTTACCATCACTAAATACATCAGCATCTATTTTAGTATCAAATGAACTCATACCACTCAGTCTCATATGTCCGGCGGCTTGTAACTTACCTAAATAATGTTGGACTTGGTCATTAGTAACTCCTTCTTTCTTAGCTTTAATAAGTAACCTATCACCACGCATCTTTCTTACTCTGGAGGATGAATATGGTTTTCTTTTTGTACCTCTTAGGATATCAGTTGCCATCTTATAGTTGTTGAATTTTAGCCATTACATCAGTTACATCTTCCGGTCTTAAATACCCAATCACATCATCAGTAATAGGCGTATCATAACATATTTCACCATCTTTGAAAACGGCCAACTCATACAATCCTTTATCACCACCATAGGTGTATTGGCTCTTTACTACGGATGCTTCATACCCATTGTCAAATGTGATACGGGCCTGAACACCCTCAATGTGATTGGGATGTTTTACAAATTCTAAATCTTTAAATTGTTTCATAACTAATTTTATTTATACAAATATACGAAATTATTTCTTATTTACCAAAT
>Ga0209296_1001662_pt1 | contig 16664 bp, 21 predicted proteins | sample S_130206_EF_Meta_FD_187319 | JGI IMG/M metagenome (GOLD analysis project Ga0209296, IMG submission 187319) | Freshwater microbial communities from Lake Simoncouche, Canada to study carbon cycling - S_130206_EF_MetaG (SPAdes) (version 2) | ecosystem: Environmental > Aquatic > Freshwater > Lake ...
CCTGCGACAAGTTGCGAAGATCAGGTGAGGGGGCTTCCTCATACTGGGGTACCAGAAATCGTTCAGCCCCCTCACCTGATCTTCGCAACACTTTCAGCCAGAGAATCAAGCCAGTAACTTGTCCAAGTTGCCAATGATTTTTTCTTCAATTTTGTCTTTGAACGACGCCATTAAAAATCCCAGCTCTAACTTCATCGTTAGTTGATTGGCTGTCACCAATAAATAACCCTCAGCACCTGCTCGCTCAAAGTTCAAGCGGTCTTGCACTTCACCTTGCGCGTTGGTTTCGTTGGCCACATAAGTACAGTCCATGCCCCAATCGGCCTCGGCTTCTTGGTGCCATTGCGCTGCAACAGCGCGCGCCTTTTCCATGCCCAAGTTGTGTTCTCGTTGAATCAAAATTTCGGCCATGCCTTCATCCTTTTTTAATCAATGCGACTTCAACTTGGCAATCGTAGAACACCGGTGCACGTCCTAAATCAGTGAGCAACTGACTCGTCACTTCGTTCACATTGGTGCCATTGAGTCCGAACTTGCGCCACCAAATGCCCAAGCCATTGACCACACCCACACGAGCGCGCACTGTCACATCGGCTTTGCAGTGGTACTCACCGCGATCGTTGAAAATTTTGACGGTATCGCCCGTTGAAATGCCGCGAAGTGCTGCGTCTTCAAAACTAATTTCCACCAAGGGTTCTTTTTCAATGGCGCGCAAACTTTCCACATTCACAAACGAAGAATTTAAAAAATTCCGCGCAGGCGGTGAAATCATGGCAAGTGGATATTTGTGGCCGGCCACGGGCACTTCGTAATTGGGCACATGATCGGGCAAGGGGTCCAAGCCCATGGCGGCCAAACGATCACTCACAAATTCACACTTGCCTGAAGGCGTTGCAAAACCACCTGTGGCAAAGGGTGCATCGGCCACAGGCATCGTCACAAAGCCCTGCGACAAGAGCATTTCAAAATCGACTTGAGGTCCTGCCGCCGTGCGACACAAACTCAAATCGTCTTCTGTAAAACAAGGGTCTGTGAAGTGCATGGCCTTGGCCAGCAGTCTGAAAATCTCGGTATTGGGTTTGGCTTGCCCAACAGGCTCAATGGCGGGCCGATTCAGCAGCAAATCGGTGTGGCCATAACTGCCCTGCACATCCCAGTGTTCTAACTGCGTGGTGGCAGGCAACACGTAGTCGGCATAGTCGGCGGTGTCCGTTTGAAAATGCTCCATGACCACTGTGAATAAATCTTCACGGGCAAAACCTTGGGCCACTTGGCTGGAATTGGGCGCTACCGCCAAGGGGTTGCTGTTGTAGACCAACACTGCTTTGATTTGTGGCCCCCATGCTGGGCTGCCAGTGTGGTTCAGTTCGTTGCCAATGGTCGACATGTTCAAAATTCGAGGTCTTCTCGCACCCAATAAATCTGGCCGATACAAGTCCGCTTTGTTGACTGTGAAATTACTTGAATTGCTCAACAACATGCCGCCTGACCGATGACGCCACGCGCCTGTGAGCGCAGGCAAACAGGCGACCGCTCTGACCGCATTGGCGCCGCCCTTCACGCGCTGCATGCCGTAGTTCAATCGAATCGCAGCTTGTGAGGTGGTACCCCAGTCTTTTGCCAGATCTTCAATGAGAGATTCTTCGATGCCACAAACTTCAGCGGCCCGCGCCAAGGTCCACGTCATGGCCCGCTCGCGCAATGAAGCCCAACCCAAGGTGTATTTTTCAAGGTAGTCGTGGTCCAGCCAATCATGGATGACCAGCTCACGCATCACGGCAAATGCCAAAGCCGCATCGGTCCCAGGCCTGATGGGCAAATGCACATGACACTTCTCCGCGGTTTCGCTTTTGCGCGGATCAATGCAAATCAGTTTGGCGCCATTGCGTTTGGCCTCCTGCGCAAGTCGCCAAAAATGGATGTTGCTGGCAATCGAGTTACTGCCCCAAATGATGATCAATTTGGATTCAGAGAAAAACTCTGTTTTCATGCCCAGCTTGCCACCCAAGGTGTAGGTCAAGCCTTCACTGCCGGCAGAGGCACAAATGGTCCGGTCCAAAAAGGATGCGCCCAATTGATGAAAAAACCTTGACGCCATGGACTCGCCCTGTACCCAGCCCATGGTGCCCGCATAGCTGTAGGGCAAGATGGCCTCAGGGTCGGTGGCGGCAATGTGTTGAAGTTTGCCGGCAATGTCCGCAATGGCTTCTTCCCAAGTGACGGCCTCAAACTGTCCCAAGCCTTTGGGCCCAACGCGCTTGAGAGGGTGGGTTAAGCGTTGGGGGCTGTAAGTGCGCTCGGTGTACCGAGAAACCTTGGTGCACAGCACCCCCTGGGTGTGCAGGTGGTCGGGATTGCCTTGAACTTTGACGGCACGGCCATTTTCCACGGTGGTCAGCAGCGCGCAGGTGTCGGGGCAGTCGTGCGGGCACAAACCCCGTACGACGGCATTTTTTTCGAGCACAAAATGGGTCATGGCTTCATTCTAAAAGGGTATTTTTGGGGATAACCCTGAAAATCAATGTCCCCCACGTTCAAAGGGGTTGTAGCGCATCCGCGCGACTCTCGCTAGACTGTGGTTATGAAAATGATAGACACCATCCTCTCAGACGCGGCCAGCATAGCGGCTATTCGCAAAGACATCCATGCGCACCCCGAATTGTGCTTCCAAGAAGTTCGCACAGCCGATGTGGTGGCCAAGCAATTGACCGATTGGGGCATCCCCATTCACCGCGGCATGGGCACCACCGGGGTGGTGGGCATTGTGCATGGCCGCGATGGCGGTGCTTGCGGGCGCGGCGTGGGCCTGAGAGCCGACATGGACGCCTTGCCCATGCAAGAGTTCAATACCTTTTCACATGCCAGCAAACACGACGGCAAAATGCACGCCTGCGGCCACGACGGCCACACCGCCATGCTGCTGGCCGCAGCCAAGTATTTTTCCAAACACCGCGACTTTGACGGCACCGTCTATTTGATTTTCCAACCCGCCGAAGAGGGTGGTGGCGGTGCCCGTGAAATGATCAAAGACGGCCTGTTCGACAAGTTCCCCATGCAGGCTGTCTTTGGCATGCACAACTGGCCGGGTGCCCCTGTCGGCACATTTGCCGTCAGCCCTGGCCCTGTCATGGCCTCCAGCAACGAATTCAAAATCACCATCAACGGCAAAGGCAGCCATGCCGCCTTGCCCCACAACGGCATCGACCCTGTGCCAGTGGCCTGCCAATTGGTTCAAGCCTTTCAGACCATCATCACGCGCAACAAAAAACCCGTCGATGCGGGTGTGATTTCTGTCACCATGATTCATGCAGGCGAAGCCACCAATGTGGTGCCCAACTTTTGCGTCATTCAAGGCACGGTTCGCACCTTCAGCTTTGAAGTGCTCGACTTGATTGAATCGCGCATGCGGCAAATTACCGAAAATCTGTGTGCAGCCTTTGATGCCAAACCAGAATTTCATTTCAACCGCAACTACCCGCCCACCATCAACAGCGCGCCAGAAGCCGAATTCGCCCGCAAAGTGATGACGGGCATTGTCGGATCCGACAATGTGATATCGCAAGAACCCACCATGGGCGCAGAAGATTTCTCGTTCATGCTCCACGCCAAGCCGGGCGCTTATGTGTTCATCGCCAATGGCGACGGTTCACACCGTGAAATGGGCCATGGTGCCGGCCCTTGCATGTTGCACAACCCCAGTTACGACTTCAATGACGACCTGATTCCCTTGGGCGGCACCTATTGGGTTGAACTGGCCACCCAGTGGTTGGCCAATCCCACGCAAAAATAATTCTATTTCCGCGCTTGCGTATCATCTCCTTTTGAGCGCAGCGCGCTAAAGGGTCAAGATGTTGAATAAGCCACGCGTTTTAATTTTGGGCGGTACCGGTTTTGTAGGCCGCCATATTTGCGAAAAACTCACTCGAATGGGTTGCAGCATGACCGTCATCACGCGGCGCGCCAAGCAAGCCGTAGCCATTCAAAATTTGCCTCGCGTCCGAGTGCTAGAGGGCGATGTTTACAACACTGAGTTTCTAACGCAGTGCATGGCACAGCACGATGTGGTCATCAATCTGATTGCCATCTTGCACGGCTCAGAAGCAGCCTTTCAAAAAGCACATGTGCAGTTGCCGCAAGTGATTGCCGAGGCCTGCCGCCAAAGCGGTGTGACACGTTTGATTCACATCAGTGCCTTGGGTGCCAACGCGGGCGCCCCTTCGCTTTACCAGCGTAGTAAAGCCCAAGGCGAAGCCATTCTCCAAAAAGCCGGATTGCAACTCACCGTGCTGCAGCCCAGCGTGATCTTTGGCGCTGACGATCAATTTTTAAATTTGTTTGCGAAACTCCAGAAAGTCACACCTGTGGTCCCATTGGCCGGCGCCAGAACCCGCTTTCAAGCCGTGTGGGTGGAAGATGTAGCGGCAGCAGTGGCGCACTGCGTGATGCACCCCGACACGGCGGGTCAGACCTATGAAATTTGTGGCCCAGATATTTTGACCCTGAAAGAATTGGTCCAAAAGTCAGGCCAGTGGGCGGGTGTGGGCAACGGCAAAGGCCGTTGGGTCTTTGGCATCCCCAACAGCATCGCTTGGCTGCAAGCCTTACTGATGGAAATGGCGCCAGGCCAACCTGTCATGAGCCGCGATAACCTGCGCTCGATGCAGGTCGACAACATTGCTTCAGGCAAAGCCTTGGGATTGAAAGACATGCACATTCAAGCCAGCAGTGTCAGCAGTATCGCCCCAGGCTATTTGGGCCACAAAGGCGCTTGCACCAAACTGGATGTTTTCCGGGCCAAAGGACGTCCATGAAACTCTACATTGCCAACAAAAATTACTCCTCATGGTCCATGCGACCTTGGGTGATGCTCAAGCAAGCCGGCATTGACTTTGAAGAAGTGATGGTGCGCTTTGATGGTTTCGACGCGCAGTCCAAGTTCAAGCAAACTTTGAAAGACATCAACCCTGTCGGCAAAGTGCCCGTGCTGGTAGATGGTGATTTGGCTGTTTGGGATACGCTGTCGATTGCAGAATACGTTGCAGAGAAATTTCCCAACAAGCCGCTCTGGCCCCAAAAAGTATCTGAACGTGCAAGGGCACGCAGCATTTGCGCCGAATTGCACAGCGGCTTCACCGGCATTCGCAGCGCTTGTCCTATGAACATTGACGCATATCTACCTGAGATTGGCGCGCTGGCCCTGCGTGATCAAGAAGCTTTACGCAATGATTTAAAACGCATTGACAATTTATTCTCCTCGCTCCTTCAAGCGCACAAAGGCCCCATGCTGTTTGGTGAATTCAGCATTCCTGATGCTTACTATTCTCCGGTGGTCATGCGCATCAAGACCTACGCTTTGCCAGTGAGTCCCGAAACACGAGCCTATATCGAACGTTTGTGCGCCATGCCTGGCGTGAAAGATTGGATCGATGGCGCTTTGGCTGAAAAAGACTTCATTGATTTTGAAGAACCTTTTCGCACCAAGCCTTAAATACCAGTTCAAGAACATGCTTCAGCACAGCCCCACTCCGCTCGCTATGCAATCCGCATGACACTGCAAATCTTCAGTGTCGGCGGCGCTTTGCGCGATGCCCTCTTGAACCAACCCGTCAAAGACAAGGACTGGGTGGTGGTGGGCGCGACGCCTGAGCAAATGACGCAGCTGGGTTATCAAACAGTCGGCAAAGACTTCCCCGTTTTTTTACATCCTACATCGCGCGAAGAATATGCATTGGCGCGCACTGAACGTAAAACTGCGCCAGGCTACAAAGGCTTTGTGGTGCACGCTTCGCCTGAAGTCACGCTCGAAGAAGACTTGGCCCGACGCGACCTCACCATCAATGCCATGGCCTTGCCTGAAGCGCACTCAGATTCTCTTGCCCAGACGAGTGGCCATCGCGACCTTGCAGCATTCAAACAAGTCTTTGCAGCACATGGCATCGACCCCTATGGCGGCTTGCAAGATCTGCAAACCCGAACGCTGCGACATGTGACTCCCGCCTTCCGCGAAGACCCCGTGCGCATTTTGCGCGTTGCACGTTTTGCGGCGCACTTTCCAGAATTTAGCATCGCACCCGAAACCCTTCAGCTCATGCAAGACATGGTGCTCGCAGGGGAAGTTGAACATCTGGTGCCCGAGCGTGTGTGGCAAGAACTGGCCAAAGGTCTGATGACAGCCAAACCCTCACGCATGTTTGAAGTGCTCAAAGAGTGCGGCGCGCTCAAAGTGCTGCTGCCGGAAGTGAACGCGCTGTGGGGGGTGCCGCAACGCGCGGAATACCATCCGGAAATTGACACGGGCGTTCACCTCATGATGGTGCTCGATATGAGCGCGCATTTGAATGCGTCATTGCCTGTTCGCGTGGCTTGCCTCATGCACGATTTGGGCAAAGGCACCACGCCGCCAGATGAATGGCCGCGTCACATTGGCCACGAACAGCGCAGCGCCAAACTGCTCAAACAAGTGTGCGAGAGATTGCGCATTCCGGTGGAATGCAAAGAGTTGTCCGATGTGGTGGCGCGGGAGCACGGCAATATTCACCGAAGCCAAGACTTGAATGCCGCCGCTTTGATGCGCTTGCTGGAAAGGTGCGATGCCATTCGCAAACCTGAACGCTGGCCTGAAATTTTGTTGGCTTGTGAATGTGATGCCAGAGGCCGCAAAGGCTTTGAAGATGTGGCTTACTCGCCTGCCACACGTTTGCAACAAGTATTGCAGGCAGCCTTGTCAGTTACCACCGCCCCCATTGCCGAGCAGGCGCAAAAACAGGGCCTCTCGGGCCCTGCTGTTGGCGAAAAAATACATGAAGCCAGAGTGAAGGCCATTGACCTACTCACATACTGACCCAGCGTCAGCGTGAAAGCATCAGCGTGTCGGTGTGCGAGGCGTGCGCGGTGCAGCCGGTGGACGGCCTGCCAAGTGACGGAAACTGATACGGCCTTTGGTCAGGTCGTAAGGTGACAACTCCAGCGTGACGCGGTCGCCCGCCAAAATGCGAATGTGGTTCTTGCGCATCTTGCCTGCTGAGTAAGCGATCAACTGGTGCCCATTGTCCAAGGTCACACGAAAACGTGTGTCAGGTAAAACCTCGTTCACAACGCCCATCTGTTCGATCAAATCTTCTTTCGCCATTTTTTCCTTTCAGGTTTTCTGGGGGGTTCAGTGGGCCTGCGTGGTGGAGCGCACCCAATCTAAACCTTGTGCCAACGCAAAGCTGGCCGCAGCATCGTGGGTGGCGAAGTCGTTGGTAAAACACATCACCCGGTCGGTACTGGCACTGCCACGCCCACTGGCCACTGACACCTGCGCCGCAAAGCGGCCACAGGGCAGTGCGCGCGGACAGGCGGCAACACGGTATTTTCCCACGGTGACGGGGATATTTTCAAAAGTAATCGTATGAATCATCTAATAAGCTAAAAAATTGGTGTGTACAGAGCAACACATTAGATTCTTGCGAGCGCATCTTGTCGCTTGCAATTGAATCCAAATGGCCTGATTCTGAGCACTGAAAAAGGGGGTAGCGTGAAATCAAACCCACCCGTATTTGGGGGTGCGCTGCTCATCTGTAAGGTGCTGATTTTTGAGAAATTCACGAGAAATTCGGTATAAATTCAGTCAGCTTGCAGGAACTGCGCTTGTTGTGACCGCCCATCAAGTTGGATTTAAGCGTTTGGTCACAAGACCGGACTGTAACACAAATGTTTTAAAACTTGCCTTCTTTTTACAAGAACTTGGCAATCAAAGTGATCACAAAGCTCAGCAGCAAGGTGCTGGTTAAAGGAATAAACCATTCGCGGCCAAATAACTTGAAATGAAAATCGCCAGGCAGTTTGCCCAAACCCATTTTTTCAAGCCAGGGGCGCACCCAACTGATGAGCAGCAGGGCCAGGAAGGTGACGATGATCCAGCGGAGCATGATCAGAGGCGATGACTGCGGTCACCCGCCGCAAAACCTTCTGCCTGCCAATGGTCGTGGGTGGCAAAGCCCATGACCTTGAACAGCTCGCCCATTTCGTGCTCGTTGATGAGCTTCATGGCCTGCGCCCGCTCTGCCAAGCCCGACTGCGCCATTCTTTCGGCCAGTCCTAGGTTCAACAAAAATCGGCCTTGGCTGGTGTACCCCAAGACCTGCAGCCCGGCAACTTGTCCGGCCAATGCAATGCCCGTGAAGTTCACGTGGGCAGTGATGTCCTTCATGCCGACAGACACCAAAGGATCGGGGTCCGCTTTGTGCGCTTGATGGCACATCACGGTGCCCATGTGGCGTTCTGGGTGAAAAAACTCCGATGCTGGAAAACCGTAGTCCAAGAAAAACGCAGCGCCGCCCTTTTCGCTGGCCAGTAGCCGCTCTGCCAAGCTGGCCACAAAGGCTTCGCCTTGAGGCTGAATCTCAGTCAAGTAATCGTGCTCGCCAAGGGGCTCAACCGGCGGCCGCAAAGCGGAAGGCCTGTCTTGCCAAGCCAGTCCGTCAGGGTTTTCAGGATGCGCAAGCACGACACCTCGCTCATGCCACTCGCCCTTGATTCTGTGCAGCAGTTTCACTGGCATGGCATCCAGTACTTCATTGCCCACCACCACCCCTTGCAGGGTATCGGGCCATTGGTTGAGCCATTGCACCTGCTCGCCAAACTCTGCCAATTTAGCCTGCTGCCGGGCTTTCAGCGTGCTGGACAGGTCCATGATGTTGTAGCGTTTGATCTCGCAGCCCAAGCGTTTGAATTCACTCAGCAATTGACTGGCCAAAGCGCCGCTGCCTGCGCCAAATTCCCAGACCTCGTCGGTGCCCGTTGCCTTCAAAGCTTCGGCCACTTGCTGCGCCAAGGTCGCGCCAAACAAAGGCGATAACTCGGGCGCCGTCACAAAATCGCTGCCTGATTGGGGCATGGTGCCAAACTTGGGTTGCTGATTGGCGTAATAGCCCAAACCCTGCTCGTACAGGGCCAGGGCCATGAACTGATCAAACGGCAGCCAGCCATCGGCCGCCAAAATGGCCTTGTGCACCCGCTCCAGCATGGCGGTCGTTAAACTATCGGCTTCTGTCATCACCCCTGATTGTCACTGAATGTCGGCGCCTTTTTCTTCTGCCTCTCGCAACGCTCCCCGGACGGCCCTGGTCACTGGCGCTGGCAAGCGCTTGGGCCGCGAGATTTCATTGGGCTTGGCCAGGGCGGGCTGGCGTGTGGCGGTGCACTACCGAAGCTCAGAGACTGAAGCGCTTCAAACCGCCCAAGAATGTTTGGCCTTGAGCCCCGCAACCCAGTCACTCGACCCACATCACTTTATTTTTCAAGCCGATTTGGCAGACGAAGCTGCCACGCGTCAACTGTTGCCGCGGGTCGCCCAACAATTGAGCCAAGTCGATGCCGTGGTCAACAGTGCCGCTTTGTTTGAACACGACGATGTCAAAAGCTTTGGCTACGCCAACATGGCGCAGCACTGGGCCAGCAACACAGGCGCCGCGATCTTGTTGGCACAGGCATTGCACCAGCACTGCGAATCGCGCGGGGCACAAGATGCCGATGCCGTGGTCATCAACATGCTCGATCAAAAGTTGTGGAATCCGAATCCGGACTTTTTAAGCTACACACTGTCCAAAGCAGCTTTGGAAGCTGCCAATACATTGCTGGCCCAGGCATTGGCGCCCAGGGTTCGTGTGGTGGGTGTGGCGCCTGGTCTGACTCTGACCAGCCACATGCTGGACGACGACAAATTTCAGCAACTCCACAAACTCAGCCCCTTGGGCCGCTCCTCATCCGTTGAAGAGGTGGTCAGCACGGTGGTGTTTGCCATGCACAACCGCGGCATCACGGGCACCACTTTGTTGGTCGATGGTGGTCAGCACTTGATGAAATTTGAGCGCGATTTTTCTTTGATGTGAGCCCCATGACTGCCCCGCCTAATAAAACCACGGCCACTTCTGGCAATCAAACCCTCACGCTGACAGGCTTGCGCTTTGATGCCAACCTCGGCATTTTGGAACACGAGAAAAAGGCACCGCAACCGATTCAAGTGGACGCCGAACTCAACCTGGGCCCCCAGCCTTTGTTGCCGCGCGACGATGACATCAGCAATGTATTGGACTATCGCAAAGTGCGCAAAATCATCATCGATGAATGCACTGCAGAGCATGTCAATTTGCTCGAAAGCCTCATTGGCAAACTCTCGCACCGCCTCATGCAATTGCATGGGGTCAAGGGCGTGCGCGTGAAAATTGCCAAGTTAGAAATTTTTGAAGATTGCGAAGTTGCCATTCGCATGGAAACAGGACAATGGTGAACCCATGAATGCACCCACACACAATGCCTGGCTTGAAGCCGTGGCCGACCACAACGAACTTGAGGTCGAACACAAAGCCAAGGCTCTCAAAATTGAACGCGAAACGCACAAGTTAGAAAAACGCTTGTGCCGTCAGGTGGGTCAGGCCATCACCGAGTTCAACATGATTGAAGAGGGCGACCGTGTCATGGTTTGCATGTCGGGCGGCAAAGACAGCTACGGCATGCTCGACATTTTGCTCAAAATGAAAGCGCGTGCGCCGGTCGATTTCGAACTGATCGCCGTCAATTTGGACCAGAAACAGCCTGGCTTTCCCGCAGAAATTTTGCCTGCCTATTTAAAAGAGGTCGGCATTCCATTTCACATCGAAACGCAAGACACTTATTCCATCGTGAAAGACAAAATTCCCGAAGGCAAAACCATGTGCAGTTTGTGCAGCAGGTTGCGTCGCGGCATTTTGTACAAAGTGGCGCGCGAGTTGAAGTGCAACAAACTGGCATTGGGTCATCACCGCGATGACATGCTGCAAACCTTTTTCTTGAACATGTTTTTTGGCGGGAAACTCAAGGGCATGCCCCCCAAACTGCTCAGCGACAACGGCGAGTTCATGGTCATCAGGCCCTTGGCCCACGTGGCCGAGGCGGACCTCTCGCGTTGGGCCGAGCATCGTCAGTTCCCCATCATTCCTTGCACTTTGTGCGGCAACCAAGAAAACTTGCAACGCAAGCAAATTGGCAACATGATCCGCGAATGGCAAAAGAAGTTTCCGGGTCGCATTGAAAACATGTTTGCTGCTTTGCAAAACGTGGTGCCTTCACATTTGATGGACACCCAGTTGCACGACTTTAAAAATTTAAAAATTACCGGCATGCCTACAGAAAATGGTGACAAAGCATTTGACGAAGAAAGTTTTGAAGCGCCCAATGTGATGGCCAGCTTACAAGGCGTGCAAGTGGTTCAACTTTGAGCCTCCAGATTTAAACTTGATGTCAGCCAGAATGAAACTGCAAAACTTGTCACGTTATTTTAGTTTGTGTGCTCTCTCCTGTGTCGCCTTGTGTGTGGCTTTGCTCAGCGGTTGCAGCACAATGCGCGTGATCGAAAGTCAGGTTCAAACCAGTTCTCAATGGCCCTCTCAAAACGCAGCGCCCACTCAAGCGTTTTTTCGGCTCGAGCGTCTGCCTGCAGATGTCAACAACTTGCAAGCCGGATGGGCAGAAGTTGAACTTGAAGCGGCACTTGCCCCCTTAGGCTGGAAGCGCAACGATATCGATGCTCAGTACAGCGCTTGGATTGATGTGCGCTCTGCTGAGTTCATCGCAGATCCATGGGGTCGGCCGGTTCGGGGTCCCTGGGCTCATCATTTGAGAATCAATCTCGGAACCGGTTATCGCCCGCACGGTTTCGGCGTCGGTATGCGGCCAGGTTTTCCAGCGCCTATGGGCTACGTCCAAGAAGTGAACATCATCATTCGCGATCTCACAAGCAGCCATGTGGTGTATCAAACCAAGGCTACGCATGAGGGCCCTTGGTCTGATCATCCCACTATTTTGCGCGCCATGATCTCGGCTGCTTTGCAGGGATTTCCCAATCCCAGCGCCAAGATCAGACGCGTTGACACCACCATTTCTAGATAAATGCAAGCCACCCGCATTGTTGCCATTCGTCATGGCGAAACCGCTTGGAACGTTGACACACGCATTCAAGGCCAGCTCGACATTCCTCTCAATGCCAAAGGTGAGTGGCAAGCATCGCAGCTGGCCAAGGCACTTGCCTCGCAAGATCCTTTGCATGCTGTGTACACCAGCGATTTAAAACGCGCGCACCAAACCGCAACGGCTGTCGCCGTCCAGCAAGGCCTAAAAGCGATCAGCCATACCGGTTTGCGCGAGCGAGGGTTTGGTGCATTCGAAGGCAAAACATTTGCAGAAATCGAAAAAGATTTGCCCGAAGATTCTTTGCGTTGGCGCAAACGCGATCCGCAATGGGCGCCCCCTCAGGGCGGGGAATCTTTGGTGGTCATGGAACAACGTGTTCGACAAACACTCGACGAATTGGCGAGCCAACACATCGGTCAGCACATCGCGTTGTTTGCGCACGGTGGTGTCATGGATTTGCTTTATCGAATGGCCACCAACCAAGATTTGCAAGCACCACGCACTTGGACCCTCACCAACACCGCCATCAATCGTTTGCTGTGGACACCGCAGAGTGTTTCATTGGTAGGTTGGGCTGATACATCGCACTTGGGCTCAGAGTCGCAAGACGAGTATTGAGCTGTACTTTTCAGAAATGATTCTGAATAACTCAGCCGTGTTCAGCGCTGAGCTTAGCGCTCATTCTTGGGTATAACTTTTAGGCGGCGTCACGCCCAAGTGCCGATAGGCTGCCAAGGTGGCCGTTCTGCCGCGCGGCGTACGCTGCAAGAAACCCTGCTGAATCAGATACGGCTCGATCACGTCTTCAATGGTGTCGCGCTCTTCGCCAATGCTCGCGGCGATGTTGTCCAAGCCCACAGGCCCCCCGTCAAAACGGTGAATGACGGCTTCTAATAATTTGCGGTCCATCAAATCGAAACCTTCTGGGTCGACGTCGAGCATGGCCAAAGCACGTTTGGCAATGTCGTGTGTGATGTGTCCCACGCCTTTCACATCGGCATAGTCTCGAACCCTTCGCAGCAATCGATTGGCAATGCGGGGGGTGCCGCGTGAACGCTTGGCAATTTCTTCGCCGCCGGCTGTGTCCATCGGAACTTTGAGCAAGCTTGCACTGCGTTTCACAATGCGACCCAACTCTTCAGGCGTGTAAAACTCCAGACGCGAAACAATGCCAAACCTGTCTCGCAGTGGATTGGTCAGCATGCCTGCGCGGGTGGTGGCCCCCACCAAGGTGAAGGGTTGTAAATCGAGTTTGATGCTGCGGGCCGCAGGGCCTTCACCAATCATGATGTCGATTTGATAGTCTTCTAACGCTGGGTACAAAATTTCTTCGACCACAGGCGATAGCCGATGAATTTCATCGATGAACAAGACATCGTTTTTTTCTAAATTGGTCAGCAACGCAGCCAAATCTTTTGGTTTTTCCAACACAGGGCCACTGGTTTGGCGAAGGTTCACGCCCAACTCAGCCGCAATGATGTGACTCAGAGTCGTCTTGCCCAAACCAGGCGGGCCAAACAGCAGCACGTGATCTAAAGGTTCGCCGCGCATCTTGGCGGCCCCTATGAAAATTTCCAATTGCTCGCGAACCTTGATCTGTCCCACATAGTCGTCTAGCAGTTTGGGGCGCAAGGCACGCTCGATGGCTTCCTCCTGAGGGGTTTCAGGTTTTGCGTCCACCATGCGCGCAGGCGGTGGCGTGCCAAAGTCGTCGGTTTGAATGCTCATGTGTGGTTTATTTTATTTGGCCAAGGCCTTCAGCGCCATCTTGATGCCGTCGCTCACACCAATGTCTGCTGGCAAGGACTTGAGCGCCAGAGCAGCTTCTTTGTCAGAGTATCCCAATGCCACCAAGGCTTGCAAAATGTCGTTAGCGTGGTCGTGCGATGTGCCCGCCGTGGTGACCAAATCGGCACCCAGCTTGCCCTTCAACTCCAGCAACAAACGTTCGGCCGTTTTTTTGCCAATGCCAGGCACCTTCATCAAGCGACCCGGCTCTTGTTGCGTAATTGCCATCGCCAAATCGGCCACGCCCATGCCCGAGAGCACGCTCAAGGCCGTGCGCGGGCCCACCCCAGAAATTTTGATCAGTTGCCTAAACGCCGCACGCTCCTCCGCCGTGGCAAAGCCATACAGCAGTTGCGCATCTTCACGCACCACAAAATGCGTGAGCAACTTGACCTTCTCGCCCAAAGCGGGCAAGTTGTAAAAGGTACTCATGGGCACGCTCACTTCATAGCCCACACCCTGGCAATCCACGACCACCTCGGGCGGGTTTTTGTCGATCAAAGTGCCTGTTAACTGACCAATCATGGCGTACCGTTCTTCTTCATGAGATAAGTGCCTATCATTATGGGTATGAACATCGCCCAATTGAGGCTTTTGTTTATTTTCTACTGAGGATTATCAGCTTGATTGTCAGACACAACTTCACGCCGCACAACAATACCCGGATGACCCATCTTTGCGGGCCCATGGACGCCCATTTGCGCACCATTGAGGCAGGTTTGCAGGTCAAAATTGCGCATCGGCACGAACAGTTCAAGATTGACGGCCCCAAAGCTAAGGCAAACCAAGCGCTGGAGTTGCTTCAGGCTCTTTATGAAATGGCCGATCGGCCTATCAAGGAAGACTCCCTCCAGCTCATGATGACGGGCGACCCTGAAGTGGCCAAGAATCCCGATGCCGCCACTCTTTTAACGCGCCGGGCTGACCTGAAAGCCCGAACGCCCGTGCAGGCCTTGTACATCGACAACATGGCCACGCACGACATCACATTTGGCATTGGACCCGCAGGGACTGGCAAAACTTATTTGGCGGTGGCCTGTGCGGTAGACGCTTTAGAGCGCGCCAGTGTGCAGCGAATTGTTTTAACCCGCCCAGCCGTAGAAGCTGGCGAGCGCTTGGGATTTTTACCAGGCGATTTGTCGCAAAAAGTCGATCCGTATTTGCGGCCTTTGTACGATGCACTCTACGAACTCATGGGCCATGACAAAGTACAAAAAGCCTTCGAGCGCAATGCCATTGAGGTCGCCCCCTTGGCCTTCATGCGCGGTCGTACCTTGAACAACGCTTTTGTGATTTTGGACGAAGCGCAAAACACCACACCCGAGCAAATGAAAATGTTCCTGACCCGCATTGGCTTTGGTGCCAAGGCCGTGGTCACGGGCGATGTGAGTCAAATTGACTTGCCCAAAGGGCAGCTCAGTGGTTTGATTGATGCTGAGCGGGTGTTAAAGCGCGTGAAGGGCATTGCCATGACGCGGTTTACCAGTGCCGATGTGGTGCGGCATCCTTTGGTGGCGCGCATCGTGGATGCTTATGATGCGCAACGAACGACTGTGCGCAGTCGGTCGATTGATGCTTGACTGAGTCGCTCGGCGATATTGATCTCACCCGTTTTTTTACATACACATCTCTGATCTCGACATGGCACTTCCGACGCTCAGCTTGTCATTGCAATTTGGCGACATCCCTCATGCGGCACGCCATCGCGCGGCATTGCCCCGCCATCAAGTAGCGCGCTGGATTCGCCGCAGTTTGTCGCACGACGGCGAAATCACGGTGCGCATTGTGGGCGCTGAAGAAGGCCAACGCTTGAATCGTGAATTTCGCAAGAAAGATAACGCCACCAATGTGCTCACCTTTGATTACATGCAGTCACCCGTGGTAATGGCCGATTTGGTATTGTGTGCGCCGGTGGTGGCAAAGGAAGCGCGCGAGCAAGGCAAAACATTGCAAGCACATTACGCGCATTTGTTAGTGCATGGCACGCTGCATGCGCAGGGTTGGGATCATGAAACGAGCAAGGCCGATGCAGAGGCCATGGAAGGGCATGAAGTTGAGATCATGCGGGTGCTGGGGTTTAAGAACCCGTATTGATTCTGAAGCGCTTGATTTACTTTGTTGGAAAATCAGATGCCTTCGGCATTACATCGCCAAATCTGTAGAATTTTTTGATTTTTGCAAAATCTTCATCTGTCAAAGGCTGGTTATCTGGATCACTTAGAGCAGCCAATGTGATGGCCCTGTCTTCTTTATCAGTTGGCATAATGATTTTGATGACTTTGGTATTTTTACTGATTTTTTTCATAGTGCTTGGCCTCTCGTTTGTTTGCTTTCCGCAAACTGATCATTCGGGTAGATTCAGCACGCAAAACATACACCACCGAATAAGTTCTGCCTTCTAAAGGTACCAAGCCGCGCATGCGGAACTCGTTGTAATTTTGGCGCTCATCTTGCCAAACCATTTTTTTCGCCCAATCAAGATATTGCGCAAATTCAAGCACTATGCCATGTTTGAAATAATTTGCACGGCTTTTGTTGGGGTCGCATGAGAACTGCATCGAGCCATGATGCTGCGAACCCTTCATTCAGGGTCATACATTGAGCGTCAGTGAAGCACTCAATAATGTCTGCTGTTACTCACTTTCAATGCCAGAAGCATCTTCCAGCAATCGGACCTTCACCGACTTGCCCTTTACCTTGCCGCGCGACAACTTATCGGCGGCTTCATGTGCAATGTCACGCGACACCGCCACATAAGTAGAGTACTCGTTCACATTGATCTTGCCCACTTGCTCGCGCGTGTAGCCCGCATCGCCTGTGAGCGCACCCAGCACATCGCCAGCGCGAATTTTTTCTTTACGGCCACCCACAATTTGCAAGGTGGCCATGGCGGGCACCAACATATCTTTGCCTGCCGGCGTTAACGTATTGAGTTCTTGCCAAAT
>Ga0209296_1001664_pt1 | contig 16659 bp, 15 predicted proteins | sample S_130206_EF_Meta_FD_187319 | JGI IMG/M metagenome (GOLD analysis project Ga0209296, IMG submission 187319) | Freshwater microbial communities from Lake Simoncouche, Canada to study carbon cycling - S_130206_EF_MetaG (SPAdes) (version 2) | ecosystem: Environmental > Aquatic > Freshwater > Lake ...
GAGACTTCTACCGCGTCACGGCGGTTATGCGTTGGTGCGCACTGGATATGACGGCGTGCCTTCAATCGTCGAGCCGCCACGCAAAAGGCGGGCATGGCCTGCGGTAGTAGGCGGGGTCTTATTCAGCGTCCTCATCGTGTTGGCTTTGTGGGGTGTTGTTAACCCAGCTACTGATGGCGAGGAACGCATCGAGACCCCTTCAACCGTGGTTTCAGAGTAAGCCGCAGGTACGGGCACAGACCCTTTTCAGGGCTGCATTGCTACGCTTTGAAAGCCTTGCAGCACAAGGATTTTCTACACAGAAACCCGGGAAACCGTTGCTAGTGTTGGGTTTCAGCCTAGTCGGAAGCTTTTGCGGGCTCTAAAGGCCTAGAAACCCCCTCTACAGCCCCGTAAGGGCCTGGAAGCCACCTACTGTGGGGATTGTGACAAGAGCACTGCCGAACATCCTGAGGATCACCGTGTTGATTCTAGCCCTGGCTGTATGGCAACGCGTTCGTATGGGTATCCCACTTGAAGTGGTGGCACAAAACCCAAGCGTGTTGTGGCGTCCTGCTGCCTACGCCTTGCAGTACGTACAGCGCTAGACACAGTCTTTAGCCTTACAGGCAGTGATGTCAAAGTGACGTCTGATTGTCAGTCCAAGTGCCGTCTGGTTGTTAATAGCCAAACTCACAGCGCTTATCATGCCGCACCTTCTAGACCAAGCACGCGCTAGACAGAGAAAAAGAGTCTTCTGGGGCGTCTTCTTCCACGTAACAGGGCACCCTAAAGTGCTAGTTCACTGACACTAGAAGTCACTTTCACTGACACCCTATGGCTCTTATCACCTATGCCTAGTTGCTGTATCTATGTCTAGTTGCTGGTACAAAGAAAAAGAGGCCTTTCGGCCCCTTAGTCTTTACATTAGTACGTTGCTGTTAAACAGTGTATAAGATTTTAACTACAACCGGTCGTGGATCCACAGTCACCGCACACGGAGCAAGAACCAGCTTTGATCATGTTTCCAGAACCGCATGACGAGCAGGACTCACCAAAGAGACGCTCTTGTGTCTTTGCCTGTGCCTTAACACTTGTCGGTGTCTCCTGTCGTGCTACCACTTGTTCTTGCACTGTCGATACTTGAGGCGTTGTGTCTGTACGTGTGGACTCAATCTGTCGAGCTTCTATACGAGTGGCTTTGCGTGTCGGCCCAGTCTTGACTTGTACCAAGTCCTCGTCGGCTAGGTAGTAGTAACCCAACACGCGCACGATGGCGTCTACGATTGAGACTGCCATCTTCACGTTCTCGTGACCAACAACGACACCGCGAGGCTCGTACGTGTGGCCCTTTAAGGCTTTGACAACGCGTGCGAGTGGGACGCCGTGCTGGAGTGCCTGCGAGATAGTGATCGACAAGGCTGAGGTGATTCCACGCAGTGTGGAGCCTTGCTTTCCCCAGTCGATGAACACTTCGCCGAGCGAGCCATCTGGATACTCACCGGCACGAAGATAAATCTCCTCACCGCCGACCTCGATGCGCCAGGTAGGACCAAAGCGCATGTTAGGCAGGCGGAAACGTGGGAGTGGTTGTGCTGCGTAGTACTCGCTTGGCGACATACCAGGAAGCACCTCTTGTACCGATACAGCCATAGACGCTGAGGAAGCATCTTTCTCGTCAGAGGACTTGGCAGAGTTTAGTGGTTGCGACATTTTGCAGCCGTCGCGATACAACGCTGCAGCCTTAACGCCGTTGTCGTAACTGAGTTCGTACGCTTCTTGTACCTCTTTCACGGAGACGTCGTTTGGCATGTTGATCGTCTTTGAGATCGCGCCAGAAAGATGCGGTGAGGCAGCACCCAGAGCTCTGACGTGGCCAGACCAGTGGATCACGCGAGTACCGTTGCCACACTCAACTGCGCAGTCAAACACAGGGAGATGCTCGTTGCGGAGGTACGGAGCGCCCTCTACAGTGAGATAACCGCAGATTGTCTTCGAAGAATCATTAACGTCCTTGGACGTGAATCCGAGAGCGGCCAACAGTGAGGCGCCACCATCGTTAGGAGAGACAGAGAAACGCTCAAAGCAGTCCTGGCCTAGAGCAAACGCTGAGAACGCCCACGTGAGGTCTGACACAGCAATGATTGAAGATCGTGCTGCTTCGACCTCTGACGCAGTTAGACCGCGTGCGAGGAGCGTCGTTGCGTTGATTGGTGTCTCACCGTCAAGTGACTTGGTGCCAAGCATGTGCTCTTCGATGCTGTGGATCTGCTCCTGGGTGTATCCGAGTGCTTTAAGGGCTGGACGAACAGAGGAGTTAGTGATCTGCATGTACCCGCCGCCGGCGAGCTTCTTCATCTTGACAAGAGCAAAGTCAGGCTCAACGCCTGTTGTGTCACAAGACATCACAAGACCGATAGTGCCAGTTGGTGCGAGAACAGTCACTTGCATGTTACGCATACCGTGTTTGGCTGCTCCTGCTACAGCAGCGTCTGCTGCTGCGAGAACCGCCTCTGTCAGATGTCCAAAAGAAGTGTGAGCCAACGCGAGGTGGTCGATACCTAAAGGCTGGACTGTTAGGTCCTGGTATGGCGCAACGCCGCGGCGGTCAGCAAGAGATCCGTAAGCTGCACGGCGGTGATTGTTGAGAACCTTGGTCATTGAGGACTTGTTCAGACCGTACGCGTGGCAGGGGCCTACAGCGGCAGCCAACTCGGCGGAAGTCGCGTAAGCCAGGTTGTGCATGAGTGCTGTAACAGCACCGATGACTGCGCGGGCTTCATTCGAGTCGTACGCAATTCCAGCTCGCATGAGCATCGCGCCCAAGTTCGCGTAGCCAAGGCCTAGAGTGCGGTGCTCCCATGAGCGTTCTGCAACGATCGCGTCAGGGTAGTGCGCCATAGCAACAGTGACTTCAAGAGTGATCGTCCAAAGACGCACAGCGTGCGTGAAAGCCGCTACGTCGAAAGTCTGTGTCTCAGTATCAAAGAACGAGCCTAGGTTTAAAGACGCAAGGTTGCAAGCAGTGTTGTCAGCATGTACGTACTCAGAGCAAGGGTTTGATCCACGAAGAGCCTCAGTGTCAGCAACGGTGTTCCAATCGTTCAAGATGTCGTCAAACTGGACACCTGGATCTGCACAACGCCAAGCGGCTTCCGCTACTTGACCCCACAGCTCGGCTGCTTTCAACTCTTTACGCACCTTCTTGTCTTTGCGGTTTGTGAGCTGCCAATCTGCATCTGTACGCACTTTCTCCATGAAGCCACGAGGAATACGAATTGAGTGGTTGGCGTTCTGGTAGGCAACGGTCTGATACGCCTCACCTTCATATGACGAGCTGTAGCCAGCAGCTGCGAGGGCTGCTACCTTCTCTTCTTCACGGACTTTTGACCAGATGAACTTCTCAATCTCAGGATGGTCTGCGTCCAAGATCACCATCTTGGCGGCGCGTCGCGTTGTGCCACCTGACTTGATGGCACCGGCTGCAGTGTCCAAGAACTTCAAGAAACTCATCACACCAGACGACGTACCGCCGCCTGAGAGGAGTTCTCCTTCGGCGCGGATGTTTGAGAAGTTAGCCCCTGAACCTGATCCTTGGGAGAAGAGGCGTGCTTCGCGCTCTGCGAAATCCAGGATTGAACCTGGACCAACGAGCTGATCTTCAACGCGGCTGATGTAGCAAGCCGAGGCTGCTGAACGCTCATAACGATGAGCTGATTCACGAACAGCCTTGATGTCTTCGTCATAGTACCAAGAACCATCTGCATCAGAAACAATGTTGTACGCCTCGAACAGGCCTGTGTTAAACCACTGCGGGCTGTTTGGTGCAGCGGTTTGGCTTGCGATCATGTACGCCATCTCGTCACGAAACGATGCGGCATCTTCGTCGGTTGCGAAATACTTGCCCTTGACGCCCCAGAGCATCCAAGCGTTCGATAAACGAAGAGCGACCTGCTTGATACTGTTCTCAGCGCCCAAGATCACGTCACCGTTCTCGTCAAGCAGTGGCACTCCTGAAGAATCGATCTGCGGAACACCGGCCTTGCGGAAATACTTGGACGCAAGAATGTCGGTTGCTACTTGATCCCAGTTCTCTGGCACTTCGACGTTCAACATCTCAAAGACAACAGAGCCGTCAGGGTTTGAGATGCGAGAAACTCGAGTTGCGAAACTCAACGACGCAAATGGTGATGTACCAAGAGTCGTGAAAAGGCGTGGGATTGAGAGGCGAGTGGTCATGAATGTTCTCCTGTGCGTAGATGTCCTGCTGGTCGTTTGGAACGAGCACCATACGTGCGAATCCTTCGACGGGAACACTGTGCCGAAATACAGGAGATAGGCACGCGGTGAGTCGTGTATAGCCAGAACCCGGCCCTCGTATCACTAAGAAAGTGACGAGGACCGTGTTGCTTAAAAGAATCGCACCTAAGTGAGAGCGTTTAAGTTACGGAATCTCAGTCACTTGTGAAGTGATGGGACCGGGTTCTAAGTGGGATTCGTGTTATCCGTTGCAACAGCTGGCATGAAGCCTGCTTGTTAACAACACCTGCGACAAAGTTTGAAACCAGGACGAATCCTGGTTTAAAAACCAGGAGCCACCATGGGCCTCCTTTTACAGGGCTGAGATAGACACAATCTAAGACTTTATTCCTGTGGAGATATCCCCCAGGGTGAGTCGCGACGAAGCGGAGGAACTTGCCAGGTCGTTCGTCAGCTGTACAGGAGGTAATCTCGACTGTTTGCTGGCGGAGAATTCATGCGACTGATATGTCACAAGGGTGTCACTTAAGTGACGAAAACTTTGGGTTGTTCCCGTTGTTGTTTGAACTGATATACACAGTGACGGCGGCAAAGGTTGGCGCAAGTAGCACGTTTTTGGTCAGATTGAATAATACGAACCAACAAAACCGAAGTTTTGTTGATCCGCGAAGTTTCTACAGGTAGATGTCTGTAGCTGGAGATTCGTCCTTGACTTCTTCTTCCAAGAGGGAGAAAATGCCGAGGTCAAAGTCCAGAGCTTCTGTGTCAAGTTTTTCAGCTTGACGGCGGCGTGCAAGAAGCACAGTTCCTAAGGCTGCTCCACCACACACAAAAAGTGCGAGGAAACCTTGTGGCCACATCGCGCTCATCCATGAAAGGCTGAGTGATGAAGTCACAGGGCTGACAGCTACAGCTGAAGCAACAGGTACCAATGCCGGAGCAATGACGCCTGAAACAACTGACGCTGTTGCTGGCACTGCTGCTGCTTTAGCTTTTGGTGCTGCTGTTCCCGCAGGGGTCGTAACACCTGCTGGTGCTGCTGTACCTACTGGAGTTGAGGAAGCGGCCGGTTCGGCTGGTGCTTCCTCTTTCGGCAACGCTGCTGCAGTTTCCTGCGGTGCGCCTGGGGCCGGGGTTGTTCCTGCCGACTCGCCTCCGCCAGTGTTGCCACCAGTTTCTTGCGGGATAGCTGGAACAATCACCGCAGCAACAGTCGTTGGGGGAGTTGGGACTCCACCAATGCCAGTTGTTGGCCGGCGTGGGGTCGTGACGACTGGCGTAGAAGCCGGGATCGTCGTGGCCACTGGTGCCGGAGCAGTCGTTACGACGGGTGCTGGGTCGAGTGACACAGTACAGCGCGTTGGCTGTCCTGCTACTTCGACACAGTTTCCTGTACCGCCTGTGCCGCCAGCTGACACTGGTGACGTTGATAATAGAACCACAGCAGTGAATGCTGTAGCCGCGAGAATAAATTTTCTCATTTTCGGGTTTCCGTTTCTTGTTTGGTGAGAAGAAAGCTGCGCAGCTTTCTCCTACATTGGTTTGTGATCACAAACGGGCTTATGCCTGAATGCCACTTGTACCTTTGACGCGTCCTGGCAATGGCCAACGCGCGTTCTCACGTATTGAGAGTTAAAGAACTCGGACGCGGGTTTTACGACGAGCGCGCAGAGCGTCCACGAAAGGACGCAGGCTCTGAGTGTCTTTCAACGGGACGCTGACGAGCAACTCCCAGCCTGAAGACGTCTTGTGGGGCCCAAAAACACGCTGACGAAGAGACTTAGTGTCTGGACGACTCGGACCGTCTACTTCTATAGAGACAAGATGCGCGTGAGGTGGCAGCTTTGCGCCTTTGGATTCCTCCCAGGTAGCACGTGAGAGTGAGACCGCAGAGTCTGGTGACACATGGTGAAAGAGATGGTTGAACTGTTCTGGGGCGACAACGATGAGTGTGCCGTTTGGGGCGAGTGCTGAACAAGCGTGTGCGAGTGGTGCGAGAGTGTCCCACACAGGAGTGTGAGTGGCGCGCGTGCCAGGTACATGAGCTGAGAACGTCACCACTAGATCTGCCCCTGTGTGTAGCGCGAGCTCTGCGGGGGTGAGTACCTCAACGCTGTGCGGCAAAAGAGGCGCGAGGCGCTCTTTGTCCCAGCCGATTGTTTTAAAAACATCGTTCTGACAACGACCACACACTAGACCCTTAGAAGTTGTGTTGCATAAGTTGCACACACGCGTGAGTTCTGACTGTGCGACGACCACAACTTTCTTACCGGCCCTTGCCGATACAGAGATGCGTGACTGCACAGCTGGAGTTAAAGGACGTGACGAGCGCGGTTTGCTGATGTGCTCAACACGTGGGTATTCCATGTTCTGCAACGTGGTGACGCGTAATTTTTTTAGTAAACGCGGCGGCGCGATCACGCCAGATGCGATGAGCGTTGCTTCGTGAGCTGTCGCGCGCGCTATCGAGCAAGCCAGAGATGATACATACGGCTGGCGTTGCGATGTGTGTCCGATGTGGTCTGCCTCGACGAGCACAATCCCTGCCAGATTTTTAGCAGAGTAGAGCATCGCAGCGCTAGTACCAATGCCAATAGCCACAGACCCTGCACGAAAACCTCGCCACGCACCACGGTCGGCTTTAGCGTCCAGGCGTGCAGCACCTGACTCAAATTTTCCTAACACTGTCTTTACAAGCTCAGCTGTTGGACAGATGACGAGCACCTGTCCGTTTTTTGACAGCTCTATCGCGTGCGCTACGGCAAGTGTCGCAGGATGCAGATGAGCAGGTCGCAGCACAAATCGCGAGGCCGTGTTTTTAGACGGCTCGATAGGCGAGGGGGCTTTCAGTAAAACTGGACCGGCGTCTAGAGGTTCTGCGCCTTTGGCTTTAGACGGAGCAGAGCGGCCAAGTAACGCCCAGGGTGTTGCGAGTTGCTCTGTGGAGAGAGCCTTAGCGACTTCGATGTCACGTTCATCGATGCGAGATCCGTGCGTGCTCTCCACAACTTTCAAAACAATGTCGTTACGTTGACCTGGTCCGACGATCACTCCTGATTTCCCGCGCGACCCAAAAGGCACACTGACGGCGTCTCCTACAGACCACTCCCAGCCTTGGGGCATCTCGTACGACAAAGGGCCGAGCTGGGCGTAGCCGTCTACGAGAACGTCTACCGTTACAGTGCCTGGCGCGAGTGTCGCTTTTGTCGGATGTTCGGTGGTTTGCGGCACGAGCAACAGAGTGCGCTCAGTGCTCTATTTATGCACGCTCTTTGGCGCTGAAACATGTTGCCACAGCCACGGCAAGCCCTGCATCGTCCGAGACTGAGACTTCAAAACAAAGGTGTGAGAGCTCCTCGTCGAGGATTCGAACCTTTGGGGCTCCTTCTTGCGTGTGTTCTACAAGAATCACGGAAGGCGGTATGTAAAACCCTGCTGCTTTCGTCACTGCTTCTTTCAAAGCCCATCGGCGGGCAAAAGCTGCAGGGCAAGTCGGGGCTTTCTCTCCTGGGGCGCAGATATCTACGTACAGAGCAGGGTTGCGATCGAGTTTTTTAATGCAGCGCTCTATCTCTACGATGTCGAGGCCTATTGTTTGTTTGTCGCTCATTGCTCTAACTCCCCACGCGCACGCAGTACGTCACACGCTGCTTCGATAACAGAACGTATCGTGAAAGTTCTAGCGAAATAAGCTCGTTCTTCGACAACGTTGAATCTTTGGCGCATAGCCAGAGCGAGTTCAAAGCCGTCCAGGCTGTCAAGACCGATGTCTTCGAACAGATGTAGATGCTCTGGTTCTCCAGGAGTCCAGTGAAAATTCATCTCAGCCATCTCTTGAGAGAGTGCTAGTGCAACGTCAGCGCGTCTCATAAGCCCAGCTCTTTCAAGACAGCTGTGGCGAATATTTTTGCTCCGGCTTGGGTGAGATGAGTTCCATCTTTTTCGCGCAAACGGGTTCGCGAACCAGACTCGCCTTGTGCGTAGCGCAGAGGTGACCCGTCAGAGTTCTCAAGAACTGATGTTACGTCGATCACCACCATGTCGTTTGATTCTGCGTCCAACTCACGTAGGGCTGCTTCCCAGCGCGGACGCGCCTCTTCGTACTCTGGCTCGTTCACCCACGTGCGTACAAGCCAGACCACTTGTTTAGCACCAGCCTTTATTGCTGCGTTTTTAAAAGTACGGACCTCATCCTTGTACTCTGCTTTGTTGTCAGCTTCTGGATCTAACAGGACGACAACAACGTCAGCGTTTGTTGCTTGTACTTCAATGACAATGTCTTTTTCCCAAGTCCACAAGAAACTACCAAGTGAGCTGCCTTTGGCTATTTTGGTAGCGGTTGAGTACCCCCGTTTGACGAGACTCTGGGACATCTCTTGAGCGGGACGTTCCATCATGGAGTCACCTACAAACAAGAACGTCTTAGCTTTGGTGTCACCAAGCACAGCAGTCTGAGTCAAAGCGTCGTACACCTCGTGCGAGTAATATTTCGGATTAACAGCATTAGTGCGCGACTCGGCCTCGCGCGCTGCTTCTAGAACGACAGACGCTACAGGATGTATAAATGACGGAGTCGTTCGTTCGTAAACTCTAGAGATAGAAGATGCGTTCCAGACAAGGGACAAAGCAGCAAACACTAGAGCGGCAGTTAGTAGTCGACGCACGTCACACCGCCTGATACAAGAACATAGGGATGCCAACAGCTGCAAAACCAGCACACGCAGAAGTGCACACGGCTACAAACACACCCACCATGCTGGCTGGGGCTTTATCTAAAACTCGCTCACACCACGACCCGGCACGCGAGAGCGATCCTGAGCCAAGAACTAAAGCAAGAGCGACGCACACAACAGCGAGTAACGGAGTATGCATCGGTGCGAACACGGGCCGTGTGAAAAGAGACGAATAAAGAACCCAGAGCTTTGTGAGCGAGTAAGAAGCTGTGAAAGGCGAGATGAGCGCGTAGTACGAGAAAGTGATGATGATGAGAGGGACTCGTACGCGCAGCTGCGGAGTCACAGCACGGCGGCGACCAGACATGATTCTTCGGCGGTGGCGAATTGTCTCAAACGCGACTGGAAGACCAAGCATCACGCCCCACAGCAGCGACGTCAGACCAGGAGCTCTCCAAAACCCGATGAGTGAACACGTAGCCACAACGGCGATAAACGAACGCGCCTCTGAGCCGGTGTTACCCATGAACAAAGGCATCACGTAGTCGCGAAAGAAACCAGAGACAGTTACGTGCCACCTGCGGAGAAACTCACCTGGCGTGTGACCTTGAAAAGGGGACTTCATGTCGTAAGGCAGTTTGACTCCGCAAACCAGTGCCGCTGCCACAGCTAAGTACGAATACGCGGTGATGTCGGCAACGACCCTTACTGGTCCTGAGGCGAGCCATAAAACTGCATCAAACATGTTCAGGTTTTCGCGGTTAGCTGCCATCGACTGTCCGTAACGTGCGAGTGACTCTACGATCACGTACCTTTGGAAGGCTGCTGAGACGATCAACATGGCCACTTTGCCTAAAGGTATCTCGCCGTTCCATTTTTGTTGAAGGTTGTAACAGAACGATCCAGTGCGCACAAGTGGTCCTGCAAGCGCGCGCGGGTAAAACCCCAGCAGCAGCACTGTCTCTTGTAACGAAGGGGTTGGTGCATCTTTGCGACTGACGTCGACAATAGTGATCACGGCTTGCAGTAAAATAAGCCCGAGTGCGACAGGACGCCACACTGTGTCTAACGCAACGTTCGTCAAGCCTAAACCAGAAGCGAAATCAAGTAGCTCCTGGGCTGAACGCCAACAAACCAGCGGTACGATCACACCAACTACAGCAACGCGCGTTCGAGTTCGCCTGGTGACTGGGTTTTCACTGGATTCGATACGCTTTGCAAAGAACCGGACAAGCCAGGCTAGGAACCACAAAAAAACCGCACCAAGAGGATCTATCCAGGCATGGAACAAAGTCGTGACGATCACGAGCCAGGTCGTCCGGCTGCTTGGGTTTTCCCGCCAATAATAGGACCCGAGCATCCCTAGCAACGCGAATGCCATAAACGATGCGCTGAGAGGGGTCACCGATTTAACTGTCGCCTAATAACCCCTCTTGTCCAGCCTTATGGTTGCTAGTACAGACGTTTACCGAAAGACTCTTCGTGTACCACCTGGAAAGAACCTGCTTGAATACCCGCTGCTATGGCGCGGCGCTGCAGTTTCCCAGAGGTTGTCTTCTTTAAGGAGTTCTGCTCTACGAAAACTACTCTTGATGGTCCGATTCCAGAGCCCTTAGAAACCAGGCGCCGGATTTCAGAGGCGGCTTCTTTTGGATCTACTTTATAGTGAGCTTCAGCGACGATAGCTAGACCGCCACGTCCGTCAGGCACTGCAGCCGCGCACCCAGCACGGACTAAGCCCTCGCAGAGGAGTTCTACGTCTTGTGGGAATAGGTTTTTACCGCGGACAATCACCACTTCGTCTGCTCGGCCGGCAACTACTACTTCTCCTTCGATGATAACCCCAAGGTCGCGAGTGTTGTGCGGTGCTACTCGCCTTTCCTGCCCGTAGTAACCCTGGAAGAGGTTTGGTCCGTCGACGTGTAGGACGAAGTCTTTGTCTTGTGTGATGTCGACGTAAGGGGCTCCGCATGAGACAAACTCTACTACGTGACCGTCTGGTTTGACTGCTGTGAGACCGTCTTGCAAGGGACCAACTGGGACGAGTCGTCCAGCGCCGAGCTCTTCAGCGTCTAAGAAAGCGGTCTTCCATCTCTCTCCTGGGTTAGTGGCAGCAACAGCCAGTGTTGCTTCCGCCATACCGTAACCAATGTTGAGAACATTCTCTTTGAGGCCGTGAGGACCGAAACGTTCCTGGAAACGTCGGAGCGTTTCTGGATTCACCATCTCTCCGGCAACAGTCAATACTTTCAGGCTGGAGAGATCCCAGCGCTTATCAGAGCGTGCTGCTGCTTTCAAGACAAGCTCTAACGCGAAGTTTGGTGCAGCAGTGAGTCCTGCCTTAGAATCTGAGATGTCGTCGATCCACGACAGAGGGTTCTGCATGAACTCGAGTGGTTGACGCAACAATAGATCAGCGTTGTAAGACCAGTACGGCATGACGAAACCAGCCAGGCAGAGATCGTGTGCCGTTGGTAGCCAGATCGTGGATCTCATCATAGAGCCGTCGCGGTCTTTTTCGTTGACGTTTTGTCGTTCGGCAAGTTTCTTTGAGTGGTGATACAAAGTTTCTAACGGGACAGGTACGCCCTTAGGGTCGCCTGTTGAGCCGGATGTGAACTGTAAGAACACGCCACCTGCAGACTCGACTGGTACCCCACCGTACGAACAAATCTCTTCAAACGTGACGACTGTGACGCCAGCTGCTTCCAATAAGGGTGCGAATTCTCTTGATGTAGCGACCACTTCGCACTCGATGTTGAGAAGTAGCTTCTGCAAGGTAGCAGCGTACTCAGGCATTGGCTGGCCGCGCTGCGGTAGCGGCAATGAAGCGGCGACTCCACCTGCTCGGAGTATCCCTACGAGAGATGCTAGGGATTCATGACTGTTGGTGAACAAGCAACCGATGATCTTGCCGTGAGCGTTCGTCCAGGCGGTGGCCTGAGATGAGAGATCCCACATCTCTCTCCATGTGAGTTTCTTCTCAGTGGTGATGAGTCCGTAGTTGCCGCTGGTCTTGGCGAATGATTCGAGGATTGTTTCCATGAGGCACAACGTGCCCAGATGACCCTTGTTGTCTTGTTGGGCTGCTACTTAGACCCGCATTGGCATAACGACGCTGGTCGTTGGGAACGGGGTTGTGGACTGGAAGAACACAGCTTCAAACTGACTTGAAAACCCTAGTGAGACTGTCTCAGTATGGTGCGACAACAAAGCGTCGAGAAGATACTGACGATCCACAATGAACCTGATCTCTGAAGGAGCTGCAGCGATGAGCTCTGAACCTGAACCAACTTCTGCGTTAGCTACATCTAGATGCAATCCGTCAGTGTCACCCCACACCGTCACTGCAGCACCGTCTGATACAGAAGCGAGGCGTGAGAGAGCTGACTTTGCAGCAGCAACGTTGATGTCAGTACGAGTTGCAGGTGTGCGCGAGAGAGCTCCGGCGACGTCCGGGAAGGCTACTTGCAGCAAACGAGCTGTGATTGTAGCAGTGTCCGAGATGCATCGGATGGCGCGGCCTTTGTCGTCAACCACGATGCTGTGCGGGCGGTGGTGTGCGATGCGCTCGAGAACTGACAGAGGGACAACTCCTGTGAAAGAGCCGAAAGATGACTCTGCGAGAGTGGCTGAGTGGAGACGGTAATAATCTGTCACATACAACGAGAGCTGCGTATCATCTGAGATGAGCTGCACTCCCATGTGTTCGCGGTTGACGGCTGCGCGCAGAGCAACGATGGCGTCTTGCAGTTTTGAGAAATCAACTGGACGCGATTCACCTTTTAAGTTCAGCTGCGTTGGGAGTTTGGTTCCAAGAGTGCGAAACTTGTACGGCGAGAGCTTGTCTACCGACACGACTACTTCTGAGTCCTGCAGCAAAACAGACACCTTCGCCTCGGGATCAAGCGAGGAGAGGAAAGTCATGATTGGACGAGGAGCTAGGACGGCAGAGCCTGCTTTGACGACAGACGCTTGGTCTGTTGTTGCTTGGATAGTTGTCTCGCCGTCTGATCCTGTCACCAACACTGTGTTGTTCTCGGCTGTTATCTGTACGCCAGCAAACACCGCAACCGACGGAGACGAAGGCACCGCGTGACGAGCGGCGTCAAGAATGTCTTTGAATGACTTGGCTGAGATAGAGAACTCCATACAGATCCAGCATCGGACCTGGTGAGGTTTTTGTGTGCGGGATTGTCCCCAAGCGGCACACTCTGTATATGAGTGATGTTGGTAATGGTGTTCCTGTAGATCTTCCTGCGCGGCTGAGCCCGAGCCGACTTGGTGATTTCCGGCAATGCCCGGCCAAGTTCTACTATGGCTCTATCTTGAAGCTTCCTCGTCAGGCAACTGAAGCCACGACTATTGGGACCCTGGCACACGAAGCCTTTGAGAAAGTTTTCGATCATCCGCGTGAAGAACGCACTGTTGAGAGAGCCATCGCTTACCTGCGCCCAGCGTGGGAACACATCAAAGACCGCAACGACTACCTGCATCTACACCCCCTTGCAGAGAGCATTCTAGCAAGAGCCGAGACGGCAGTGAAGTCGTGGTTTGGTGTTGAGCGGCCACACAACTTTGACCCTATTGGGCGTGAAGTGCGCGCCATCAGTGACGTCTCAGGTGTTCCGCTTTTGGGGATCTTAGACCGAGTAGATCGTGTTGAAGTAGACGGTAAGACGTTCTTGTACATCAGCGACTACAAAACGGGAAAGCCAGTCAGTAGCGACGACAGATTCCTTGATGAGAAGTTCTTCGCGATGCGTATCTACGCATTGTTGTGGTACACGCTTCATGGAGAGATGCCTCACGAGTTGCGACTGATATATGTATCAGGTGGTACACGTGACTCTGTTCGTAAAATTCGCGTTGATAAAAACCTCATCGAGCGCGCACGAGCCGAAGTAAAAGGTCTGTACAAAGACATGTCTAAGTACGCCAAAGAAGGCAACTGGCCGTGCAAGAAGCACGTACTCTGCTCTTGGTGTGACTACATGGCGATCTGTCCTTTATGGAATAAAGAACTGCAAGGCCTTGAAACTGGTGAGATCCGTCAGGTGTTTGTCGATGGTAAGGCGAAACTAATAGACTAACCCCCGAGAGCGTCGAGCATGATGCTATTCCCCATCCACAGTAGTGGAGGTGAGTTTGCTCCAAGTCGTCGCATCAAAGATTAATGGTGATGTTGTTCCGCGTGGTCGTGACTGGGCTGGTGAGTGGGGAGAGATTGTCTGTAACACTCTCTCGCACACTGTAGTCGTCCCGTACAGAGTCGGTGACGAGGGTGGTGTGACCGCGGGTGTCGATACGCGTGTAGAAGTTTTCGAGTCGCTGTATGACATAGACGTGAATGGGTGGCTTGTTATCGGTGTAGGAGATGACGGACGGATGTTGTGTCATAGAGAAGGATTCAGAGGATGGGCTACGCGATGCGTCTAAAAATAAAAGCATTCTCATCTTCACTGGCGTGGGTTCTTATCGGAAGCCTGGACATCATTGGAGGCCACACTCTGCGTGGTGTTTTGCTGTCTACTTTTGGCCTTTTAGTGGGTTTCTTCTTAGTTGCTAAAGTATCTTTTTCAAAAGCCGAGCTGCGCGACGATGTTCTTTTTGTGAGGAACTGGCCAAATCAAACTTTTGACTTAGAGCTCTCCTCACTTCGTGGAGTGACAGAACGCAGCGGAGTAAACAGTTTGCGTGTGAAGATCTCGTACTACAAAGACGGATCCTGGGGTAAAAAGTGGCTCTGGGGAGCAGACGCAGAGACCCGTCGCAAACTTTCTAGCATCGTAGGCTGACCTCGGACTTTGTGGGGACTGACGCAGCGCGGACAGTCATTGCCATGAAACGCCTCCTCTCTGTCACAATCCTCTCAATCGCTATCGCCCTCTCAGGTGTGTCGCCCGTAAGTGCTGCTAATTACCAAGAGTACGTGTTAGCAGACGGTGTCATACCTGAGGCCGTGGTGCGTTCTGGTGTGTACGCGATGTACGACGGAGTACCACGTAGTGTCGTGTTCAGAGGAAGTGCGGACCTTTCCAAGATGCGCGTACGTACCAACGACACGGTGACTGTGAGCTACATCTTTTCTATCGTATCTAAAGGCTGTGGGGCAGTGACAGTAGATCGTACAGGTCTTGCAATAGGCGCCAAGGTGTCGAGTCGGTGCGTGGGTGGTAAGCAAATGATTACTGAGATCACCCGCTCAAACGTTATCAAAGCTAAGGACACCGCTGGTGGAGGCGGTACTATGTGGATCACAACATGGGATGTACCTATGACCGTAGAACGCACCTCGCAGTTTCTCACCATCTCCATGAACGTGACTGCAAAAGGAGCTGGCAAGGCCCTCACTCTCACTGGAACGCGCAATCTGCCAAACCACTAAGTAGCTAGAGCGCTTATTTTTGTAGGTGACACACTACGAGACGCACACTTTGCATCCTCGTTGGCTGACAAAGTCCTCGCAAGAAGCACCGTGTGTTTGATGGATCAGCTCTCATGGCAAATAGCCACCCTCGTAGCGCACCGTCAGCAACACCACTTTGACTTTGAGTCTTGGTGTCTACTAGCTGAGATCGCACCAGAGACTGGACGCAACGTAGAGCGTCTTGGTACTCGAGCCACACTTGAAGAGATCACCCTGTACAGCCGCGCGCTGGGTTTTGACATCGGGATTAACATCATTGCTGACGAACCACAAACACGAAAACTCGCAAGCTCATGCGAGGCGTGCGGTGAGACACCCGTTCTACATAAACAACGACACACTGGTACATACGACAGGTGCTTTGATGAGAAGATTGTTGATCTAGTCGATGCTCTCTACTCTGTTGGTATAAAAGTTATTGACGCCGGACAGGGTCACACCGACGGAAGACGTGGTGGGGACGCACGATTGACTCTGTCTAGCGTGGCAAACGCCCAGTTGTTTTACGGTCTTTGCGACAGAGCGCGCTGCGATATCCCAGAACGCGCTGGTCTGCGAGGCTCTTTGCGTTCTTCAACTGGGGCTTGGAGTTGTGGAGTGTCGTGGAACGCGTTGCCTGGTGACTCACACGCTGACGCTACAGTGACTGTCCGGTTCCCTCACAGCGACATCAAAACACTCACCAAGTTAATGCGCAACCCGCCGAGGCCAGCTTTCTCCTCACTAACGGAACGGTCCTCAACAGAGCGGTCTTTAATAACTGATTCTGTCAGCGCCTAAACTTACTCAGCGCTTAAGTAGATAACACCTTCTGCGGTGTGTTGTTGCTTGGTGAGCCTTCCGTAGTGTTTCATGGCTTGTTCGCGTTGCTCTGGCTTCATACGGTCAAACATCAGCACACCATTGAGATGATCTAACTCATGCTGAAACAGTCGTGCTTCTAATTCGTCAGCTTCAAAAGAAATCTCATTGCCGTTGAGATCAAGACCTTTCATCAGCACTTTCTTTGGGCGCGTTAGTTCGACGTAAAGACCCGGAATGCTCAAACACCCCTCGCTGTACACCCACTCGCCGTCTGACTCGACAATCTTTGGATTTAAAATCACCAGCGGTTTTTCGCCCATATCCCAGACAAAGATCTGACGCTGAACGCCGACCTGTGGTGCTGCCAGCCCAATTCCAGAGTCGCTTTGATAGAGCGTCTCAAACATCCCTTCGACAAGTCGGACAAGTTTTCCGTCAATATCTGTGACGGCTGATGCCTGAGTTAAGAGCACCGGATCACCGAAAGTGCGGATCTCGTATGTCATGACTGAC
>Ga0209296_1001666_pt1 | contig 16633 bp, 28 predicted proteins | sample S_130206_EF_Meta_FD_187319 | JGI IMG/M metagenome (GOLD analysis project Ga0209296, IMG submission 187319) | Freshwater microbial communities from Lake Simoncouche, Canada to study carbon cycling - S_130206_EF_MetaG (SPAdes) (version 2) | ecosystem: Environmental > Aquatic > Freshwater > Lake ...
ATAACATCAAGACCGTAATCTTTTATAACATCATTCATCGAAATTCCCAAAATATTTCCATCTTTATTTTCCTTTACAATTGTTCCCCAATCACCACCAATTTTTTCATCTATGGACAACATGCACTTTTTGTTCCAAATTCCAGCGTTCACACATTTGATGTTTTTGTACGGCATTGTGTTTAAAAGCAACATGCGATAATTTTCTAGATCAGGTTCAATTGATATTATCAACTCTGATTGATACTTCATCGCAAAATAAACAGCTACATAGCCAACATAAGCACCTAAATCAACAACATTTCTTGGTGAATTTATCAAGCCATCATATTCTTTTTCTTCAAATACTTGTAAAAAATTGTATATGTCAGTCGTAGCTTTTCTTACATATAAAGGATATTCAAACCCTTCTGGTATAATTGGGATCAATGAGTCATAACGATCTCCAGACTCGCAATATTTTATCAAACTTGCAGTGTTTTGCTCTGTAATATCAGATTGATGTATGGGATTCATAAATTTATTATAGTTGTTTTCATATATATTGGCATGAGAAACTTCACAGAATGGCTAAACAATCGTGATCCTGAAATGTTGAATGAAATTAAAAAACCATTTAAAAATTTCAACAAAGAAAAAAACCATCCAGAAGGTGGGCTTAAACCATCTTACGCCAAAAAATTAGGCATTCATGCAGGTATCGAAACTAAGCGTGAAGCCGAAAAAAAAGGTGGCGTTGATAAAATGTCCGAAAAAACAAAGGCAAGAAGGAAGTCTTTTTGCGCAAGAATGTGCGGCCACAAAAAGAAAAACACATCATCAAAAACTGCGAATGATCCCAACAGCAAAATCAATGCAGCTTTAAGGGTTTGGAAATGTAGATGCTAAATTTTGTAGGCGTAAACAGTAAGATCATTTGACAAGTAATCATTCCTTATTACATATTTATCAGTAACTGATTGCATCAAAGAAACAACATCATATGTCGTACAATGCTTCATATCAGTATCTTTTTCAGTACAAGAATCAGAAAGCAAATTGAATGCAATTCCTTTTTTACACAAGCTAAACATTTTCTCAATTGTCTTTTGTGTTATTTCTTCCCAATTATTTTTAAATGCAAAAACACCAGATGCAAAACACCAATCAAATTTTCCTTCAGTTTTAAATATAGATTGATTCAAGAAATTACCTTGGAACAAACCTTTCCATTTATCCTCGTACTTTTCCCTAGCTGTAATGATGGCTGAATTTCTCAAATCAATTCCAAGATAATCATCAAAATGATAGCTTAAATCACCATGACCGCAACCAACATCTAAAACGCTATCGGTAATTTGCAATCCAGATATTTCCATAAATATCTTAAATCTTATTTTTTGGGTGTATTCGTTACTCCATCCTAATGACCTAACACCAACTTCTTTTCCGAACTTTTCTTGATATGTTTTTTCTAAATCCACTATGTTTTCCTATGAATTATGACGAACTACTAATTTAAAAAAAATTAGTAGTTCTTCAATTTTTTCAAACCAGATCAGATAATTAAATACCCCTAGCAGGATTCGCACCTGCGACCAATAAATTAGAAATTTATTGCTCTATCTCCTGAGCTATAGGGGCGAAAAATTATTATAACCAAAAAAAATTGATTTTTCCACTACAAACATATAAACTAAATTAAGTGTCTAAATTTAATTTTTTATTTTTTTCTAATTCTTGTGTGTAAGTTATAGGTGAAGGAAGACCACTTTGCTTAGTTGAAACAAGTTTTAAGTTAAACCTTTGAGCTATTTGTTCAAAATTAGGTATTTTTTTTCCTATTTCTGGCGAATAATAAAGTGTATCCCATATAATTTCTTTTCCAAAAACAAGTGCTTCATCGTAATGAGAGCGAGTAGGATTGAGTGGAGTAATTGGAAGTGATTCTGTAGAATTGTCGTCCAAAAGATTTGTAGATACATCTTTTGCATAGTAATATTCAATTCGCCCAATACCAGAAATAACAAGATCTGTATTCCACACACCTTTAGCTTTTTCGCCAATAGAAACAGAAATTTGTTTGATGCTATTTATTATATTATATATTCTTTGTTCAAAGTCATCTAACGCAATCGTTTTGTAAACTTTAACTTTATTATTATACTTCCTATTGATTATCTCAGCCCTGCCTCTTGCTTTTTGCTCCATTTCCTTGGCTTGTTTTCGATTTTTGTAGGCATGATCAGGATTAGACTTCCAAGAAATAATTTTTTTTTTATCTTCTTTAGAATTAGGAACTTGCGGAGTCCTATTGAAAAGATCTTCTTTTATTTGAAAACTTTCCATCCATTTCATAAATGATTTCATGCATTATTTATGAAGCCATTTATGAATTCATAATATTTTATTTCAAAAAATTGATTTTTCTACTACAAACAGGCAATATCCTGTCCAGTATAAGTAGAGGGAAATTTATTTTGGGAAATATCCATTTTTAATTGAATATTTCCCAACTTGAAACGAACAAGATAGTAGGAAGATAACTTTAACCCATGGAGAATCAAAATGATTCGAGAAGATGAAGAAAATGTTCTGAATTGTAATTGCAGCAGATATTACATCATTCCAATGGATAAAATGGCTGATTTAATGGGAATACCATTAACTTTAGACGAATTTGGAATGGACGACAGAGATATAGATGTCACGAACAAAGTACTTGAAGCAGGTGGTGATTTCGTTAACCTTGAAACTGGTGAAATCGAAGCAGAACCAGTCAAAATCATCAAGAAATATAAACTTGATGCAGATGGCAATAATGAAGTAATAATCGAAATCAGAGCAATTAAATCGACTGCTCATAGGTTTCTTATGAAAGGAGAACCAACAAGAGACGAATATGTCTTGAAAAGGACAAAAGAACTAGGATTAAATGGCGTAGACCTGATCAGTAACCTTGAAAACCTTTACGAAGAATATAAACAACTAACAGCTAGTTAAGGAGAATTACAATGGAAAGAGAATGCGAAGATTGCGGAACTATTTTTACAGATAATAGGTACTTTAAAGGAGAATTACCAAAAAACGCTTTCTGCCCACTCTGTTGCTCAGAGAGATTTTTTGCAGATGTAGACCATGGAAATAAAACTTCCAAAGAAGAAACTTGGAATTTTAGATCAAATTGGAAAGCAAAAGTTTGGAATAGCTCCTCGTTATACGAAGAAGGCTCTGATTTTCTTCATATAGATATAAAACAAGGAAAACTTAAATTAGAAATGGCAATTAAAAAAAGAGAAGGTTCTACTGACGAATTCCTTGTTTGGATTGGAGATAAGCAGTTTATATGCAAAGCAGAGCCAATAGATGAAGAGGCAAGGCACGAACAAGGAAAAATCTTAAGTGAACATAGTCCTTTAGAGATTTTAGACAAAGAAATATGATTCCTTAGTTCACGGAAACGCATTTGCGTGAACTAAGGGCATTCCTTAGTTCACTTTGCTGGACTAAGAACATTCCTTAGTTAACGCAAACCGCTTTCCCTTAACTAAGAACATTCTTTAGTTAAGGGAAACTTAACTTAATTTACTTACAAAATCTTATTATTGATCCTCATAAGCCTAATATCTTTCTTCTTGTCATCTTTTTCTGGTGATGTACTAACTCCATCTGCCTGATCATAAGCAAATATTCCAAATTGTAATATCGTATAAATATCACTTCTAAGCATTACATCAATTGATGTTGTAATGCCATTTTTAACAATACTAGATAAAAGCCGTTTCGCCATGACTGGATCAACAGAATAAGAATGCGCTCTTAAACAAAATCTATAATTGCAATTCAACTGACCATGAATTGGAATACTACCCCAATAATTATTTTGAAGCTGCTCAATGCTTCCTAAATATATAATCGCATTAAATGCTGGATGATGTGTGAAATTTTGCAAAACAATCGCATCATGTTCCAAAACAATAACTGGTCTATCTATTTCAACACAGTGTGACCAAAGTGCTACATGGCTCAAAACGACACAAATTTCAGTAAGTGCCAAGGCTTCATTTACAACTTTAACCCATTTCACCCAGTTTTGATTTTTCAAATGTTCTGGAACTATTATTTCTCCAGTTGTTCCATTGAATGCCTCTGATATTTTACATGGCATCCCAACTTTTTCACAACTTTCCGCACATCTTCTTGACATAGACTCCGAAAGCTCATGACCCTTTATCGTAATGATATATGCAGATTCTACTTCTGTATTATAATTGAAATTCAATGTTTCTTTTAGTTTTTCCATGTTAAGCCTTAAAGGGAACATCATGTTCGTATATCGTAGTTTCTCCTGCCATGTCTGCTGCAAAAATACCAAATGATACTATTGAAAACTCTTGCATCTTCATCATCACATCAACCGCAGTATAGATTCCTCTTTCAATCGCATGGGATACCAAATTTTTAGCAACTAATGGATCAATCGAGTAAGCGTGAGTTCTAAGAATGTAACGATAATTATGACCCATTTGTGCATGTGGTGGTATGGGATTCCAATAATTACTTTTAACCTGTTCACTACTTCCTAAATAAACAATTGAATTAAAAACATTATGATGTGTAAAAGGCTGAAGCATAATAGCATCATGTTCCAATGCTACCAAAGGCATGTCTTCTTCTATGCATTTACACCAAAGAGAAAAATGAGAAAGCCAGCAGCAAATTTCTGGTTTAGTTAAACTATAATTTGTTAATTTCAACCACTTTAACCAATTAGTATTTCTAGCATGTTCTGGAACTTTAATCTTTTCGCCAGTACCATCAAAGGCATCCCATATAACTGCTTTTTGACCAACCTTACCACAAGAATCAAGACATCGTTGCCCCATAAGCTCTGAATTCTTATGATCTTTGATAGTGATAATATAAGAATTACTTACTTCTGTGTTATAGTTCCAGTTAAGTGTTGGTTCTAATATTTCCATTTTACCTTAAATCATCTATAAGAATTTCTTGATCAAATTCTTTTGGAAAACATCCAAGATCAAACATTTTCTTTATACACTTGTTATAAAGATCTGTAGTTTGACTTTTGTGAATTGCATGATTCCTTGCCATTGCAGCAAGTTTTATTGAAATTTCTTTTAATTCTTCAAATTCTTTTTTATAGTTTTTCATATATTAAAATAGCGTGTAATTTCATTTTATCAAACTTGTGAATCTTCCTTTTTTGATTTTTTTTCTTAAAGATGCATTATTTATTTTTCGTTTTATTGTTAGAAATCTTTTTTCAGATTCAAAATTTTTACGAAGTTTTTTCAATTTCACAAATTCGGCCAATAATTTAAATATCAAAAATGACAAATATAAGAAAATGCCAATAATTATTATTGGCATCAATATAAAAAATATAATCATTTAACAACACTTTCCAATTCCACACTTATCTGGAGCAAGACAAGCAGTATGCTTTTTTCCTAAAACATATAACAATCCAGATGGTGTTATTTCTATTTCTGCTATTGGGAACTGCGAAATAAACTCTTGTTCATATTCCATTTCCACAAAAATATCTTCAGAACAAAAAAGTTTATTAGCATGATCAAATATGGTTTTTAATTTTGTACTAGTAAGTCTATGATCAACATCATCTGCAACTAATATCTGAAGCAAACAAGAAGTGACCTCCCTAAGAGTTCCACCGCAATCTACAAAATCTTTTTTAACTTTGCCGATTTCAGTTACATGGAAATGAGGCGGTACAAAACTATCATCTGGCAGCATTATCTGCATATGGACATATTCGTTTTCCAATAAAATATCTTTCAAAGCCTTAAGCGTTATCATTTTTTTGGTATCCATTTGTTTAAAGGAAATTCAACATTCACCCATTTCGTAAGCGGAAACTCTATCTGCTTTCCATCACTCGAAACATAGTAGCACTTTATAACTCCACTTTCATATCCTTTAGTCAAAATTGAAGACTGCCAACCGATCAACTTTTCTTGATTTTTAGCACTCTCATATCCATCGCTAAATCCAGTGTTGTAATTCGTTAGTCCCTCATAGTTTGCCTTGTCTTCTAGAACAAAAGCCTTGCTTTGCAAATATTCATAATCTTGAATTCTATTTTTCATTTCTGCATCCAAATACATGCAGTACGAAACAGGAATCAATGCAAGAAGAATGTATATCGCAATAACTGGAGAATTAAGTTTCATTTTTGCCTCAAAGAAATTATAAATTATCTGGCGTATTGACTTCGATATTTTTTCTCAGCTTCTAACCTAGCATCAATTGCTTCTTGTTTTGTCAAAAATGCTCCAAGTTTTATTTTCTTAGATTTTACTGTTATCTGTGCGATCCATCTCTGCTTGCGATGATCCCAATGAACACCCTTAAATCCAGATGTGTTTTTGCAGTGGATCTTTCCATTAACTAAGTTTTCAACATGAGGGCAAACTTTCAAATTAGATATATCATTGTTCAAATTGTTTCCATCAATATGCCCAATGGTCAAACCTTTTTTTATATTTGTTTTTTTAGAAATCATGTAAACAGCCCTCCAAGTTGAAATTCTTCTTTCAACTCCATCGACAGTCAACATTACACTGCAATATTTCCTTCCGTCTTCATCTGTAAATATAGTTCCAGCCTGTTGCCCAGCGTATTGTTCATTCCAGCGATTGATGTTTGGATCTCTCTTTTTCCATATCAATCCAGTAATGCTTGAAGAATCCACTTCAAAGTATTCGCTCAAAAACTTCCAATTCAAATCTCTTAGTTCGGAGTACCTAGACATGCTACTTCTTCTTTCTTTCTTTCTTGATTTTCTTGCCCAATTTAACAGCATCATCAACACCAGTCCAACGCAAACACTCTATGAAAGAATTGGTCGTTTCCATGTTCATTATTTCTGGACACTTCTCACACATTTCTTGAATATGTGACACATCAGGGTAATGTCTCAAGCATCCCTTAGCCATTTCTCGTACTTCTTTTGGAATTCTTTTTAAATTAAACGCAAGATCAACCAAGAATTTTCTTGTTTGTGCAATCGACCTAGTTCTTTCCTGTGGTAAAGTCATGTTTTTCCCGATATTCAAACAATCTAATATTTCTTCTCCATTATCGAACTTCTGATCAAACTCTTCTGCCTTCATCGCAATCTCACGATACATCTGGCAGAACAAGCCAATGTCGCACAGCCATGGACTACTTTTTTGTATGCGATTTCTTCTTGCTCTTTTAACGCCATTTGATGTTTTTTTGAGGCAATATTGTATTTTTTTCTAGATTCCAAGGCTATGATTCTTGCGTTACGCAAAGCCAAATTTGATTTGTGAAGCATAAAAGAAGCATCTAAAACTTCTTGCTGCAATTCTTGTAAATTCATTCTTCAATCTCATCGTTTGGATTAAGTAATATTACGATTTGAAACAATATCGCCAAAAATAGCAATGCCAAAATTAAATGATTCAAAGCCATATTTTTTACATCCTGAATTTCTTGTTGACTTCAGAAAGATCGGCAACTGTAACTATATGGATAAAGTCTTTTTCATATTCATCTCTTATTACGCTAATCCAATTATCGCCAACTTTAATTTCGACATTTAAATCGTTATTTTTTTTTGAAAGCCTTACATACGATATTGCAACAGTCGCAGAACAGTTGAATTCTTTTATTTCGGCAATAGTTTTTTTTACTGCTTTTTCATCTATTTCTGATTCTACGCAAGGATTAAATGAAGATTCCGATTCAATTTTATCAGTAAAAATTACTTGTTCTGATCTAACATCTTTTGAATAGCTTTCAAACTCTTCTATAACAGTTTTAGAAGCGGTTTCCCCAAATCCATTGCAGAAGTCATTAGGTTTGCTCGAAAGATAAGTCACTCTGGCTTGCGTTTTGTTAATCCCGCAATAAAGGACTTTTTTTTTCCAATATGTAAATTGATTGCGGTAAAGGTCTGTGGTTTGTTCAATTACTCTATATATCATTTTTTATTTCCTTGTTCAGATCAATAGGAATCGAATGCACACCATTCAAATATGCATCAAGCACTTCCGCACCAGTCATATCCTTTTGCAATATAATTGCACCACTCAGATCATCAACCAATGTATTAACATCAAAATTGCGTTTGAAAGTTTTTGGATCAGACCAAGTAATCTTTTCCGTGTAGTGGTCAAATTTTGCGATCAAATTCCATGCTGGATAACCATACCCATGATTGATATCCTCTCTTTTTTCTTTTTGTCCAAAAATTAGAGTAACTTGTTCAATACAGTTACTGTCCTCTCCAAAAAAAACTTTCATGTTTTGTGGATACTTCTTTAACTGTTCTATAAATTCTGAAATGATCATTGAAATTATCCTGTTGCCTTGGCGACTGAATTATGCGTACCACTTAGGCACTTTTTTAAACTCTTCAACTACATCTGAAAAACCAAGACTTGTAAGCAATTCACATAAAACTTTATCAGCGTTTACATGGGCTATCTCAGGGTCGCCCTTACCTAGTTCCAGTGCGTCACTCAGTGCCAACAATGCTTTTTCTCTGTCTATTTTTATTTCCAAGTCACTCATGCTTTTCTCCTGTTGCTTTTTTCGCTCTTTCTTCACGAATATTTTTTGCGTTCCAAAGTATGCCTTCATCGGTATCGTCTTCTTTTGCAATTTCTAAAACTAAATCGCAAGCTAATGTTGACATATTTTCTTGAAGCTCTTCTAATATTAATTTAACCTCATCATTATACAATTTGTTAGCCATAGCAGGATTGTGTGTATATTGAACACAATTAATCAAAATATCCAATTTGGAAACCTTCTTTTTTAAATCACTAATTACTGTCATGATCGTTCTCCTTTTAATGTGGCGAACTACTTTCTTCTAAGTTTACCAACATTTGTTCTCTAACGGAAAGCAATCCTAAAGCCATTTTCAATTTGACTTTTAAATCTGCGTTTTCTTTTTCTAGATCTTTGGTCACAGTTTGTGACCTTATAATTTCTGGGTTATAAATTTCTGACCACAGCTTTTTGTTCATGTCCAAATCTGGTATCTGAACTTCATCAATTCCAAGATTCTTCCAATGCTGTGTCATTTCTTTTTGATGTTCTCGTATCGCTTTTTCGTATCGCTCGACTAGCATCTCCAGTAAACCATGATATGATTGAAGCTCAATATTATAATTATTAGTAGTGTCAATAATCTTTTTAAGTTCTTCAATGTATTCTTTTTGATGTTTTTGAATATCAAGATTGCATTCGCTATCATCAAGGATAGCCCTTTCGAGTTCAACTATATATTGCTGTGGGCTTTTTCCAGCCTCACCTTCTTTTCCGAGATGTCCAACTACTCCAATTGCACCCTTTGTGTTGGTAGCTTCCCCCTTTGTGTTGGTAGCTTCCCCCTTTGTGTTGGTAGCTTCCCCTCTTGTGTCAGTAGCTTCCCCTCTTGTGTCAGTAGCTTCCCCTCTTGTGTCAGTAGCTTCCCTAATTTGAGCAGGAGCTTCCCTAATTTGAGCAGCAGCTTCCCTAATTTGAGTGGTAGCTTCCCTTTTTGTGTTGGTAGCAAGGGGAGGAGTTCCTTCCGTAAGGGGAGGAGTTGAATCCCATTCCTCCCATTCTTTACCGATATGTCTCTCTTTGATATCATCACGAAATTCGTTTCGTGATGATGCCTCATTTCCCTTAAATTTAGCCAATTCCGCATGCAGTTTATTTTCTCTATCTTTTTGATTTTGATGGAACGATTCGGGATCAGCCAGTTCGAGCATGTGTGAGGAACATTTTTCTTCGTCTGTTTTGTCTAATTCGCCCCTAAAAGTTACTTTCAAGACATACGAAGAAAGAATTGAATCAACAAGATGAGACACACCTACACATGCAACCGTATAAACAGATGGACCAAAATATCGTTGGAAGCCACCCCAAATAATTCTATTAAATTGCTTCATCGACAAGTCTATCGAGACTACAGATGCAGGTTCCGTCATCTCAGACCATGCTTTCACAACAATTATTTCTTCGGAAATCTTACTACTATCTATGGACTCTATTTTCGTAAGACGCATTCTTCCTTGCTGACTAGCAGGGTGATGTTCAAGTCCATAAAGTACAATCTTATAGATGTGAAACGAATAAAGATTCATTTCTACTGAGACATACATTGGATCTTCAGTTGTCATCTTCTATCTCCATCATAAAATAATCTACAATTAAAGGAACGCCAATTTGCAACATGAAAATCATTGCTATTATCAAGAACAAAATGTAATATTCGTTTTTCATTAATTTTTCAATTTTACTAGAAAGCCCAAACAAAAAAGAAAAAATACTAAATTGGAAATCAGAATAGTCGTAATCAGATTTTATCATTTAAAAATTTTTTTATCAAACGATATATTGGCTATTCTTTATGAATTTTTTCTTCTTTAGATACCACAGAGTTCGCTCTCATCAAAACCAATTCCTCAAACAATTTCTTGGCTATCAACCTGCAATTTACATAAGGATATTTCTCGTTATCATAGAGCTTTTCTTTTATAGCTTTCAATTCATCTTCAGTTATCATCATCGTTTTTCTCCACAAAATATTCCAAAATCAAAGGTACACCTAAATAAAAAAGAAAGATAGTTGCTGCTATTAAGAATAAAACATAATATTCATTTATCATTAAATCATCAAGTTCAAGACAAAGCCACCTTAAAAACGAACTAATATCACTCATGAACTTGTAATATAAATCTCTCATGATCCTCGTTTTTATTATTTATCAAATATCAAAAGCCCACCTTACTTTACCACAATCCCATATTCTGCTTAATCCATTTTGTAATGCCCATTCTTTTTCACTTATATCTTTAGGACAGCCAGTATTGCATTTCATTTGACTCTGTTTGCTTATTCTTTCTTTTGGATAGCTCATATTCACATATGCATAATCAGAACCTAATTCTTCTTCTAATTTAAAATTTAAATTTTTATAAATAGAACCATTGCTCCACCTACTATCACTCCAACTTATTATCTTTTTAATTTCATTACTCTTGCACCAATTCACACAATATGAAAATAGTTTACTTGCACCACCAACTATCTGATGACCAGCTTTAAAACATAAACGAGTCAAAACCATTTCACCTTTTGTTTGTTTGCGATGATGAACACCTAAATCCATTACACCAATTAATTCATCTTCATAATATAAACCAAAACATACTTTTGCTAAAGAATTACCACCTTGTACATGATGTTCATCACAAAAATCAGTAAACTCTTTCTTGCCGATTTCTTTTGCTATACACTTTCTTGCATAAAGTCTTTTTTCAAAAACTCCAAGTTTACTGAGAATGACACTTTTAATTACTTCTTGATTGTTAAGCCATTCATCTTCGAAAATTGTTATAAGTTGAATGCCTTTTTCTTTGCAAATATTAAACTTACTGATGTGGTAGTTACTTGGTCTTGGTTGAGGTGAGTTTTCATGATGCCAGTATAAACCACAATATTCTATAGCAAACTTTAAATTAGAATCATATAAATCAAGCTCTTTGCTTCCTAAAACTGTATGATCTGATTTAAAGTTAAAACCAAAGGAATTAAGCCAATCTTGTATTTCTTTTTGAGTCTTGCCGAATTTGTGTGTTGGATATGGAGAGCCATATCGTTCTATATTGGTTTGTCTTACTTTTTCTTGAACCTCTGGCGAAGAAGAAGCACTTTCATAACCAAATCTTTCCAAGCATGTTTGTTTTGCTTTGTCTTGTATTTCTGGTGATTGCAAAGGATTTTCATGTCCATATTTTTTCAAACATGTTTGTTTTCTTTTTTCTTGGATTTCTGGAACTTGTGATGTGTGTTCTACACCATGTTTTTCCAAACATGTTTGTTTGATTTTCTCTTGGATTTCTATAGAACATGCATAATATTCATGCCCATATTTATCCAAACATGTTTGTTTCATTTTATCTTGAATTTCTGGTGATTGCAAAGCATGCTCATAACCAAATTTTGCAACCATAGTATTTTTCTTTTTTTCTTGTATTTCTGGTGATTGCAAAGCATGCTCATGTCCAAATCTTTCCAAACATGTTTGTTTCATTTTCTCTTGAATTTCTGATGATTGACTTGGGTTTTCAACACCATATTTTTCAATGTTAGTTTGTTTTATTTTTTCTTTAACTTCTGATGAAGAAAAGGGATTTTCAAAACCAAATCTTTCTAAGTTAACCTCTTTTTTCTTAGAATTGATACACATTTGGTGGCCACAACAATCCTTTTTTATGGTTTTTTGGGAAGTTACATAATTATGTTTTTTTTTATTAGATTCTTTGCCACAATAATCACAGGTGAAAACTATAAACCCACTAGCTTTAATTTCTTCAAATGGTTTATCTAATTTTTCTGTGACTAACATGAAAATCCTTTTGTGAATATATCTTATTTATTATTTTAAAAGTCCTTTTTCAAATAATATCTTCCTTAATTTATCCAATGGTGCTTTCCAACATCTTGGCTTTTCTTGTCGTAAAAGTGTCACATTGTCACCATACCAAGGAGATTTATCACCACTATGACTCCAAACATAATAAGCAGAAATCGGAACCATTACGAATACTTCCTTCCCACTTGAAGCACAAAGATGTGCGATACTTGTGCAACTTGTTATAACAAAATCAAGACTTTGAATAAATCCCAAAGTCTCTTGAAATGAATCCATTTTTTCAGATAAATCAATCAAATTTGGGAAATCCTTGATTTCCTCAAGTCCATTGTCTCTCTGCAAGCTGTAGAATGTTCCATCAACATCTTTTAATACTTCATATAAATCTTTTACTTTAAAACTTCTATGCAAGTCGTGATCATAAGCCGGGCAACCTTGGTATCTAATGCCTATTTTTAGAGACTTTCCACCTAACTTGCACTTATCATCATATTCTTTAGAAGATGAGATGTAGGGCTTCTCCCATAGGTCTTTATAATCAAGATTTAGATAGATAGGAAGATGCATTGAATATGTCCACTTTAAGTCTGGAATATCCTTCAATTCTTCCAAATTCGTAATTACAGGGAATCCACTGTTTTTAAATATCTCAAGAAGTCCTTTTCTTTCGTTCTTCCATTCTTCCTTATGCCAAATTGCATACCAATAAGCATTGATTCCTCTTTCCTTGAGATGCTTCATGAACCTTATGTTGATGATCTCATCTCCGGAACCCGCTTCTGCGTAAATCACCAAGTTTTTTACATCTTTTGCCCCTTCCCAGAAAGGAAGATTTAACTTCTTGTTCCTTGAGAAAATTGTCTCGCAGTTCCACAATCTCATCTTTGCACCATCAAGAATAAAGTGCCTCAATCCTTCTTGGAATTTATCTCTGTAAAGGTAATATGTTCCAAGATTGAACTTGATTTTGAGTGCGGTTTCTTCTGGAAGTTCTTTATAATTAGCAAGAACATGGTGCAATATCTCTTCAGCGTCTGTTTTCCTGTTTGAAAGAAAGAGAGCATATGCTTTTTCCAGTTGCAAATCATAATCCATTGGAATAAGTTTTTCGTTAGCATTTATGTAAGTTAATGCTTTTTCTGGATAATTTGCGTGGTTATAAACATTTATTAGATTGAACCTTGTCATGTACATCAGTTGTGGACTGTGTGCATTCACAAGTGCCTTTTCGCCATGCTTTATGGCTTCTTCGTAATGTTGCAGCTTGAAATAGCATTTACTGATGTTATCTTGTTGCTCAAACGAAAAAGCGTTTTTAGCAAACACATCAAGTACTTGTTTGGCAAGGCTCTTAGCTCCTAAATTTTTGAGTGTCAATACGAATGGCTCAAGATCATTAACACCAACATTTTCTTCTTTTTTCATGTGTTATTCCTTTATAACGATTAATTTGATAAAAACATCTTGATAAACATTTACAAGGTGTTCTGCATATCTTGCGATTTCCTCATATTTGCCTTCAGCTTCAAGTTGGGCATAGTCTGCATGGATTGAATAGTTGTAGTCCAACACTTCCATATCAATTTGGTGTGTAATTGCATGTCCACTTGAACTGCCATAAGTTTCTTGATGCCAAAGGCAGTATTTCTTGCTGAACTGCTTGAACATTTCTACGGTCAAAGCACGACAGTGGGTGTAATCTCCGAAGAAGTTTCTTGCGAAGTGATGTGGGAAAGCTATGTCTACTACTGCACCATTTTTGCATACTCGATATATTTCTTTTATGACATGACCCAAATCATGAATATGTTCTAGTATGTGGTGTGCTTTTACTTCCTCTACTGTGCTGTCTTCGAATGGAAGTTTTTCTGTTTCTAGGTTGTGGAGGTATTCTGGTTTGGTGTTTGGATCTGCGTCTACATTTACGAATCCCTCAAATCTTTTTAGTCCACCGCCAATATTGATCTTCATATTTGTCCTTGTTGTAATGACTAATTCTTTCGTAATTGTCCTTGTTATTATTATAAGATAGGAGGGTTGATTTTGGCAAATTTGTTTTTATATGTTAGGCAGACTGAGATATGGATTGGATTTGCGTCTATATGTTAGGCAGACTGAGATATGGATTATGTGGTTTTTTCTTTTATGAATTCATCTGGTCCATTTATGAAGATTTTGCCGTCATATTGTATTATTGCTGGGCAGTTGTGTGTTTGGCAGAATGTTTGGATTTCTATAAGGACATTATCATCCATTTTCTTACCCATTTCGATAGCTCTGAGAAATTGACCTTTGCTCCATTTTTCGACTGATATGATGACTTTTGATTTTTCTGGTTTGAGGTTTTCGGAGAAAAGACCTTGGAGCCAAGCACACTGGTAGGTTTTGCAGACTTCTGGTCTGGTTTCGTATATTGAGCAATTTCCTTTGAGGAAATGGCATGGTTTTCCTCCGCCAAATTCGTGGCTGTAGGATTCTCCTTTTAGCCAGATGCAACAGGCATTGCAATCTCCACATTCCCTATTGATAGTCATCTTGGTATTGTATCGCTGCACAATTAAATTGCCCAACAGTAGCTTGCTTCCAATTTGTTCCACCAGCTATAGTTTGAACTGGTGATGATTTAGAATTAAAAGTATCATCAATCAATAATCCAAAAGTTTGATTATTTCCCCATGACCACAAAGTGCCATCTGTTTTTATTGCAAGTGTAACTCCACCGTCTCCGCTAGCTACATTCTTCCAGCTTGTTCCAAAAGCAACTGTTTGAACTGGTGATGATTTAGAAACAGTTGTGTTGTCGCCTAATTGACCGCTTGAATTAGAACCCCACATCCACAATGTTCCATCATTCTTTACCGCTGCTATTTGTCCATATCCGCAAGAAAATTGTTTCCAGTTTGTTCCACCTGTAATAGTCTGTACTGGTGATGATTTAGAAACAGTTGTGTTGTCGCCAAGATTTCCACTGTAGTTGGCACCCCAAGCCCAGAGAGTGCCATCTGTCTTTATTGCTGCTGTGTAATAATCCCCACAAGCAACTTGTTTCCAGTTTGTTCCACTTGCAACCGTCTGAACTGGTGATGATCTACTTGTAAGTGTGTTGTCACCCAATGCTGCATTTGCATTATAACCCCAAAGCCATAAAGTACCATCTGTCTTTACTGCTGCACAGTGTTGTGAGCCACAAGCAACTTGTTTCCAATTATTACCAAATGCAATTGTCTGAACTGGAGATGATTTTCTCAAGATTGTGTTATGACCCAATTGTCCATAGGCATTATATCCCCAAGTCCACAAAGTACCATCTGTTTTTATTGCTGCTGCAAGTCCGTAACCAGAAGAAACTTGAACCCAATTAGTTTCAAATGCAACAGTTTGTACTGGCGAGCTTCTATTTGTTCTTGTATTATCACCCAAATTGCCATAAGCATTCTTTCCCCAACACCATAAAGTTCCATCAGTTTTTATGCCAGAATATTGATAATTTCTTGTAAATACTTGTTTCCAATTTGATCCCCAAGCAATTGTCTGAACTGGCGAACTTCTATTTATTTCAGTATTGTCGCCCAACTGACCATTGTTGTTCGCACCCCAAGCCCACAGATTCCCGCTTCTGAAGTAATCAGCACGAACATAATAGTCTTCGAAATCTACTGTCGTATTATCGGCATTCTTGAATCTAAATGGTGTTGACATGTGCCTCCAGATAGAAAACCTTCACAAGATTCTTGGAAATTGAGTGCCACAAAAAAGGTTTGAACATAATTAAATCACCTTCATTGAGTTCAAATGTGGCTGAGTCATTCCAATTTTCTTTATTGAAGCAGTTTTCCTTTATGAATACTTGTAGTTCTTCCTGTACTTGCATTACATTGGAGTAGTTCTTTTCCTTGTGTCTATGCAATTTGAATGTAGTCTTCTCAAGTGGGATTATGCAGACCCAAAGGCTGTTCTGGTTGAAACTTTCGAAGTGGATGTTCTCGAATGGTTTTCTGAGTATTCCAGATTCTTTCGTAATGGTAATTTCTTGATTGAGGATTTCGCCAAATACTTTGTTCAGGTTTTCTGGAACTAGGTTGAAGTCTACGATTTCTTCTCCGTAAGTGTTCTCCTTGAACTGGAGGTCTTTTACCACTTCATATAGATTTTGCGTGTTGTAGAAATTTTCTATCTGTATGATCAAAAGTCACCGTCCTTTAT
>Ga0209296_1001668_pt1 | contig 16621 bp, 29 predicted proteins | sample S_130206_EF_Meta_FD_187319 | JGI IMG/M metagenome (GOLD analysis project Ga0209296, IMG submission 187319) | Freshwater microbial communities from Lake Simoncouche, Canada to study carbon cycling - S_130206_EF_MetaG (SPAdes) (version 2) | ecosystem: Environmental > Aquatic > Freshwater > Lake ...
TCCGATCTGTGAAATCGCACCCGCGAAATAAACGCGGGCGCAAGTTTTTTGTCTATTTAGTTATGAATGCTCGTACTAAGCGTTGTAAGGCTCTGTAACGGGCTCGTAATGCTGGCTTGGTGAATGCATACCATTGGTTGCGTAAGCGTCTGTAGCGCCATTCTGGAGGCTTTTTGTAACGTGTTGCTCTGTGTTTGCCTTTAGTCCTTGTCATTGTGTCCTCTGTGTGTAGTGTGGGGGGCTACCGGTCTACCCCTCCCCCCACTTCATCTGGGGGGCGGCTTATTTCCAGCGGTCTGAGCGCCATGGCACTCGCTTGTATGTGCGGTCTTGTTTGCGTCCGTTGCATACTCTGCACATGGATTGCAGGTTCTCGATGTTGTGATTGGGTTCACCGTTGCCTGGCGCGATGATGTGGTCGATTGTCCAGTCTGCGCCCTCAAGCTCTTTGCCGCATAGTGAGCAGATTGGATCGAGTATTGTTTTGGCTGCAGCTCGCGCTAATCGCCAGGCGTTTGAATCATGCCAGTCAGCCACGATTGGCCTTGTCGAGCAAGATGTCCGTTCTTATCTTGTCAATGCCTGTCATTATGTATTGCAGGTCTTTCGTTGGCTTGATGTGATTGGCGTCAAGTTCATCTTTGAGCCATTGGGCAATCATTAGCAGGGCTCGAGCTGACCCGATTCGTTCTGATGATTTCATAAGCGGTTCCATGTAGGCGGCTACGTGATCGTATGCAGGTGTTTCGGTCATTTGGTTTCCTCGATTAGTTGAATCAGTTTGAACAGTTCGGTTTGGTAGTTAAATGCGCTGGGCTTTTGCCAGTTGTCTTTGATTGCCATGATTAGCGCGATGATTCGTTTGCGTTCTTGGATTGTGCCGATTAGGTGGGCTGTGTCGATTGCTTTGGACATGCCTTGGACACCTGCTCTGTAGCCCTCGTCGAAGCTCATGCGACTCTGTGCAGTTCTGCTGTGCGTTCACGTAGTTCGAATAGGCCTTGTAGGTCTGGTTCTTGCTTCATGATTAGCCGGGCGTACAGTGCTCGATAGTTGTTGTTCAACTTGTAGCCTCCGTCTTTGTCTGTGTTGAGGTGTGAGTTCCAGCGGAGTACTTCGAAGAGTGTTGCGATTCCGAGTTTCGCTGATCCGTTGAGTTGCCAGGTGCGAGCTAGTCGAACGAGTCCGATGTAGACCTCTGGGTGTTCTGCGTGGAAGTCTTTGAACTCGCGTTTGATTCGGTCTTCTTGGAAGATATCGAACATTAGAGCTCTCGCTTGTATTCGCGGATTGCGTAAACGATTGTGATGATGTAGGTAATTACCAGTGGAATGCCGAGCCATAGTGACCAGCCGTTGTCGCCGATCCATGCTGAGCCGGCCATGAGGAACATGAGTCCGATTCCGATTGCGATGTTCTTCAGCATTATTCGTTCACGCACCCGAATAGTTCGCATTCGCCTTTGACGTGACGGTAGTTTCCGTCCGGTTCGTGAGTATCGTTGCTAGTGAATCCGTTAGCGTCGTGCTCACAACCTTTTGAGCAGTGTGCGACTTGTGCACCGTCTTTGGTAAATACTTCGTCGGTGTAGTGATCTCCAAAGCCGCACCATATGCAGCATTTGGTTGTTGCGATTGTTGCTAGTCGAGCTTTTAGGTTTGCAGTTGCTGTGTTCATTTTGTTGCCTCTCTGTGTGTTTGAGGTGTCGGCTCCGGATCTGCGTTTGAGTCTGGGGGACTTGAGGGGGTAGACCCGGAGCTCGACTGGTTCAATTTTGGGACTAAGTGCTGACAATTGTCAAGTTACGGCGTGTCGCCCTTTATTCGTCTAGCCCTGGGTCTTGTCTGCCCGGGTGCCAGTTAGGCGCGAAGCCGATTGCTATGGTTTCGATTTTGGTTTCTGCTGAGGTGTTGGCTTGGTCGATTAGATCCTGACGTTCGGTGCATGGGTGTTTGCGTCGCCATTCGCGCCAGAGTTTGATTGCTTCGACGCTGTCAGATTCGAACTTGGAGCCACAGCTGCAGCGTTCTCGAATCATTCATCGAGCCAGACTTTGTAGGCTGCGGTTACTCTGCCTCGTTGTGGGTCTATGAAGTGCAAGCGTTGTGACGGTGTTGCGCTAGCTGCGAGCATGACTCCTGCGTAGCGGTTGTCTGATTCTGTTGAGCCTGTTTGGTAGACGGAGCCTAGTCCGTTTGGTAATGCCCATTCCATGTGGGTGTGGTAGTGCCCGATGTAGGCGTCTCTGAATTCCCATGGGTATGAGCCTGATTGCCATTTGGTTACGTGTCCGACGATTGTCGCTGGTGAGGCGAAGCCGTTGCGTCCTACTTCGTCGCCGTGTAGCAAGAGTGCTCGGTAGTTTCCTATTTCGATTCTTTGCACATCTTCTGGTGAGTCGTGCCAGGTTAGGCGTTTTTCGTCTGCGAGTAGTTGCCTGGCTAGTTCGTAGCACATTCTGTCGAAGTTGTCTGAGCGTGGAACTGCGTCGCGTTTAGATCCGATTCGTCCGTGGTTTCCCCATTCGGCTACTACGGTGACGTTTTCGTATGCCGCGAGCGCGACTCTGACAACGTCCATGATTAGGCGTGAGACGTTTACATATTGCTCAAAGATTGTCGAGTCGATTTCGAATGCTTGTGTTGGGAAGTTGAATAGGCCCTCTACCATGTCGCCACCGAATGCGATTGTGACGTCTTTGACTGGGTGGTCTTTGCGGTGCATTTCTGTAATTTTGACGGCCTTGTCTGTGAAGCGCATGACTCGTTCGCGCATGACTTCGGTGTTGTAAGTTGTAGTTCGTTTTGCGCCTTGCCAGTCGGTCATTACCCAGAGTGCGTGTTCGCCTTGGCTTTTGCGTTTGTCTTTAGCTGGTGTTGCTATTGCCGGTACTTTGCCGATTGCGAGCATCGCGTCGAATGCAGCTGCTTGGGTTACTTCGACCAGGTGCTCGGTTCGGTCTTTGGCTTTTAGTAGATCGCGCTGGGCATGTACAAGAGCTTTGCGTAACGCTTGGACGTCTGCCGGTTCCTCCATTGGAGGTTCTAGATTTTCCAGCATGAGCACTGCCTAGCTCTGTGAGTAGTTATCGGTTTATCTGAGATTACCAGCCCGGCTTTCCTAAGCTCGTTTGCTAAGACGCTAACTTTCCATTTCGCGGAGTCCATTACAGCGGCCTCGAGGATTTCGGCGTCGGGTTCGCTTAGTGACTCTAGGAGTGTACGGACTTTGCAGGGGACTACTTTGACTGGCGGTCTAAGATTTTCCAGCATTGGCTTCTCGTTCGTACCAGAGTTCGATTGCTTTGTCTTCGTCGGTAAAGCGTTTGGCTGCTGCGTACCTGGCACTGACTGCCATTTGGTCGTCGAATGTTTCGTCCCAAACACGATCGTTGATTAGCCTGGCTGTTCTGCGGTGCTCTGTGGCGTTCATTTCTTTGAGCAGGTTGCGAATCTCTTCGAGGCTGTGGGTTCTTAGCCAGCCAAAGTCTTCGACTAAGAGCTGCACATCGTCGGCTGTTTGAATTTTCATTAGAACGGCACCGTGTCGTCTGCTATGAATGCGACTGGTTCTGTGCCGATTCCTGCGTGTCTGATAATTACAGAATCGTTTAGGTGGTGCTCGACGCCTGTTTTCTCTTCACCGGTCTTTGCGGTGTAGGTGCTCATTTTGGTTGAGAGTCGGCCGTTTATTGCGATCTCATCGTTCTCGCCAATGTGTAGCTGTGGCTGGTCGAACCAGGCTGTCCAGAGTACGAACTTTTCTTGGCCTTTGAAGTCTGACTTTTCCCAGAACTTGACGATTCCTTTGCCGGTCTGTGTGGCTAGTGATTTTGCTACTTTTCCTGATACTTCGATAATGGGCATTCTGTGTCCTTTTCTTGTAATTCTGTGGAAGTTATCCACAGGCTCTCTAATATGATTATTTAAGTTTTTATTTAATTATTATTAAGTTTTATTTGTAGGACACAAGTGTCCGCTAATGGTGTCAGGAATGTCCTGTATTGCGGTCAAGAATGTCCTGTAATACTAAACGGCCTGTGGATAAGTCTCTGTGCCAGAGAGTGTTATCACACCATTCTGGACAGTCCGTTCTGATGAAGTAACGGTTAGTCGGTGATGACCCTGCCGCTATTCCGCCGTGTCTCACGATCTCAATTTCCCCGATGTACTCGAGCTCGGTCAAGGCGCGTCGAACGGTTCTAACCGATGTGTTTGCGTACTTGGCGAGTGTCTCTTGTGACGGATAGCAACCGAGTTCTGGGTTGTCATTTGTGTGCCAGGCGATTGCCAAGAGAATTACTTTGGCGGTGCCTGTGGCTGGCGAGTGGTGTAATACGGCACTCATTGCTTCTGCGCTCATCTGTGTGTCTTTCCTGTATGATTTGGTTCGTGACCGGATTTATCCTAGTCACCGCCTCCTGGTTTCTGTGTGCCGGGAGGCGTTTCAATTTACGGCGTGTCGCTGATTTCTTTGCCAGCTGCGTCAATGGCGTCGATGAACTCTTTAGCGGCTAGTGATCTAACTGCGTCTTTGCGGAGTGCTCGCAGACCGACTAAATTCTTTTCGGCTTTGAGTATGTCGAGTTCGGTTTCCCATTCTCGGACGTTGTGGATTTCGCCGCGCTGGACTTTTTCCATTTCCTCTTTGCTTGGGCGTTTCCCTTTTGGGCTGTAGGCGTAGGTTGCCAGGGCGCGGCCGATTGCTGAGGTGGCACAGTTCTCGACGAATGAGAGCTTGTTTACCGGTGTCGAGTTTCGGGTTTCTTGTGCGAAGTCGATTGACACCGGGCGAGTGTCGTCTCGGTCTGCGTAAACGCTGGCCTTGATAACTATCTCGGTTTCGTTGATTAGCACGATCTCGGTGTGAATGCGACCCTCTGGGTGCTCGAGCCAGAAGCGGTGGATTCGTGAATCTACTGGTTCGTAATCTGCTGGTATGAATGCCATGTCAGGCCTTTCTGTGATAGGTGCTCACAGTATAGGGCTTACTTGTCACTTTTCTTGGTCTTGGAATTGACCGTTTCGATTGCAGAGTTGATTGAGTTGTCGAAGTCGTCGTCTGGGACGTTGCCTTTGCCAGCGTAGGTGAATAGAAGTGCCATGGCAAGCCCTAGAACGGCTCCTGTAGCCCCGAACTGGGCAGATTCGAGTGGTTGTAGCCCTTGAATGCTTCCAGCCCCTAGAAAGGCGATTCCTGCCCCTACAGCGAACGCGCCGACACGGAGCACTCTTTTGATTGGGTTACTTTTTAGCAGGCTTTTTAGCAGCTGTTTTCTTGACAACTGATTTCTCTTCCTCTTCAACGGTTATGGTCTGAGGCGTGAGTGTGGCCTCGATTAGGGCTAGTGGGTCTTCGACTGGGTTGGTCGCCAGGTTGATTTTGTCGCCAGCCATTAGGTGCAGGTGCGCGCCTGATGTGGCAGAGCCGGTGTTCCCAGACTTACAGAGAACTTCGCCGCCCTTGACTGGGTCGCCAACTTTCCAGAATTGCTCCTGGTCTTCTAGCAGGTGGTAGTAGCCAAAGATTTTGACCTCGAGCTTGCCCTTGACTATGACCGGTGCGCTGATTTCGATGAAGTAACCGAGAACGCTTGTGTGGCCGATGTTCTTGACACGGCCTGATCCGATTGCCAGAAGTGGTGTGCCTGATTGGAATGAGTAGTCCAAACCTCGGTGTGGGCCGAGTCCTAGTTTCTTTCGAGTGTCTGAGTGTGTACCAAACTTCTCGCCCATGCGCGAGACCTTGCCTGGGTGGAATGTTTGGACAGTTACTTGTTTAGACATTGGTCATTACTCCCTGTGCGATTGCCACGATTGACCCACCGATAGCACCGGCAAAGCCCATGAATAAATAGATTTTCTTTTGTAATTCACGGACGTCGCGCTCGAGTTGCTTGTAGCCGTTCATCTCTGCCTTGAGTGTTGCCAGGTCTTTGATGATTGTAATCAGCAGCTCTCTGTCGGTTGTTTCGGCCATTTTAGTTTTCTACCCAAGCGGTTAGTTCTTCGTCCCAGCTGTATGACTTGCCGTCTGTTGGATAATCTTTTGGCGCTTTCCAAACCCAGTCGGTTGCGTTCCATTTCCACGAGGCGAATGGTTGAGCAGGTTTGAAGTTCCCGGTACTGGCAACATAAGTGTCACCGATAGCTGCAAACTTTTTGCCAAAGTTGGCGTTGTATGAGGTCTGTACCCATGTTCCCTCGAGGCCCAAACTGTTTAGGTATTGCTCGCCTTGTAGTTCTTGCGAGTTGTCTACTACAACAACCTGCGTGACTGTGCCATTCTCAATTTTTGCAAAGTGTGCCATTTCTAACTCCAATACCTAATAATGCAAGTTCCTGAACCGCCAGCTCCGGCCGCGTAATGAGCGGCACTGTATGCACCACCGCCGCCACCACCACCGAAGTTGGCTGTGCCTGATGTGCCTGCAGTTGTGCCGAATGCTCCTGCACCTGCGTTTAGACCACCAAAGATTGCAGAAGCTTGAGCAGAGGCTCCGCCGCCACCGGCTCCATAGCCATTCAAGCCAGGGTTTCCAAAACTAAAGTCTGTTGTGTAACCAAGACTGCCCTGTATGACAGATAGTCGAGGCAATGCGATGTTGTTTATAGTGTCTACACCCGAGCGATAGGGATACATGATTGCAGCTCCACCGCCACCACCAGAGAATGAAGCTGTTGTTGTTCCCATGCCACCGCCAGACGCAATTTGAGCGTTGGCTGGATTTGTTCCTGAGGCAGATTGACCACCGCCACCACCGTATGCAGTTACTAGGCTGCCAAAAGTGCTCGATGTTCCAGTTGAGCCAGCAGTTGCGGACGAGGCACCAGCAGCTGCGCCACCAGCGCCAATTGTCACTGTGTAACTTGAAAGTGGAGTGACTGTAATCATCTGGCTCACGACTCCACCACCGCCACCACCACCCGATCTGTGGTTTGCAGTTCCGGCACCGCCGCCGCCACCACCACCACCGACAAGCAAGAGTTCAATTTGGTTTACACCGGCAGGTGCGCTCCAAGACTGAGTGGAGTTGATGATTACGAATGTTGGGCTTTTGGTCGTTGAGGCTGCAGGAGTAGGTGTTGGGAATACTGTTACGCTCATTAGCTGATTTCGCTCCCGAATAGTTGGAATGTCAAAGTGTTGCTGGTCGAGCTGCGAACCGTAATGATGTCAGTTGCGTCAAGAGTCAAACCAAGAGTGAATGCTGCAGTTGTGTTAGCGGCAACTGGTGCGTCAAAGATAATGGCGTTGACGTGACCTGTAGCCGCGCCGTTGATTCTTGCCCAAACTTTAGCGTTGGCAGCTGTGCCAGTGACGTTCGTGATTGTCAAAGTTGAAACGATTGTTTCCCTCGCTGCTGGGACTGTGTAGACGTCAGTTTCGGCAGTTGTTGCCGGGTGTGCCTGTCCGAGAATCTTGTAGTTTATTGCCATGTTTTTATGCTCCGATCAAGAGAATTGGGCTGAGTGGATCTGGGATAACGACGGGTGGTGTTACTAGAGTCCATGCGCTACCAGTGTAGAACCAAAGGTCTCCGCTTGAGATTAGGTAAGTGACCATTCCAGCCGTAGGTGACGGTAGGGCTGTGCCTCGAGCTGTGGAATTGGCAAAGACCATGACGGTCTGATCCATTAGATAGTCCTGGACTCGAGACGCTGGGAGCGTCTGTCCGTTTACAAAGTCAAACCAGCCGGCCATGAATTACTCTTTCCATACTTCTAGGGTAGTGAACCAATTGTTAACATCTATGCTATGACGCACCCTTGTCACTGTGTAGGTTGTGTCGATGTTCATTTCGTCGGTCACATAATAGACGCCTACGAAGTCGCCCGGCATGAACTCGATTGCTTCGGTTAGGTCTCGGTCTCTATTGACGGCTGGCGTTACTACGCTTTGGACGTTTGTAATTGTCTTAGGTGTGAAGACGGCCGCTGCCCATTGGTCGGCGTCGGTTGTAGAGTCAAGGTCCACTGTGAAGTTTTCGGAGCGTTGCCCGAATAGGTCGATTGAGTCTGAGTCTTCGTAGAGTTCAGAGAATGGTGAACCACCATACTTTTGGGTGACTAGGACGGTGTTGAAGATGTGTTCCGATTGCATTGCGGAGTCAAGGTCTGCCATGCAAAGGTGTCCAGGGTCGCCATGGTTGTTTCCAATTGTGTAAGTGGCTACTCCTGAAGCCGAGCGCGGCCTGTAGTAGAGCAGCTCGTCGTCTGGGTTAATCCAGATGAAACCAAGTCCTGTATTTAGGCAGTCGGCGGCTACAGCGCCAAAGGTTGTGTTTGCTTGGCTTGTGCCACTCATGAACCATTCGTCCAGGATTGTGACACCGGCGTAACCGATTGAGAAGCCTGTGGCGTTGACTTCTGTAATTGCTTCACCGATTGCGTAGCTGGGTTTGATTACTCCGCTGGGTACATAGTCGAAGCGTCGGTTGACTAGGAGTGCCCAGAAGTCGGTTGCGTTGACTGTGATTTGGTTTGGCTGGTCTGGAGCGTAGGTGACGTTGATGTCGTCTAGGGTGCCATGCCAGATAACAAAGTCATAGGCGTCGCGAACTGCTCTGATTCTGATTTCGATACCTGGGCGAATAGCCGGGTAGTTGTTAGGGTCGAACTCCCAGCTCTGCATTTGAATCGTGGCTTTACCTGAGTCGGCTTGAAAGAATACGTTCGACGCAATTGAGCCACCGATACTTGTTTGCACACGGTTCACTTCACATTTGAGGTCTTGCCAGATAACAACACCCGAAGCGTCGTCACCTAGCACGTTGATTCCACCGAGGGCGCTAATGCCCAATACGAATACGTTTCGCGCACCCTCTGGTAGCAACATTTCGACCTTGAGGTCGGTCTTGATGTCAAAGTCTGGTATGACTGCCATGGCTACTCTTTAAGGCTTCTGAGTGTGCCCGTGTAACCGTTTCTAGTTGCCTGGTTTAAAGTGTTGACGATGTCCTGTGCGTTGACCTTTGGCGTGTTGATTGTAATGTTCACATTACCTCGAGCACCGGCTGCTGGAGTGCCAGGTGCCGGAGTGGCTGGCACTGACTGGCCTGGTCCGCCTGGAAAGTATTTGAATGGATCGTTCTTTGGCCCAGAGATTGCTAGCGCGTCTTGACCTAACTGTTTGCCTTGCATAAAGCCACCAAAGGCTGCGCCAATAGCGCCAGCCGTTAATAGTCCCAATGTTGCTAGTAGTGCACCGGCTGAAACGTTCATGGCTGTTATGCCAGGCACAGCGCCAGCGGCTGCAACACCGACGGCGGCTGCGCTTGCTGCAGCTGCAGCGTTACGAGCGGCGAAGAGAGTTGCTACACCGTTGTAGATACCGAGGGTTGTGGTCAAGACTTTGATTGTGACACCGACGCCAAGTAAGACTCCAGACCATGCGACTATTGCGTCTGCGTTGTCAATGGCAAAGGTTGCAAGAATCTCGAACTTGCCAGCCAAGCCTGTTACCAGTTCGATGAACTTGTTTAGTTTTTCTTGGCCTTCTGGCGATGCTATGTAAGCGGCAAACTTCTCGAGGGTTGGCAATAGTGCCATGCCCACGGTTTCCTGTAGATCGTTAAAGATAATTTTCATGCGCTGATAAGGGTCTGTGTTGGCAGCCTTTTCAGCTGCGCCACCGAATGCTTTAGCCAAGTCCTCCATAGGAGTTTTCGAACCCTTGAGGCTAGGGATAAGTTTTAGAAGAGCGGTGTCTGAACCTGCCAGGCTTTTAGCCATGGCCTGCGAAACGATGTCCAAGCCTTTACCTGTACCGGCTGCAACATCGAGGGCGATACCAAGCAAGTCGCTAGCTCGAGCGGTGTCCTTAGTTGCTAAAGCAAGTTTCTGGTAAGCCGGGCGAAGTTCGTCATCGGCAACGGACGCGGAAAACTGGTATTTCTTTATGACTGATTCGACCGAAGCGATTTGGTCGTCGGTTGCTTTCATCGTGTTGCGTAGAGCGTTGGCTAGTAGTTCTTGGCTCTTGACATCGGCAATGGCTGCTTTGCCGGCTTCCTCGAGCTCGTTCGCGATGAACCTGAAAGATAGGCCTACACCGATAGCGGCAAAGGATCGAGAGATTGCTTTAGAGGCTGAGTCTGCTCGCTTGCTCATTTTCTGCAAGTCGGTCTGCGCGCCCTGAGTAGCGGCTGTGAGTTTCTTGAACTCGCCAAGAATCTCGACGTTTAGCACTAAACTCATGTGCCAGACCTTTCCTCGAGGGCTTCAACAAAAGCCCTATACTCAGCCAGCGTAAGTGCCCGAAACTCCGAGGGACTCATTCCTGTTGCTACACAGAAAGTCGCTAACCTCTTTGCGCTTTCGGTTACGCTGGTTCTTTTGGGTCGGCTAGAAACTCCGTCACCCATTCGCTTGCCTGGTTGAACGTCATTTTACCGACTTCTTCAATTTTGGCATTCTTATCCGAGCGCAGCTGCAATAGCCACACTAGGAACTTTAGTGCTCGACCAGGGAACTCGCCCTTGCCGAATAGTGCGTTTACTGATGATCCGGTGAGTTTTTCTAATTGCTCGATTTCGTCCATGGTTAGGACGTCGAGAATGTTTTTTTCTGTGTTACTCATTGGTCGCCTCTCGGTGCTCCTTTGCTATACCGGTTGTATAGCTTGTTTATGTTCATAAAGTAAGTTTTGTACACTTCGTTGCGAGTGATACCTAAAGCCCGGCTAAAGAATGGGTTAGGCATGATGTTCTTTTGTACAAAGTTTTTACGATCGTAGAACCAACCCCAGTGTATGGCATTGGCGTATGGCACCTTTGTATTGTTACCGGCGCTTACTAATACTTTACGTGCTTGTTTCTTGGAACGAATCGTCGAGCGCAAGGCACCTGATCTAACTGGCACTAAAGTTCGCGCGCTCGAGGCCACAATGTCGGCAGCCTCTTGTGACGCGGCGCTGACCTCAGCGGCTGGGACTCCGATAGTTTTTAGTGCTCGGAGTGCGTCGCTGAGGCCAACAACCTTGAGGCCTGATTCGTCAGCCATTTATTAGTCGACGTTTACGAGCTCTACACCGTAGTACAAGTTGCTTGCAACGTCGAGGCCAGTGTTCTTGACTCGTAGAGTCACTGAGAACTGAACTACTTCGTTTGAAGTTAGGTTTAGCGGTGGCAACTGGTTGAAGACGACGGTGCCGGTGTAGTGTGGCTCGTCGGTGCTTGGAACTGAGTTGCCGTTCGGTGCAATGACGAACTGTGCGTCTGAACCGAAGTTAGTCCATAGCACCTGGTAGAGAGAGGTGGTCTCGCCTGAAGTGATACCAGACAAGGTAAGAGCCCACTCGCCGCCAACACGAACCTCACAGAAAGTCTGGACGTCGCCAGGGGCGTCGCCTAGCTCTAGTACGACTGAGTTAGCGTCGCAAGCGTAGTCGGTGCCTGCAATCTTAAAGAGAATGTTTTGCGCCGTAATGCGCGTTGATGCAGCCATTTCTGGAGCCTTTCTAAATTGTGATCTGTACGTCTGTGTTTACAGAGACGGCCAGATACTCGGTGTTGTTGGTTTGTAGGTTATACGGTTGGCCTGCACTTATCATGCGAGCGTAGCCGGGTAATGCTTGAATGACGTCCTGTAGTAGAGCGTCAAGTCTTTCAGTCGCCGTCTTGTTTGTAGCTGTAGCTGCAACAAGGACGAGTTCAAGGTTTAACGTGTATTCCTTGCTAATGCTTACTGGCGTTAGATAGGGACTACCGTTGTTGATAATCACAATTGGAGGCGTAATTCTTTCTGGCACATAGTCAGAAACAATCAAGCCGCCTGCTACTAGATCGAGTTTGAACTCGACCTTTGCGGCTGTAATCTCGTTTGTCATACTCCAAATTTCGTGTAGGGCTGGAGTAGTGGGTAAACGGCAATCATCGGATCACGTGCAACGCGAATCGGTGTGCCGTCCATTGAAGCAAATTGCGCGACTCCTTGTGGAGCGGAGCGACGGTGGAAGAGTTCCGACGAAGCGATGTAAGTCGCCTGGTCTTTGATGTCGTTCGGAACCGTAGTGACTGCGCCAATGTAGCGAGTGACCAGGGCGAGCCCTGCAGCCAAACACTCAGTGGGGAAGTCTACTTCTTCGGTTCCGACATACGCCTGGAACTCTGCCAACGTCACAGCCATTTGAATTACGCGGTTACGTCTAGCTTGACGATTGCACCGAAGCGTGGAACTGCAATGGCCATGTAGCCGTATACAGAAACGCTGTCGGTTAGCGTGGTGATGTCGCCGTCGGTTAGACGTACAGGTGCGCCTGCTGACTCCATGGTGATTACAGCTGCGCTGTTAGCCATGTATACAACGTTTGCACCGATCGCTGGGTCAACGATGATTGGTAGACCAAATACTGAACCTGCAAGTCCAGGGATATTGGCGGTACCGATGTTGTTGATTCCGTTGCCGTCTGACAATAGGACTGGGCGTCCGTCGCCTGCTGCAATGGTAGCCAACTGCACATAGCCGCTGGTGCCAGTGAGAATGAACTCTGGGCGTAGACCGGTGTTTGTGAAGATGTAAGCTGCACCGTTTGCGATACCGGTAGCCAATGAAGCTGCGGTTCCACCGTCGGCGTCGAAAGTCTTGCCGTTGTAGTCGAGTGCACCTAGAGCTGTTACAAGTGATCCGTTGGTTGCGCCTGCGTAGGCAAGTGCTAGACCCTGGAATACCTGGTCAAGGGTGTTGACCTGTGAACGCTCTACATACTGGCGTGAGAACGAGGTGTAACCACCGTAGGTCTTCACTGGAGTTGAAACGGTCTCGAAAGTCAAGTTACCGAATGATAGGGCTTCGTTCTCTGGGTCTTGCTGACCAACTGCGAGGGTGTTCGCGTCAATCTTTGAGTATTCAACGGTTAGGCCAGTCGCTGGTAGTGGTGCGCGGCTGAATGCTGAAACGGTTGGGCGGTTGTTCGCGATCAAGGTGTTGATGTAGCCGAACCATGGTGCAACTACTGCAGCGTCAGCTGAAGTTGAAGCGGTGCGAGCGAACTCTTGTGCCTTGATGTCGCCGGCTACAAGAGCCTTAGCGAACTCACCCTGTGAACGGAATTCCGCTCCCAATGGTGCTGGTGTTGCGACGGTCTGGCCGGCCTCGACGAGGCGGCGGATTTCCGCAACTTCGTCCTGTACGGCGCGAACGTCAAGTTCAATGTTTTCTGGCATTGAATTATCCTGTTCTTCTGGTTGCGGTTCGCTGGTCTCGGCAGGGGTTCCGCCGTCCTCTCGAACCTCGGTTATGTTTGCCCCGGCGAATGCTGGGAACGGCACGACTGAGACCTCTTTTAGAGTGACTTTTGTACGTGTAACTGTTGAACCGTCGCGCTCACTTTCGAGCGGAACGAATCCGACAGAGAATTTATTCAATACGCCGTCGCGCATGAGGGTCATAACCTCGTTGCCTCGAGCGGTGTCTGAAACTTTTGCGGTTATCTCGTAACCTGCGTCGGTGTCGCGCCCTGAGAGCACTTTGCCGATTGGTTCTTCGTGACCGTAGAAGAGCTTGACGTCGGTGACGTCGCTAATTGCTCCTGGAACGAAACGCTCCGTGTACTGGCCGCCGATGTTTGCGTCCTGACCGTATGGAACGGCTAGACCAGTTATGGTGCGCTCCTCTAGATCAGCGCGAACTTCAAATTCGCGTGTTTCCATTTCAGCCATTTAGGCCCTCTTTCACTTGTACCATTTCTGGCGTTAGGAACCCGGCGTCGATACCGGTCTTGTAGTAGTCGTAACGAGCTGAGATGTCTGCCTTGAATAGGTGCTCGAAGTCGAACTCGACTCTGGTGCCTCGAGGTAGACAATTGCTAAGTGCGTCTGTGATTGCGTCTGTGTAGGCCATGAGTGTGTGGCGGTAGAAGACCTGGTTCTCGTCCTGCACGTTGGTATATGTGTCAGACGATCCAGGTACGCTGGTCAACAACAATCTGCTCGGTACACCGTAGAGGCGAGCAATCTGGCGAACGGCCTGCTCCTGGGTGTCTGTAAAGAGAGCGTCGCGTGGCGTCAAAGAGATCGCCTTGTAGTCAAAGCCGTTGCCTAATACTGCGACCTGGCGGTTCTGTTGCTTGTTGTGCCAGGTGGCGGTAATGCTCTCAGCGTCAGCTGGGTTGAGCATTTGGTTTGTGGTCAAGATACCGGTTGGAACTCCAGCCGCGCTGAACCAGTTAGCAGCGTAGTCGCGTAAGTCAAGGGCCGAGGCGATGTCTCGGTTACAGGTTTCGATAGGTGAAAGCCCTCTTAGGAATCCAACGCGGCTGAAGATTTTCAGGTGTTCCATCTGATCCATTGAATAGCGGCGACCCTCGAAGAAATATTCAACGCCCTGCGTGATGTCATTGGTGTTTACATATTGAATGCTGACCGAGTTACCTGGCAACAGAATCAGGTTGTTGACTGCTCCTGATGAGCTGAATTGTTTGAGCCAGAATGCGTTGCCCTCGAGGCCAAGAGCGACGACGGTCTGGAATAGAAAGTCGCGACGGCTTTCGAGCAGGCTTGGCTTGTTCACAATGATTGGGTTCTCGATTTGCATTTCCATGCCGGTGGCATAGCGGAACGTGCGTAGGTTCATCTTGCTAATCGGAGTGGCGATGATCTGAACGGCGCGGTAGACGGCCGTTAGCGATAGCGCAAGTTCTGGGGTTGCGTAAGTTGCAGCTCGAGACGGAACGGTCGGCTGAACTGCGCGTGTTTCTTCAACACGGCCTGTGAGGCGTTGCCAAATAGTTGCCATACCACAAGTCTAGGCCATGCGAGGACATGCTTTGCATTTGAGGCGTGTCGCGCTTAAAAAACTTGTATGCCAGGAGTGAGTGCTCGGCTCGAAACGTACAGTGCAAACACGGTCGCAATTAGAGCGTCTATTTCACCATTGGACTTTTCTCGGCTAATCAGCCAAGTCTCGCCAGAGTATTTGGTTACACCGTTCTGGGTTTGAACTACAAGTAATGGATCGTTATTGTGCTTGACAGTGCCGGTGGCAAACATGGCGTAGACGGCCGAGCAAGCCTGGCTGACTTCTTTAGTCCAAAGTTGCCAGACCGGTATGCCAGCCAACTTGAGTCTCTTTGCCAGGCTGTTTAGGTTTCGGTCGTCCATGGCTATCGCTCGAGGTGAGTGTTGCGTGTATAGACGAGTGAGTTCATTGAAGAGTAATTGCTCGGTAGGCGCAACGAACGAGGCCACAATCTCGGTCTCTTGTATGTCGCCGTTTGAATTTGCAGCTGCAATAGTTGCGTATTCCCAATTGCGAGCAACATCGACGGCAAAGACAACACCTTGAGAGTTTGTAATTCCTTTGCCGGTCGCCGCCTTAAATAGTTCGCCAGGGAGCCATGAGGCCGAACTGCCAGAGATGAATTGGTTTAGCGTGTACCGGCGAACCTCATGTTCGGGCTGTGTCGCGACGTCTGAGATCACCCTGTCAATGGGAATGCGTCCACACGCGATTGCAGGGTTAGCCGTCATAATTGCAGCTGCGCTGTCGATAGGTGCGCCAACAGGTGCCTCCCAGATGAATGCTCCGAAACGTTCCAGAGACTTGTCGCCGCCAATGGCTTTAGCCGCTGACTTGTAGAGCTCTATGAGCGTCTCTGAAGACTGGTCGCCAGCGGTTGTAATCATTATGACCATGGCGTCTGCTAGGGCTGTAGTGCCCTTTGTAGCGGCCGTCCAGATACCTTTCTTGGCAAGGTGTCCCTCGTCCAGAATGACGCGAACGAACGGCTTGCCCTGAAGTGCGCCCTCTTTAGCCGGGCTGACTTTGTACTTGCCGGTGCCGTCCTGCTTGGCGATACCTCGGGTTTCGGTTGTGCGCTTGAAGCGTTTAGCCAGCCAGCCATGTGCGTCGATGACGTGTTTGACGCGATCGTAAATAATCGTTGCCTGGTCGTAGCTCGAGGCAATAGAAGTCACATCGCCTTTCTGAAAGAGCATGGACTCAAGCGCAAGGCCACCACCGACAACGGTCTTTCCGTTCTGGCGACCCATGGACACTAGAACCTGCCTGTACCTAAGTTCCCCGGGGTACTCTTCATGGTCAGCCGGGTAGCGTTCAAGAATGTGCCTGAGTAGCCACTTTTGCCATTCGTCTAATTGAATCGGGTCGTCGGTCTCAGGTGTGACCCAGCAGAGTTCCATGAGCTCGATAAGTCGGTCGCCGTCAGTCTCGAAGTCTTCTGTGAGTGGCTGAGTAGAGCGAGCCGGTAGCTGGAGCATTATCGCGTGAGCAACTCGGCTAATGGATCGTGTTCTGCGGTCTGACCTTTGACTTGGCGCGATATCTCGAGCACAGTCTTGCGTAACTCGGCCGCGGTCGATGTATTCGCCTCGGAATCAAACTGGGAGGCCAGTGAGAGGGCTAACCCTGCTAGCACCATTTGTTCCAGGTTCAAATTCAGGCTATCTAGCCACGTTCTAATCGTGTTCTGTACCATTTCAGCTCCTATGCCAAATAATCTACTCGGTTTATGAAAATCCGCGAGCTTGCGCGGGGTGAAATCGCACCCGCGAAATAAACGCGGGCGCAAGTTTTTTGTCTATTTAGTTATGAATGCTCGTACTAAGCGTTGTAAGGCTCTGTAACGGGCTCGTAATGCTGGCTTGGTGAATGCATACCAT
>Ga0209296_1001669_pt1 | contig 16618 bp, 10 predicted proteins | sample S_130206_EF_Meta_FD_187319 | JGI IMG/M metagenome (GOLD analysis project Ga0209296, IMG submission 187319) | Freshwater microbial communities from Lake Simoncouche, Canada to study carbon cycling - S_130206_EF_MetaG (SPAdes) (version 2) | ecosystem: Environmental > Aquatic > Freshwater > Lake ...
AATTACTTTCAATTGCTTGATTTTCTGGTTGATCTGTTAATGTATCAACTTGTGGATAGTTTGTAGTAAACACATCGCCAGTACCGATATCTAAGAAGTCGTGCCCAGTTAGGCGTGCCTGACTGTACTGCTGTCTAATTAGAATAGCTGTTCCATTTTCTGGACTTACTGCCACTGTTAATTCTGGAGATACTTGTAAATTCGCTTCAATGTTCGGTGCTGTTGTACCAAACTGTACGGTAGCATTAGTAACTTTGTAAATCTTATCAATGCCGACAATGCTCAAGTTATCACCGGGTCTAGGTAGTTTGCTTAGATTGTTAACTATCAAGGTTAGACCTGTTTGATAAGCATCCGAATATCCGTTACCCGATATTGTAATAGTTGTATTAGTGCTTGTATATCCAGAACCTTTGCTAACAAAAGTTGGATTGCCTAATACACCGTTACCAATTCTAGGTTGCACTGTTGCTTCTAATGTTGTGTTAGGGTCTGTGAATGTTACTGTTGGTGCTGTGATATATCCCGAACCAGGTTCAAACGAATTAATTGAAGTAATAATATTACTGTTTATAATTGGTCTTACCTTAGTTCTGCAACCAGCACTGATTCTTGAAGCTGCTGATACCGAGCCGGCTGTTACAAAATATCCAGTATAACTTGTTGATGCAAGACCGTATGCTATACCACCGTATGAGTCTGGACTTACAGTTCTAGTAGTCCACTGCAACCCATCTTCTGAAGTGTATGCTACTGCGCTGCTGGCAGTAATGGCCAAGAATACTCCTTGACCATATTCAACGAATCCTGCAGTAATTGGCAGGTATGATTGATACCAAGTGATGCCATCAACACTGTATGCTGTTTTAGAACTAGATGATGAAACTGCAACGAATTTATTGTTACCATATGCCACTGAACTCCAGTTGGTATTTGACGGTAATGTTCTTGTAGTCCAGTTGATGCCATCTGTTGATGATGCTGCGGTTGCACTTGAAGTTGCTACCGCAACAAATATACCTTTTCCGTAGGCTAATCCGGTCCATATCGCTGTTGGTAGTCCTGAACCTGTTTGCCAAGTTTGACCAGCATTGTTTGAGTATGCAGCAGTTCCGTTTGATGAAGAAATTGCTACAAATCTACCTTTACCGTATCTTACTTTTGCCCAGGTATCAGCTGTTGGAAGGCTGTAGGATCTCCAACCTGCACCGTTTGAGAAACTGGTTGCTGACGGTGAGTTGCCTAGACCGCCACTTGAAATAGCTACCCAAGCACCGTCACCGTAGGCGATATCAGTCCAGTTGGCAGACGACGGTAATGTTGTGGATGTCCAACTGTTTCCGGTTGTTGATTTTGTGCCAACTTGACCCGAACTTGGTATTGCAATCCAAGTATTGTCACCATATGCTATTCCTATCCAGTAGTTAGGTGCTGATAGTACTGTTGTATTAGACGAAGTTTGAGTGAATGAAGGATCTGTAAATGTTAATCTAGGTTCAATAAAATACACTGCCGAATTATCTAGAACCGTGATTATCGGAGTACCTGGAATCACGTGATCAAATCCGGTCGCGCCAAGATTCATTGAGCCAACTTTGTTTTGTAATGTAACTGTAACACCACTGTTTGCCACAGTGTTGTTTGCTACAGTAAATGTATTGTTGCCTGCATCAATAGTGTTTACATAATAGACCGTTCCTACAGTAACACCGCCGTATACTGATGTTTGATACTGAGCATTCATCTTACCTAATGCTGCTGTCAGCGTTTGTTTAGCTGCTGTTGATGTTCCTGTTAGATTTGTTACAGATGCATTAGTAGTTAATGTCTGTGCTAACGGTGCTGTACGTACTGTTAGTGTACCTGTGGCATTGTATAAACTAATTGAAGATCCGCCCGGTGTTCCACTAATTGTAAACGAGGTGGCATTGTTAACAGCCAAGATATAATAGATATATTCTGTCTGAACATTTCCAAAGCCGTTACCAATAAAGATAATCGGATTGTTTGCTAAGAATCCAGCAGTTGAATCTACTGTGATCAAGTTAGATGTTAACTGAGTTGCTGTTGCTGTTCTTGTTAATATTGAACTAGCTACACTGAATGTTGTACCGTTGATAACACGACTGATATAGTATTTGTTGCCTTCAGTCAATCCAGTACCAGTTGTTGTTCCTGAGAATATAATTGGATTTAATGGCACCAGTGTCGCTGTAGACGCCACGGTAATTATGTTACCAGTTGCACTTGTAGCTGTTGGGGCAATTGATACTAGTCCTGTTGACACAGTAAAGTGTGTTGAATCGATAATATCTTGAATATAATAAGTTCCACCTAGAACAGTTCCACCTAATGCTGTTCCAGTAAACTGAATTAGCAAATTAGGTGTCATTGTATCAGTAGCACCCTGTAGATAACTAGTACCACTTGGGAATGACATAGTCATTGAGCCGTTTTGTGTTACCAATTGTTGTACTGCACCGTAAATTGTTGCAGCCACTTGGATAGTGGTACTGTCAATGATTGCTGCAATATAATAATTATAATCCCCGGTTAATCCACCAAACACTGATTGTGTGCTGTCTATTGCAAAGAATTTAACTGCTTGATTGGTTCTTAATTGTGCTGTTGACGATACACTAACAGTATTATAAATTCCACCAGTGACTGCTGTTGATGTAAGATAGCCAACACTAGACGCAGAAACACTAGTCTTATAATACGTAGGAATAAATTCCACTGGCATATCAATATAGAGCTTATCTACTTTTGACGGTGTTGTTAGTGTAAATGTATTTCCAGTTGCATTAGTTCCGCCTATTTTTAAAGCATCAAAACTTGGTTTCAATATGTTGGCACGTTTGCTCACTCCTGAATCAAAGTAGGAAATATATCCATATTGACCTGCTCCTGTACCGCTGTTAATAAACAAGTTCATACCGACATAGTTTGTGGCAGTTCTTGTGTCAGAACCAGCAAGTAAAATATATTGATCAGTTCCACCTTGAGAGTTGTTTGAAGCTGTTAGATATCCGTTACCGCCAGTTGATCCGGTACCGTCTAGATCAGTTAGGCGAGTTTGGAATACGCCGCCGGATCTATTTTCGTCGCCGACTAATTGAGCACCAGTTCCAGAACCAACAACATTATAGTTTGCATAGGCTGTGTATTTTGCTGCCTGTGTTTCTTGATAGAAACTTGGCTGACCGTTTGTCTTGGAAACTTCTAATTGGTTACCATAGATATATGTATAGCCAGCCGCTTGTCCAACTCCACGAGCATAAATCCTGTGAGTTAATGTTGTATTAAGACCAGTAACATCGTTAATGGCCATATATAATCTGTACCAACCATCAGGTAATACTTTTGCACCATATAGTGTAGGAATAAATCCAGTGCCATCACTAGATGCTGTTGTTACTCCGGTGACAAAGTTAAATGACACTTTACTTTGTACAGTTGTATTACCAGAAAATATACCAGCTAGATCAACAGTATTTGAATTCCCCTGTTTCACATAAGCACTGAGTGTATAGTTTTTTGCGCTGTTTGCCGGTACTGTGCCAGCAACACCTACTGTTAAAATAGCACTACCAGATAATGATTGCACAGTAATTGTACAATCGTTTACTGTGTCAGTACCGCCTAACTGGCTTCCTGGAATAAACATTGTGTTACCAGTAACATATCCGCTACCGCCAGAATTGACCTGTACAGTGTAGCTAGTACTTGTGACTGTAACATCAAATGTTGCAGAAACACCGCTACCTGTTAAGTTGTTTGCTGGTAGTCCTGAATATGTCTTACCAGCTGCTGGAATACTAATTGACTGTGTAAGGTAAGCAGTATCTGTACCACCAGTGAGTGCAGTAAATGTCCACGCTTCAGATATACCGTTTGGTGCTAGAGCATTTTTCTGTAATACTACATTACCGTCATTAGTCCACGCAGCATTGAAATAGTTATTACTGGATAATAAGTTATTTGTGGTGCTTGTATAATATGCTACACCTGCATTGCCATAATTAACTCCAGTTAGCTGAGCACTACCGCTTAACGAACTTTGTACACTGGCCTGCACTTGACTTGATTTATTATAAACCGTTCCTGAAATAGGTACTTCAGAAAGGTCATAACCTTCTGCAATAACACCAAATGTACCGTAGGATGTATTTCCGTTTGTAGCACGAATTCTTCCACCTGCTTCAGCGAGATATCCAGAATATGAATAGTATGCGAATACAGAAACAAGTTCAGTTAATGCGCCGCTGCCTGTACACCAAACACCGATACCACCCGAAAGAATAGTTGTGTAGTCGTTGGCAACAATTGATTTATTGCCGCCGCGATGTAGGTCGCCGTCAATCTTAATACCTGTACATCCGTAACCGAATACTGTACAGTTTTGTGTGTAAGGGCTTCGACGATAAATCCAAGAACGACTGTCGTTTGGACCACGACCCGGATCTAGACTAGAATAAGATCCGCCTGATGGGCGTTGTGTTTGAAATGCGTTAATGCCGCCTAGTGATCCTAGTAGACCAGTAAAGGTCATATTTCTTAGACCGGTACCATTTCGTAAGCGGAACATATCTTGAATAGCATCGCCACCGTAGACATAGATTGCTGCGTTACCAGCTGATGCTGTTTGAATTGGAAATATTGGGCCACCTGGGAAAGCTGAAATACTGAACTTAGTTGCAGTGATTGCTGTACCGGTAATGTTTGATCCTGTGCCTGTAGTCCAAGCACTAAAGAAGCTGCCGTCAATGTAACGATATACTCCATTGGATGTTGCAACACCACCTGACAAATCCTGATTGAATGAATACCCCAATGCTTTTCCTGCTGCTGCCGAAGCATTATATGTATACCCTGCAATCGTAGTATATCCGGATGGTGCACCTTGACTTGCTGTTGCGCCAAATATTGCTACACCATTTAACCAGAAGCCAACTTGGCCAGTGCCTACTGTTGTTTTTGTTACCGCTGCTTGGTTTGTTCCTGCACGGAATTTAAATGATAGATCATAGTTTTGAATAATTGGATTATTAGTTGATGTTTGACTTCCAAAACTATGGTAGGGCACACCTTTGGCTTTTAATCTGATAGTTCCGCCATCTGTACTAATTGTCCAGCTGCTTTGCACACCGTCAAAGTTTGATTTTTGACTTGTGTATTCGATAAAATATGCTGCGGGGTAAGAGCCGCCGCCGCTGTAGTAGTCGCTAATTAGAGGATTAGGTGCGCCGTAAAAACGTTTACCAACTACATAAGGATATGCTGGCGTACTATTTGCATTAATTGTTGTAAAATAAGCATAGGTTCCGTTAGGATAGTCTGGAGTAACACAATAACGACCGTTATACTCATCTAGGTCGGTGCCTGCAGGGTTGGTAAATGTCCAATCCTCATTGAATATGCCCATCGGATATCTTGCTGTATCTGTTACAGGCGTTACACGAGTACTTGAAGAATTTAACGTATAACCACTTTGCATTCTCTTTGGAGCTGTGACTGCACTATTAGGATTTGTGTAACCATATGGTCCATAAATTGGATATCCGTCTAAGGCAAAGCCAATAATTTTACTGTGGCCGTCTGGATGTAATAGAGAACCGTTGAGATATTCAATTGCATCAACTTCTGGGAGTCCTGCATTAGATGCGTTAGTGTCGTTAACATAAAATGTCTGACCTGTAGTGATACCACCGATCGATAGTGTACCTGCACCGATTGAAATAGCACCCGAGAACTGAATCGGAGTTTGGTCTTCAATTCCTTCTGTAGAAGTTACTGTAAATGACGAGTCACCACTTGATGTACTCTTAACAATAGTATCAATAACGTTAGCTGGGGTTACAACAGAGCCACGGAGTTCTTCACCAACGATCGCTGTGTTTTCTGGTACAACAATTGGTAATGTTTCTCTATAAGTACCTGTCTTAAGAAATATTGTTGATGTAATGCCTTGATTGCGAGCCGGTAATCCTGCAATTGTGTGATTAGCTAACGCGGTTGTAACAATTGAGAATAATATGTTAATAGCTGCGGCTGCTCCACTTTCTAGAGGATATGTTACAGAATCTATTACCTGTGCAACTCTTAATCCAACTGGAACATTATTATATGCTTGAGCACTATCAACGTCTAACATCGGTGTGCTGGTAATAGCATATTGTGTAATTAGCGAATTCATTTTAGTAATAGCCGCAATGATGTAAGGCATTGTTGCTTCAGTACCGGCATTAACAAATGCTGTTTCAGAACCGTCTGCAAAATATGCGATAGTTGTTGCTACTACTTGACTGTTTCCGCCTCTAGTTAAATCATAAAGTACTGCTTCAAAAACAAATCCTGCATCACGTTTTGTTTTTGCTTCGTCAAATTGAGAACTTGGGCTAAATGGTGCGCCGCTTGTAGATTTCTGTTTAAGCATCCATTGATACATTTCTTGGATGACCCAGTCTCTGTTTAATTCTGCCATTGTTCTGGCATTTGTATAGATTGTGCCTGCAAGAATTCTGTCGCAGGCATATTTGATAGATTTAAATGGCTTGTCTGGAGTAGCGCCATATGCAGCACCGTCGGTACCGTGCTTTTCCGAAACATAGAATACGTTGGTAATTTCGTTAATTGTACTCCAGGCTGGTAAATTATCATTTGACTTCAGTACCTGAGTCTCTGCACCGATTGCCACAGGAACGTGTGTGTTGGCAACTGCGGAATATGTTTCAATATCACCCGGAGTGTTTAATGAATTATTTTTTGCGTGTGGTACTAATTTTACCCAATAGGTATTTGATAATTCTGAGTCTGGTCTATTTGGAACTAGCGCACCATTCCCAGTCGATACGTGATTAAGCACACATCGATATGTTCCGTTTGCCCAATATACTACATCGCCCACTACATATTCAGTTAGATATAACCAGCGTCCAAGATATTGAATACCTGGATTTAGCAATGTCCAGTAAATGTAATTGATACCATTAAAGCTAACAGCCTGTCCTAAAGATGTTACACCGTCTGGTGCTTGATCAATTAACACGTTAGTGCTGTTGACTACTTTAACAACCTGTTGTCCAAGGGTAAAGCCAACACCAGCAACGATCATTCCTGGTTGTAATCCAGTAGTCGAAGGTAACACGAGGGTAGTAGTTGTTGACGCAGCCGATAGAGTCGTTGCAATGCTATAAGAGGTTGGATCAGTATCTAGAGACATCGATGTCGCTGGCACATCTTGTGCAGCTTCAAATAACATACCGTGACGTCTTACAATATCCCCGATCTTATACGTTGCGGTCATCGACCACTCGTTTTGCATCATATAGCCCTGTGTCAATACTGACCAATCAGCTGATGACTGAGTAGGAATATTTCCTCTATTATTGTTTGTAATGCTTACGTATGAATATCCACCATAGATAACAGTATCACCTGGTTTATAAATTGCTAGATCGCTATATGTAGATGCGAATTCAATACCTGGCATCCAAGTTGTCCATTTAGTTGGATCGAATACCAATGTCGAATCGTAGCTTCCTGACGTGTGTCCTTGTGTACAGATAAAAAGATCTGGACCGTATTTTGCAATATCGTTGAGTTTGTAACGTGTATTGCTATTCCAAGTACCTTTGTATTCAACACCATTGTTTACCAATGTCCACTTGCTTTGATCAGCTTCTAGACCTGTTGCTACATCGACAGCAGAAATATGATTAGTATTACAGTTGTAGACAATACCGCCGTATTTTACAATATCACCTACACCAAAAACTGTGTTAGGAGTCCAAGTATTTTTCCAGTTTGAGAATGTTGATAACGGTGTCCAAAAAGCTAAATTGATCTGTGGATTAACTCCTGTTGCACTTGTATGTTGGCCTGTACAGACATAGACAACACCGCCGTAACGAACAATGTTACCTAGACTATAGTAAGTATTTGCAGTCCAGGCCTGTTTCCATTGCTTGCCGTCGATGCTTAATTCCCAATAAGGAGTAACTGCACCGGTACCGGTAAGATGTCCAATATCATCATAAAAATCACCTGCGGTATGTGGAATTAAACAGATGTATGTCTTACCATTATATGACACTACGTCATCACGATTGAAAGGTTGACCTGTTGCCCAAGCTCCGGCCCAGTTATATCTTAATCGGGCTATTTTAAATTCTGCTGACATTATCTAATTCCTTGTTAACTGTAACTATATGATTGGTTGACTCTAACAACTAGCCCGCCTTCTGAATCAATGTAGTAAAAAATGTTTTTGTCGTCCCAACGATATTGATCGTAGAATAAATTTGCATAGGGTCTACTATGATCACCTGCTGCACGACCGTCAAAGAAATCTACGCCATATTCGAAATCTTCATAGTTTCCTGAATTTGGACCAGGTATGTTAATTTGAATTGTATCTGTAGAGTTGATCTGGTCAATCTTAGCAAAATACAAAGTTCCTTCTTCTGTTCTTCTCAGAGCAAGGAAATATCTAGGGTTACCTGAACCTAGAATATCGCCTGTGGTAAATTGACCAACATAACTCATAATATTCTTCCTTAACTAATCTCAACGTAGCTTAACACTAAATCAATGCTGTTATCTACGTTGGTACTGATAATAATCTGTGTTAACTCGCCTAACACTAGACGTTCTCCGTTATTAACAACTCGGAGACTTTGATTTGGCGGTATAACAGTATTCTGTATATAGTACGCCTGTGTGCTTGTTGCTGTATCATTTAACAAGATGCTTGCTAGTACAATACTGCTTGTGGTGTTTGTAAGACTTAGACCAACCACAGTTGTTTTAACACCGGCCTGTGTAGTGAACACAGTAGCTGGTGCTATATCTAATCCCGATGATAAAACATTTTTAAATACGGTTGGCATTTTCTTATCCTAAAGTCAATACAAATTGAACTGCAATGGAGTTAGCTAAAATTTCACTAACAGCACCGCTGGCACCTGCTGGACTAGACCAACTAAACCCGTCCCACACTTCTAGCGATCTTGCTGAAGTGTTATAACGTGTCATACCTGTTGGAATTGTTGCATATCCTAATGCAGGACTTGGACGAGTTGCGTCTGTGCCTTTTGGAAATACAAATCCGTTAGTACCACTAATTTTAAAATAACCTGTTCCTGAATGTTGAATTTCAGAAACGGCATTTGTCACAACGTTAGTAATAACGTTATCTACAATTCTAAAGTTTCCTAAACGTACACCACCACTGCCGTTACCGTCAATGTAAAGGCTTTGTCCTGTAGGTGTACTAATTGTGTTGCCGGTAAAATTAATATTACCTGCACTAAATGAAGCTGTGTTTAGTACGTCAGCATATAGATTAGCTGCGTAAACGCTGCGCCATCTAAACGACTGCGAACCTAAATTATATGTGTTATCAGTCGCTGGTAGTAAATTGCTGTTAATTCCAGCATTGATAACCACGCTATCTGTTGTTTGATCACCAATCTGGATGTTACCACCGATAGTGATATTTCCAGTGGCGTTGATATTTCCAGTAACATTTAAGTTGCCAGTGATATTTGTGTTACCGACGATGTTAAGCTGTCCGGATCCGTTTGGACGTAATTCTAAGTTTGAATTAGATACAAATGTGGAAATTGTATTTCCAGTAATTTGTAATTCGTCTACTTGAAGTTTTGAGTGATAGACCGTTGCTTCTGTACCGCTTGGTGCAAAAGAAATAGTTCCAGATGTACTTGAAATAGTATTGCCACTGATGTTTAAATTTCCAACTGTCAATAGTGTATTAACTATTGCATTAGTAGTACGTGTTGTACCATTAACATCAATTGCGGTCGTAGGAGAAGTTTTGTTAACACCAATGCGAGCATTAGTAACATCAAGATATAATAAGTCCGTCTCAAAAGCCAGATCTACACCGTCACGGTTAAGATTCGCCTTTAAGAGCGGGCCTGTGATTCGACCAACAGCCGCCATAAGCTCTCCTTTGACCCCGTGTTTCACGGTTAACCACCTTACATTGCGGGTTTACCACAGTTTGATATCGTAAAAACTTGGTCAGTCTTTACAGTAATAGTATTTATTCAGATTGAAAAATTAGGCTAGGATAAGCGTCCAAAGGTTCCCAAGTTCTTCCATTTTTGCTCTGTTAATGGTTTCGCCTGGGCCTGTTGCTATGATGTAAGTGCTGCCATCAAAACACTCCATATACTGTAAATCAGTATTCCATCGAGTGTCACCGACTTCTGGATTTGGTGGACGTTGTGTAGTTGGACCTGCAGGTAATGAAATAGCACCATCTCCTGTAAATTGAAGATAGCCCGTGCCGGTGCCCGCAAAGGTCATAGGGTTTGTTGATACATAACCACTGACTGTAAATTTAGCAGTAGTGTTTGTTCCTTGAATTAATGTAAATGCTCCTTGCCCAACATAGGCAACAATAGTATCGATCGCTGTTATAGAAGCTATCGACCCGCCCGAGCCTGTTACAATATTAAATCGTGTTCCAGCTTCAGAAATAGCTAATCCGTTGGTGTATCCTGTTCCAGCGATATATACACTGAGTATGCCCGGAGTACCTGTTAATCCGCTATTAACTAAGTTAGTGATCGTGCCGTTGCTGAACCGTAATTGTTCAATTTGGGTGATTCCGCTATCTGGACTGATGTTGATATCGTCATTGAGCTGCACTCCAGAAATTTTATTATCAACACCATCGATTAACGTTCGATCGTTAACGTTAATACGATAAGGTGCTAGATTGTTAACCTGTTTCCAGTCTGGAATGTAAGCAGACGCCCATCGCTTTGAACTGCTACCAAAATCAAAACTATTATCTACTCCTGGTATAATACTCTGAGTGAGATCGGGGCTAATCGAAACAATGTCTGTCGTTTGATCGCCGATTGTGATAGTACCTGCACCTGCCAAATTTCCTGTTACTGCTATATTTCCAGTTACAGCAACATTACCTGTTGCATTTGTAGTTGCCTGTAGCTCTACTGTTCCCGAGCCGTTAGGATCAAGCACAATATTTGAATTGCTTAAACTGCCAATCATATTAGAACGGAATTCTAAGTTAGCAGTTGTAATTCTATAAAACGGAATTGGTGTATGCGTATCAGCAGGTAAAATCTGTAGTGCGCCAACTACTGTGGTAAAACTGCTAGGAGCATTGGCAATAACATTGCCAATACGTGCTTGATTTGTAGCTTCTAGCTTTGTTGTTTTTATTACAGAATCAACATCTAAATCATAAACAGGAGATACTGTATTGATACCGATGCGTTTGTTCGTGACATCTAGATATAATATATCTGGATCGGCTGTGTAGTTTCTAAAAGTTAGATCAATGCCGTTTCTAACTAGATCGGGACTGAGTAGTTTTCCGCTGATGCGGCCAAGAGCTGCGGTATAATTTACACTACCAAACTCTTCGCCAAGGCCACTGTCGCCTAATGATAAATCACCGTCTCTCATTTTAGATCCAGGTTATGTTGATATAATTTCCGCTAAACGGAGCAGTGCCAATAGATAGGTTAACTCCGGATGTTTGATATGCGTATACTTCAATGTAGTCAGTTGCTGCTAATACTACCGAAGTAGAAATCGTAATTAATGTATGATCGCCGTTAACTGCCTGCCGTTGATCCTGTACCAGTTTAACACCATTCTTCTCAATCCAAGCACTGCGATAACCCGAAGAATTGGTATCAAAATTTACAGTAAAAGAAACTGTATAGACTCTAGTCTCTGCTGTGTTATTTGTTATTCGGCCTGGATTAGAGGTTGAATTATACGCTAATCCTGTGTCAAATACGGATTCAGCTACAGTGTCAAATTCAACTCTAAAAGGCAAAGCGTTGCCTATCAGTTGACTAGAAGCGTGTTTACGACTGAATAACGGAACATTTCTGCGTACCACATTATTAACTGTCAATGCAGTTAATGTACCAACGCTAGTTAAACTAGATGCTAAAACATTTGATGCCAGCGTTCCGCCAGTTACTGTTCCGGCTGCTGCGGTTACCGTAATATCTACAGCACCATTAAAACTTACACCGTTGATGTTACGGGCTGTTTGTAAACGTGTTGCTGTAACAGCATTGCCGTCAATGCCCACACCGGTTAGTGTTTGAGATTGGGGACTTCGATTAAGTGCTATTGATGTTGTTCCGACATACAACACTGAGTTACCTAGTACTGTATTATTGATAGTACCTGCTAGATTTGCTGCGGTTAAGTTTGTTAAGTTTGCTCCGCTGACTGCGCCAAATGTTGATGACCAAGTTCCTGAAGTAATAGTTCCAACACTGGTTAGACTAGAAGTTGTAACAGAAGATTTTAATACCGACCCCGATAATGTACTAGCATCTGCTGTCACTATAATATTAGAAGAGCCATTAAAACTTACGCCGTTAATAGTACGAGCATTTTTTAATGTAGTTGCTGTTGTGGCATTTCCAAGATAATCACCAGAACCAGAAACTGTGCCTGTAACTGTTAGATTACCTTGTACTGTTGTTGATTTTGCTACTGTGATCGGTGTACTGTTTGCAGTGTCTAAAATACTGCCGTTGAAAGAAAAGTTTCCAACGCCATATCCTGCATTTGTAAAATTTGTCTGTGCTAGGCTAGCTGGGAATGTACAGAATACGTTTTTTGAACCTTCTTCAAAATCTACCAGTTGATTGTTATTTGAAGAAGCTACTACAATAGTTCTTGATAGTGTATTGCCTATGGCTGTGTAAGTACCGCGGCTAATTTCCCAATTACCAACCTGATCGATAATTCCAAAATATGTTTCGTTTCCGTTACCGATCGTAGAAAAAGATTGAAATCCATCAACGACATTTTCTAAGGTTAAGGTACCTGTACCCAGGGTACGTGTTCTTACTTTTACTCTATCTTTTAAAACAAGGGCCATTGCGTATCTCCAAATCTCCGATACGTATATTTACCCTAATTTGGATTAAACGTAACCGAAGTAAATTGTGATGTATGTACCGATAGGTACTGGACTTGTAAACTGAATAAAGGCGTTATTGCTACCTAGGTAGTTATACAATATGTTATAGTTTGATACTGAAATTTGCCATACATTACCAACTAACACAATGATATTGTCATCGTTCGCTGGAGTTAGTGTTAATGGTCCAAAGATTGTGGTTGTTGCATCTCCTGGGCCAAGTGTTTGTTTTGCAATAGAGGAACCGCTAGGGGCTTTGATAGTTTCCCAAGCACCGTTAATATATCCTTCAAACACATTGGTCTGAGTATTGTAACGAATATAACCGTTAGCATCTCCGCCTGGTTCTCTAACCCCTGTAATTTTAGCACGTTGAGATGTAGTTCCTTTTGGAATCATTAGGCCGCCATTGCCATCCATTACTGTGCGGCCGCTGCCATTTCCAAATAGCTGTTGACTATTTGGTTTAAACTTATTAAGACTAGAACCTTTAAGAAATTTCATACTAGTAGTGAGCTCACTGTAACTGCTACTGCATTTGCTGTTGATGTACCGATCCAAATTTCATCATTAGGATCTAGCACAATGCGTTCTTCTGAAAAGAATACAGTTTCGCCTGCTGGTACTATCAAGGTATTAACCACCTGATTTGTTGTTGAATAACTTCCGCCTGCTTTAACTAGATAAACGTTGACGTTTACTGAGTTAACTGTTTCGTCAGTTAAGTTAATTGCAGCAGTATTACAGATCATAATAGTTGTAACTGCTGAAGTTATTGGTGTGCCACCATTAGCACCAGTGTTAGTACTTTTAAATACCCTTACTGGAACTGTGATTGACGATGAGTTAACTAGTGTGCTTGTTATCATTTTTTTCTCTTAAAATATCATACTTAAAATAAATGCTCTATTTTTACTAATAACTTCACCAACGTATGAAGTGTTAGCAAAATATAATCCAGTACCTCCACCGGAAACAGTCGAACCGTAGACTAATGTTGCATTGGCCACAGTTGCTGGAGTTGATGCTATATTATCTAACTCTATAGCATAGTTAGTCTGAACTTTACCGGTGCCCTGTGTTCTTAGGCTGATATTTCCGTTGGTAAAATTATTGGTAATTTCGTTACCATTAAATTCTAAATCCTGTACTACTACTCTATTCTTATAAAATTGTGATGCTAATATTCCATCAATTATAACAGACACTCCACTTTCGCCAAATGTAGAATATCCTGTGTTATCGATAAGATATTGTAGTGATCCAGTTACATCTTTATCAGTAGCAACAACGCGAGTGTTAGTTGCTGTAATTTGAAATGATGGTGAGTTTTGAATTGCATAGTCGACATAACCTTTGTTAGTCAACACCGAATTGTCTGCTCTATTTAAAACTTGATTTGTATAGGCAGAGCTTCCTGTAATCTTTACCACTCCAGAACCAGTATTAGTATCTAGTGTTAGATCTCCACTGTCTGTGGTATTGTTTGTTGTAATAGTTCTTAATTGTAATTTGCTGTTGGCATAATTTAATACTGTGCCGGCAGCACCTTGTGCAATGATCCACGTCTGAGTTGTTTCATCAAACAACACCGAAGCAGGTGCAAGTGACCCTCTGTTGACCTGTAGACCAGACCAACGAAGAGTAACTCCTGCACCTGTTTCACCTGAATTTAATTCAATTAAATTGTCTTTAATATTCAGGTTTGTTGTATCAACATTTAATGCTTGACCAGTAATCAACAGGTTTCCAGTGACAATAAGTTTGCCTACCCCCGGACCTGTGTCAATGGTGACCGTAGAGCCAACTCCGCTCTTAAGTGTATAATCGCCGCTTGTGCTAACTACTTGTCCCATTCTATTTCCTTAAATTACATCTTTGTAGTAAATGATGTTAATGCAATGTAGTCTGTTGTAGAATCGTTTTGTAGAGTCCAGTAGTACTTTGTTGCATCGTGGTTAGTAGCTGTATTATCATCTTCACCGCGTTGGAAGCCACCGCTTAATACTGGTACTGAAGGAAAGCCGTAAGCAATTCTACGTGTCAACTTGCGAATAGCCACCGGTGTATTGTCAGCTGATTGTCCTTGTGCTGTAAAGCCTTGGATTAAGATTTCGCCGTTAGCATTTGGTGTTGTGTCAACTGTTGTACCAACTTGGAAAGCACCCCAGTGAGTTACTGTGACGCCAGTTGCTGTTGCTGTGGCAGCAATTGAAATAGTGGCTGTTGTTGCACTGTCAAGACTTTGAATAATTGCGCCTGTTGGAATGCCAGGTCCGCTGATCTCATCACCAACTGTAACTTCAACTTGATCACTCATATTGGTAATACTTGTGCTACCGCTAGTTGTGTTGCAGGTAAAACTTTCAATTTTTGCTACAACGAATGACTGAGCACCACGTTGTTTGATTAGTACATAGTTAGTTGCTAATGTACCACCAAAGTAACCACTAACTTGAATACCTGCTAGTGTGTTGGTTGATAGGCCTGGTAACCCGAGTACTTGCGTACCGTTAATATCTTTCTTTAGAGGACGTCCCATTTGTTTTCTCCTTGTATAATTTGACGTTCTAGGTCTACGCGGTTGGATTTCCGCATAAGTTACTCTGACGAGTACGCTCTAGATACTTTATTTATCTTTGGCTGAGCAACGACATAAGCTGTGCTTTTTCGGCAATATCCACAACTCTATTGATTTCGTCTATTTCTTGTTGGGCACGTTCAAGATGAGTTTTATTGTGTGTTTGTCTATAGTGTACTAATGCTATACTGTAGTTTTGAATATGGGTTTCCACGGTGTGTTCGACCTTATCAACATCGTGTTTGAACATAGGAAAGCGTTTGCGCCATCCATTCATATGTTCTCTTACCGCTCGAAAATCTTTTTCAGTCTTAACTTCCATCCTGATATTTAAGTCAAACAAAAAGCACCCGAAGGTGCTTTTTGACTTTGCGTTAGTATTACTACTAATTAAGCAAATTTTAGGTTAGCTGTTGTTACAGCAACTTTACCTAAGTAATCAGCTGCGTTACCTAATGAAGATGCTGTGTTTGTTAACTCAACATATCCATAACGTGTCATAAAGCTAACTACTGGTTCAAAAGTAGCTGGATCAAGAACAACACCACTGCTCATCAATGGAATGTATGGGCAATAGAATGCTGCTGCGTCTGATTCACTTGAACCTTTGTAACCAACTAATACATCATCAGATGTTGCATAACCATTTACATAGATACGCATTGCGCTGTTCAATGTACCAACAAACTTAGTGTTTGTAGGTGCTTCGAAAGTGCCTTCTGTTGTACGAGCAAAAGCTGAAGTTGTAGCACTTTGCAACAATGTTAACACTGTTGGTGATACAACTGCCCAGTTACCAGCACCACGACGTGTACGCTGTGCGATCAAGTTAGATACACGGTTGATTTGAACAGCTAAAGCAGCGTGTTCGTCACCAACGAATGTAGCAGTACCAGAAACAGTGTTTTGGTCGTATGTTAGAACTGTACCAGCTAAGTTATTCAATGAACCGATAACTTCTTGGTCGATCTCAGCTGTGATCTCTTGTGCAAGAGCAGCCATAATTTCTGCTTCGATGTCAATACCTTGTTGGGCTTGTGCATCTTGTGCAGCTTCAAATGTCCAGCGAGCTGACA
>Ga0209296_1001672_pt1 | contig 16580 bp, 15 predicted proteins | sample S_130206_EF_Meta_FD_187319 | JGI IMG/M metagenome (GOLD analysis project Ga0209296, IMG submission 187319) | Freshwater microbial communities from Lake Simoncouche, Canada to study carbon cycling - S_130206_EF_MetaG (SPAdes) (version 2) | ecosystem: Environmental > Aquatic > Freshwater > Lake ...
CGCGGACCTCGCGCTCCCACCGCTGACGGACCAAGGCCCGCAATCGGGTAAGCGGGCCACCGTCATCGCCCCAGAATATGCCGGCACGAAGGTGCATCACCTGATCGCCTTACCTGACGATTGGACGCCGGACTGGAAGGCACGCGGTAAGAGCTGGCCAGTCATCGCCGAATACACCGGCAACTACTTCCCCACTTCAGGCTCCACCGGCGAAGTCGAAGGCGCCGGCCTCGGCTACGGCGTCGCTCGCGGCAAGGCCATCTGGGTCGTCCTACCTTACGTCGCCAAGGACCATCAGAAGAATGAGATCACCTGGTGGGGCGATATCGACGCCACCGTTGGCTACGCGAAGACCAACCTCCCCCGGATCTGCGCCGAGTTCGGCGGCGACCCGAAGAAGGTTGTCCTCTGCGGATTTTCCCGTGGAGCCATCGGCGTCTCCTTCCTCGGCCTGCACGACGATGAGATCGCGAAGCTCTGGTGCGGCCTCTGGGCCCACGACCATTTCGACGGCATGCTGGAATGGAAGGGGCATGCCTGGGGCTCGCCGCTGGCGCGCTACCGCGAGGAAGCGTCCGTCCGCCTGCGTCGCCTCTCCGGCCGCCCGCTACTCGTCAGCCAGGCCGGCGCCCAGACCCGTCGGTTCATCGATGCGCTGGCGTCGACCGGCGTCACTTATCTCACGGTCGACATGGGGGCGCACTTCGGAACCTTTCCCAACGAGCTCGCGAAGCATCCTCACAACGACCGCTGGCCGTTGCGCGACGGCGATGCGACGAGCAGCGCACGCGCCTGGTTTGAACGCGTGACGGCGACGGACAAGCCCGCAAAGTAAGCGGGCACAAAAAAGGCCCCGGGTTAAGCCGGGGCCTTATCTAGTCGTTCAACCGGTGCTTAGCGACGGTCCGGACGGTCGCCACGAGGGCGGTCCATCGGCTTCGGGGCAGGAGCGTATTCGCGACCTTCCTTCTCGGCGATGGCGGCGCGGCGCGAGAGACGCACGCGGCCCTTGTCGTCGATGCCGACGCACTTGACGATGATCTCGTCACCAAGCTTGCAGATGTCCTCGACGCGCTCGACGCGGTGGTCGGCGAGTTCGGAGACGTGCACGAGGCCTTCCTGACCGGGGAGGCATTCGACGAAAGCGCCGAATTCCTTCACCGAGCGGATGATACCCTTGTACGTCTTGTTGATCTCGATCTGAGCGGAGAGGAGGTTGACCTCGTTGACCGCGCGGGCGAGGGACTCGCCGTCGGTCGCGAAGATCGTGACCCAACCGGAGTCGTCCTGATCGATGTCGAGCTGGCAACCGGTGTATTCCGTGATGCGCTTGATGTTCTTGCCGCCCGGACCGATGAGTGCGCCGATCTTATCGGACGGGATCTTGATGCGGTGGGTGCGAGGGGCGCAGGGCTTCAGCTCGGCGCGGGTGGCCGGCATGGTCTTGGCCATGATGTCCAGGATCGCGTCGCGGGAGACCTTGTTCTGGGCGATGGCTTCCTTGGCGATGCTCATCGGGAGACCGTGGATCTTGAGGTCCAGCTGGAAGGCGGTGATGCCTTCGCGGGTGCCGCAGATCTTGAAGTCCATGTCGCCGTAGTGGTCTTCGGCGCCGATGATGTCGGTGAGCACGCGGTGCTTCACGATCTTACCGGCGGCGTCTTCGGTCACGAGACCGCAGGAGATGCCGGCTACCGGGGCCTTGATGGGCACGCCAGCGTCGAGGAGAGCGAGGGTGCCGCCACAGACAGAAGCCATCGAGGTGGAGCCGTTGGATTCCATGATCTCGGAGACGAGACGGATGGAGTACGGGAAGTCCTGCTCGGAAGGCAGCACGGAGAGCAGCGAGCGCTCGGCAAGGTTACCGTGGCCGGTTTCGCGGCGGGAGGTCATGCCGAAACGGCCGGTCTCACCCACCGAGAAGGGCGGGAAGTTATAGTGCAGGAGGAACGAGCGCTTGCTCGGGCCGCCGGTGATGGCGTCGACTTCCTGGGCATCCTTGGAGGTACCGAGGGTCGCGAGGACGAGACCCTGGGTTTCGCCGCGCTGGAAGAGCGAGGAACCATGGACGCGAGGCAGCACGTCGACTTCACAGGAGATGGCGCGGAGATCCAGCGGCTTGCGGCCGTCGGCGCGTTCGCCGCTCTGGATGATGGCGTTGCGGTAGACCTTCTCCTGGAGCTTTTCGAAGGCCATCTTGATCTGGCGGGAGTCGAAGACGTCGCCGAGTTCAGCCTTACAGGCAGCCTTGGACTTCTCGACCACGGCCTTCACGGCGTCGCCACGTTCCTTCTTGGAAGCGAGGAAGATCGCCTTCTTGAGCTGGTCGCCTTCGGCGGCCACGCGTTCGCAGATGGCGAGGGCCTTCGGTTCGCAGACGACGAGCGGGAAGACGCGCTTGGTCTTGGAGTACATCGCGGCGAGCTTGCGCTGGGCGGCGATGATCGGCTGGATGGCCTTCTGAGCGTACTCGAGGGCGGCGATGAAATCGGCTTCAGGCAGCTGGTCGGCCGAACCTTCGATCATCATCATGTCGCTCTCGTTGCCGACGTAGATGAGGTCCAGGTCGGACTCGTACTGCTGTTCGTGGGTCGGGTTGACGACGAACTGGCCGGCGACGCGGCCGAGGCGGATACCGGCGATCGGTCCGTTCCACGGGATGTCGGAGCAAAGGAGAGCGGCGGAAGCACCGTTCACCATGAGCACGTCGGAGTCGTTGATCTGGTCAGCCGAGAGGAGGAGGCCGATCACCTGGACTTCGTTGAGAAAGCCTTCAGGGAAGAGCGGGCGGAGGGGACGGTCGCAGAGGCGCGAGGTCAGGATTTCCTTATCGGAAGGCTTGCCTTCGCGACGGAAGTAACCGCCCGGGAAACGGCCGGCCGCCGCGAACTTCTCGCGGTAGTCGACGGTCAGGGGGAAGAAGTCCTGGTCGGGGGAGCGCAGGTCTTCGGCGGCGGTGGCCGACACGAAGAGCGTGGTCTCACCCTTGCTGATGGTGACCGCGCCGTTGGCGAGGCGGGCGATGGAGCCCGTGTTGATCGTGATACCGAGTTCTTCGATGGTCACGGAGTGTTTTTGTTTCATGTGTGTGTTTGCTTGGTGCTTTGTGTCGGGCGGAATTGCCCGACGGGTTTTTGTTGTTGGTGGGTGAAAAGCGGACGTCCCAGCCTAGGCTGGGACGCTCGGTGAACAGAAGCGCCCGGAGGCGCCGTTCACTTGCGAAGGTTGAGCTTGGCCAGGAGCGCGTTATAGCGATCCAGGTCAGACGACTTCAGGTACGCGAGGAGCTTGCGACGACGATTCGTCAGCATGATCAGGCCGCGGCGGGAGTGGAAATCCTTGCGGTGGGTGCGCAGGTGCTCGGTCAGGTGAGTGACGCGGGCGGAGATGAGGGCGACCTGGACTTCAGGGGAGCCGGTATCCTTGGCATCCTGCTGGTGCTTCTTGATGACTTCAGACTTATTGACGGACATGGTGGTGGTTAGTTTTGGGTTGATGATGGCCGACCTGGGAGAGATTCCCGAAAGCCCCGCCGTTTAGCCGGGCTCTCCGTCTGGAATAGGCTTTCGCCTACCGACCAGCGTGAGAAGGGCTCCGCCCCTCTCCCTAACGAAGTTGACCCATGGAAATGACGAACGGATAGGGGGTAAGCAAGAAGGAACTGCCCCTCCCCACCCCGTCTTAGACAGGAAATATAAGCCTGTTTCCCGTCAGTTAGGCAGGTCGAGCCAGTAGACATCTTCCTGATTCCTCCGGATTGCCGGAAAATGCCAGCCGCGGGGTTCCGGGATGATCTCGGACAGGTCGAAGACCTGGACCGACTTCGGCAGCGGCTCGAAGAAAAGCGTGAACTGATGGGGGCGACCGAAGGGTACGGGCATCCAATGCGGATAGAGGGAGATGTTCTCGAAGCCGATCATCGAGCTCGTGTGGGCGGAATCACGGTCCAGCAGGAAAGTACTCTGCCAAATCCGGAGCGAGTGGGAGTAATGCGGAGCGCAGCGGACGTGCACGACTACGGGATCCAGCGGACGGACTTCCGCCTCGATCTCGACCACAGGAAGGACGACACGTGCAGGCGATGGGGGAGCTGGGCTCATCGGTCCAACCATGATGCCCAACGGAGCACGGACGGCAAGGCGCAGCCGATTAGCCCGTTGACTCCCCCGCCCTGCCAGAGCGTCATAGCGGGCATGGAATCAGGCTCTGAAGACCAACCCCGCCTCACCGGCGCCGAACGCAGCAAACTGCGCAGCCTCGCCCAGACGCTCGACCCGAAGGTGTTCGTCGGCAAGGCCGGCGTGAACACCGGCATCGCCAACCTCCTCGCCGAAGCCTTCCGTAACGCCGACCTGGTCAAGGTTCGCTTCACCGCCGAACGCGAAGAGATGGACAAGCAGGCCCAGGAACTAGCCAAGGTCACCGAAAGCGAAGTGATCGGCACCGTCGGCCGCACGGCGACGTTCTTCAAGCTCGGCTCCGACGCCGAATAACCGATGGACGCCTCGCTGTTTCAGTCACGGCACGAGGCACTCATCCAGCAGGCGGAATCTGCGCTGCGCAGCCTGACGCCGGTCTCCACGACCCGGCCTGAAAGACTGCATGAAGCGATGCGCTACTCCCTCGAAGCGGGTGGCAAGCGCCTGCGGCCGGTCCTCTGCCTCGCCTCCGCCGCCGCCTTCGCGCCACAGGCCGACGCCTCCCACGCCGCGACGGCCCTGGAGTGCATCCATACCTATTCGCTGATCCATGACGACCTACCGTGCATGGATGACTCCGATCTGCGCCGCGGTCGCCCATCGTGCCACAAGTCTTTTGATGAGGCCACTGCCTTGCTCGCGGGCGACGCTTTGCAGCCTCTGGCCTTCGAACTCCTCGCCACTGGCTACGCAGACAAGCCCACGCTCGCTACCGCCCTCGTGCGCGAACTCGCCCTGGCCGCAGGCTCCCGGTTGCTCGTCGGCGGACAGACCGAAGACATGGACGGACAGGAAAATGATGCGGACCGGATTGAATTCATCCTGCTCGGCAAGACGGCCGCGATGCTCAGCGCCTCCTTCGCGATGGGCGCCTTGGTCGGGGGAGCCTCCGAGGAGGACGTCGAACATTTCCGCCTCGCTGGCCGCGCCTCGGGTATCGCCTTCCAACTCGTCGACGACCTCCTCGACCTCACCGCCGACGCTACCGAACTCGGCAAGCCCGTCGGGGCCGATGCCGAAAACGGAAAGTCCACTTATACAGCGATGCATGGCGTCGGTGCGACAAAACAGCGCATTGAAGCGCTGACGATCGAGACCGTCGGCCACCTCCGCGCAACCAAGGGCGACACGACCTTCCTCGTCGAACTGGTCCGCCGGATGTCCGCGCGCCGCACCTGATCAGTCGTCGAGGCGACGGCCGCCCGACGGCAGTTGGTCGGACAGGAACGCGTAATAGGTACCGATCCAAAGGCGCCAGGCGAAACCATGGACGAGCGGCGGCACGAGGAAGATCGCCGCGATCGCGAGCCGGATAGCCCCGTCGGAGCCGACCCAGCCAAGCCGTTGTGCAGTCAGCACCAACGGCAGCACGCCGAAGGCCGTCAGTCCGTAATTCCAGACAATCGCGCCGAGGAAAAAGCCCTCCTTGCGGCGAAGCGTCATGCCGCAGCCCGCGCAGGTGGCCGGCGTATCCCAAAGGCGGGCCAGCCAGCCCGTCCGGTCTGAGGCGCTCCGAATTTTCGCCCCACAATCCGGACAACGGCCGCAGGCCGACTTCCAGAAGATGTCCGCGCGAAACTTCATTCCTACAGGCTATCCGCGGTGGCCGTGTAAGCAAGCCAAGCAAAAGGCCGACCACCTCGCGGTGGCCGGCCTTGTTAAGCCAGGCTTAGCGAAACTTACTCGGCAGCCGTCTCACCCACCTGGAAGCGGGTGAAGCGAACGATCGAGACTTCCTCGCCGACCTTGGTCTTGGCAGCGGCGATGAGGTCCTGAATCTTCTGGTCGGGATCGCGGAAGTAAGCCTGTTCGAGGAGGCAGGATTCGGCGAAGAACTTGTCCACGCGTCCGGAAATGATCTTCTCCATGTTGGCGAGCTGACCCTTCTTACGGCCTTCGGCGGCGACGATCTGCTTCTCTCCCACGGCGATACGCTTCTCGAGTTCGGCGATGGCTTCAGCATCGTTCGCAGCCTTCTGCTCGACGAGCTGGCCCTTGTAGTCCTCGACGATGCGCTTGGCTTCGTCGATGGCCTTGTCGGCTTCGGACTTCGTGAACTCGGCGGCGATTTCGCGCTCCTTAGCGACGACGTCAGGGGAGACCTCGTCGCGGCGGACGAAACGGGCGTTGTTCGCGACGACCTGCATCGCGAGCTGGCGGGCCAGTTCGGCGACTTCCGGGTTGGCGGCAGCGGCCTGGGTTTTGAGGCCCAGTTCAAGGAGGACGGCGATTTTGGCGCCGGTGTGGACGTACGCGGAGACGCGACCCACGCCGGTGGCTTCGAACTTCAGGACGCGGGAGACCTTGAGGTTCTCGCCGATCTTGAGCACCTGATCATTCAGGTAGTCGTTCACCTTTCGGGACTTGTCGGCGTGGTAAGGCTGATCGAGGAAACCATCGACACCGTTGCCGGCAGCCTGGCTTGCGAGTTCCTTTGCGAGAGCGATGAAGTTCTCGTTCTTGGCGACGAAGTCGGTTTCGCAGTTCAGTTCGAGGAGCGTCGAGGTGCGACCGTCGGCGGAGACCTGGACGGCGAGGATACCCTCGCTGGCCTTACGGTCCGCCTTCTTGTTGCGCGTGGCGACGCCCTTGATGCGGAGGATTTCGACGGCCTTCTCGGTGTCGCCGTTGGCTTCGACGAGGGCCTTCTTGCAGTCCATCAGACCTGCACCGGTACGCAGGCGCAGATCGTTGACCGTCTGTGCGGTGATAGCGGACATGATCGGATTACTTGGACTTACGAGGGCTGGGGCGCTTCGCAGGAGCGGCACCTTCGACGGCGTCGGAACCTTCGTTGGCCTTGAGCAGCTCTTCGGAAATCTGGACTTCGGGCTGGACGGACTCGCCGGTGTTCTGGCGGGCGACCGGGGTCACGGTCTTGCGGTCCTGAGTCACGGCCTTGCGGCGGGCGAGACCGTTCTGCACGGCCTGAGTGAGGACTTCGACCACGAGGCGGATGGACTTCGCGGCGTCATCGTTGCCCGGGACAGGGAACTTGAGGAGGGTCGGGTCGGAGTTCGAGTCACAGAGGCCAATCACGGGGATACCGAGACGGACGGCTTCGTTGACGGCGATTTCTTCGAGCTTGGTGTCGATGACAATCATCGCGGACGGGAGTTCGCGGTATTCAAGGAGACCTTCGAAGTTGCGGTTCATACGCGACATCTCGCGCTTCACGGCGGCGGCTTCCTTCTTGTGCATCTTGGCAAGGGAACCGTCCTGCTCCATGCGGAGGTAGGTGCGGTACTTGTCGAGGGAGCGCTTGATGGTAGCGAAGTTAGTGAGCGTACCGCCGAGCCAGCGGTTCACGGCGAAGGGCATGCCGGTCGACTTAGCGGCCTGGCGGACGACTTCCTGAGCCTGCGGCTTGGTGGCGACGAAGAGCACTTCCTTGCCCTTGGCGGCGGTGTCCTCGATGAAGGCGGCGGCGGCGACGAGGCACGCGTGCGTCTTCTCAAGGTCAATGATCGAAACACCGTTGCGGTGATCGAAGATAAACGGACGGCTGCGGGGATTCCAGCGACGGGTCTGGTGTCCGAAGTGGACGCCGGCATCGAGGAGGTCTTTGACTGTGATGTTCATGTTTTTTGGCTCCGTATCCCGTTTCCTGCAGAAGGAGGGGACATTGGATCAGGTAGGACTGACTGGTTTTTGGTTTTATGTCCGAAGCGATCTGCGGTCACTTCAAACGGTGGAAAGTGGGTTCAAACACCCCTGCCCGCCCGGTGCAAGCGGGAAAATCAGCCCAAAGGGGCTCCTTTGGAACTGACAGACCACCCCGCCCTCCGCACGGTCGGCTCAACGCGATGTCTTGGGCCTACCGGATACTCTTCCCGCTGCTGCTAATCCCGGCCCTCCCGTACTATTTCTGGCGAATGCTCCGCCGCGGGGGGTATGGCACGGGATTCAGCCAAAGGCTGGGCTTTTTCCCGAAAATAGGCCCTAAGACCCCCGGAAAGCGCCGGTATTGGATTCAGGCGGTCTCGGTGGGCGAAATCGAGGCCATCGGGCCCCTCCTCCGCCAGCTTAAGGCCACCGGTACGGCCGAGATCATCCTGACGACCACCACCAGCACGGGCTACCGGCTAGCCAATGATCGCTACGCCGAGGTGGCCGACCGCATTGGCATCTTCCCGACCGACCTCTGGCCCTGCAGCGCCCTTGCCTGGAGCCGTATCCGTCCGGACGCCATCATCCTCGTCGAAGGTGAACTCTGGCCCGAACACCTCGCCCAAGCCCGCGCCCGTGGTGTCCCGGCCACTCTCATTAACGGACGCATCTCGGACAAGTCTTTCGCCCGTCACCAGCGCTTCCCACAGCTCTCCGCCTACGTGCTCGGGCATTTCCGGAAGATAGCCGCCGGCAGTGAGGAAGACGTTCGCCGCTTCCGTCAACTCGGTTTCGCCGCGACGCTCACGGGCAACATTAAGTTCGACGTCGCCAGCGATGCGCCGATGTCCGTCGCCGAACGTTCGCAGCTGCGCGCCGAACTCGGCTTCGGCACCGACCCACGTACGGTGGTGCTGCTCGGCTCGTCCACCTGGAAAGGCGAAGAGACGTTGCTGATCCGTTACGTGCGCGAACTTCGAGGCACCGGCGCCGACGTGCGACTACTGCTTGTCCCGCGCCACTCCGAACGGCGCGCCGAAGTCGCGGTCGAAGCCAGCGCCAGCGGACTCGCCTGGCACCAGCGCTCCACCGGCGGTGCCGTCGCTCCCGCCGACACGATCATCCACCTCGCCGATACCACCGGCGAACTCCGTCGCCTCACGCGCGCCGCCGACATCGCCTTCTGCGGCAAGAGCCTCGCCCCGCATGAAGGCGGACAGACTCCGGTCGAATGCGCGGCCGCGGGCGTCGCCATCGTCTACGGACCGCGCATGTCCAACTTCCGCGACATCTGCCGCGGGCTTGAACAGGCCAAGGCCGCGCACAAGGCCAAGGACGCCCACGAGCTCGTCGCCCTACTCACTCGGCTCACCCAAGCCGCCGCCGAACGCATCGAGATGGGGCGCAACGGCGCCTCCTGGCATCTAGGCAACCGTGGCGCGACCGAGCGCACGTTGGCCTGGCTGCAAGACGATCAGTCAGCCCGATAAGCCTCACGCAAACGACGCGCTTCCTCGCGCAGTTCGCCGCCGAGGATGATCTCGCGCGCCCTCTTGGCTCCGGCCGTCGGATCCGTCGCCTTACCGGCGACCCAGAGTGAAGCTCCCGCGCTGAGGCACAGCGTATCCATGAGGCCATCGGAAACTCCGCCGACGAGTAGGTCGCTGAACATCGCGATGTTCTCTTCGGGCGTACCGCCGCGCAGGTCCGCCACGGTGCAGGTCTTGAAACCAAAGTCACCGGGCAACCAGACGGCATCGACAGAGGCGAGTTCGCCGCAGCCACGCACGCGCACTTCACCCGCCGTAGTAATCTCATCCATGCCGCCGCCCGCGCGCGAATGCGTCACGAGGCCGCGCTTCACGCCAAGTTCGCCGAGCGTAGCTGCGAGCGGCTCGACCCAGCGCTCGTCGTAGACGCCGACGACCATGTGCGCGGGCTGCGCCGGGTTGATCAGCGGCCCGAGGACATTGAACACGGTCTTCGTGCCGCTTTCGGCGATCTTCTTACGCACGCCGAGAATGGCCTTGAAGGCGGGATGGAACGCCGGCGCGTAGAGGTAGCAGAAATTCGCCTGAGCCAGACCGTTGAGGAGCTGCGCGTCCGTGGCTTCAAGAGCCACACCCAGGCCGGCGAGAAAATCGGCGCTACCCGACTTGGACGTGATCGATCGGTTGCCGTGCTTGAGCACGGGCACGCCGGCGGCGGCCACGATGAGCGCGCTCGCCGAGGAGATGTTGAAGCTGCCGGAGCGGTCGCCGCCCGTGCCCACGATATCGATGCCCCTCGCGGGCCAGTCGCCGAAATCCGTGCGGCGCGCGAGCGCCCGGTAGGTCTTGGCGAAGCCCGTGACTTCGGCGGCGGTCTCACCTTTGTGTGCGAGGGCCAGCAAGAAGGCTTCCTTGGCCGCGTCCGCGACCTGCGCATCGGCCATCGCTGACGCGGCGGCGGCGGCTTCGCCTGGAGCGAGATCGCGTCCGGTCGTCAGAGCGGCGGTCAGGGCAGAAAGGTCCGTAGCCATGCCGGATTAGCCACGTTCAAGGCGTGCGGGACAAGGGCATTTTCGCCACAAGGGGTTTGCAACGGGGGAAAAGCACCTAATGATGGACCCTATGGACGATGGCGACCACCCCCAGGGCGACTTCGACGGATCCGGCAACGCCTCTTGGGGCGAAGCCGACTGGGCCGGCTACCTCCAGCGCAACGACCTCGAGGTCGGACGTTTCCTTTCCTACTACACCGAGATCAGGGGTATCCCCGATCGTCTCGACGTCAGCGCCCGCCGCATGGGCTGGGAAAACGCCGACTGGGCGCCAGGCGACAGCCCCGAGGAAGTCAACGACTCGGACGAAGAAGGCCCCGACCTCCCCTACTGCATCCACCAGCACCCCGTGTACGTCGTGGCCCGGGCGCTCTCCCTGCAGCTCACGCATTCCTTCCAGCGCCTCTGCGTCGAAGCCGGTCCGCAGGTCACCGCGGTCGATTCGGCCAATATCATGCTCTCGTTCTGGGACGCGCAGCACCAGATGATCATGGCGATCAACGCCACCGACACCGGCGACTTGCCGCTCGCGCTCGTGCACATGAAGCGCGCGCTGGCCGCGATCAACTATTCCATCGGCCTCACCGCTGGCATCCCGAGCGGAGCACGCCTGTCCGCCGCCGAAGCCGCGCAGGACATCGAGTCGACGCTCTTCGACCTCCGCGAAGTCTGCCTCCGCGTGATGGCCGACTGCCGCTGGGACGGAAAGAAGAAGTAAGGCCTCAGGCCTCGCCCTTTTTGTCCTTCGCCATGAACTGAATCAGGCGGTCGCTGAATTCCTTGGCGGAATCGTGACCCATCACTCGCAGGGCCTGCACCATCGCGGCGACCTCGACGAGGCGGGCCATATCACGTCCTGGACGGACCGGAATCGTCATGTGCGGCACCTTGCGTCCGAGGATTTCAAAGGTCTCGACCTCGAGGCCGGAGCGCTCTTCGTCCATGCCTGGCTGCCAGAGCACGAAGGTGACCACGAGGTCGACGCGCTTCTCGCGGCGGACAGAACGAATACCGAAGATCGAGGCGACATTGATGATGCCGATGCCACGGCACTCCATGTAACCCCGGTTGAGCTCCTTGGAAGTACCCTGCAGCTCACGGTCGCCGATGAGCGTGATGATCACGTAGTCGTCGGCGACGAGGGAGTGGCCGCGCTCGATAAGGGCCAAGGCGCATTCGCTCTTGCCGACGCCGGAAGCGCCGCGAAGCAGGACGCCGACGCCCTTGATGTCGACCAAGGTAGCGTGAAGGTTGGTGCGCGGGGCGAACTTCTCCTCAAGGAGCACCGTGGCCTCGGCCGAGAAGTCCTTGGACTTGAGCTGCGTCCGGATCAGCGGGACATGATGACGGTCCGCGATCCGCAGGAGCAGGTCATCGACCGGCAACCCACGCGAGACGACCACCGCCGGGATCTTCTTGAAAAAGACGTCGTTCAGCAGCTTCTCGCGGAGCGGTGCGGTCTGGTCGGAGAGGTAGGCCATCTCACCGGCGCCAAAAAGTTGCAGTCGCTTATTGGCGAACTCCTTGAAGTAGCCCGTCACCGCCAACGCCGGACGGTTCAGCGACTTCTCGGCGATCATGTTGTCCAGCCCCTGCTCGCCGGCGAGGAGTTCCATCTGGAGCATGTCCTTGAAGGATTCGAAGAACTCGCGGACGGAAACGGATTCCGGGCGGGTGTCAGGAGCGGGGTCGGACATGGCGTCAGAGTGTGAAGCTTTCGCCTAGGTAGTGGCGACGGCTCTCGGGATTATTGACGATTTCAGAGGGAGTACCAGACACAAGCACCCGCCCCTGGTGAATCAGATAGGCCCGGTCCACGATCGAAAGGGTTTCCCTCACGTTATGGTCGGTGATCAGGATACCGATGCCACGGGCCTTGAGTTTACGGATGATCGACTGGACCTCGGCGACCGAGATCGGATCCACCCCGCTGAAGGGCTCGTCCATGAGGAGGAAGCGCGGGTTCGTCGCGAGGGCACGGGCGATCTCTAGCCGGCGTCGTTCGCCGCCGGAAAGCGTGAAGGCGGGCTGGCGGGCCAGTTTCTCCAGGCCGAGTTCGGTGAGTTGCTGCGCGGTACGATCGCGGCGTTCGCGCTCGTTGAGGTCGAGCGTCTCGACGACAGCCATCACGTTTTCCCAGACGGTGAGTTTACGGAAGATGGAAGCCTCCTGCGGAAGATAGCCGACGCCATTACGGGCGCGCTGCCACATGGGCATGGCGGTGACGTTGCGCCCGTCGAGGAAGACGCGGCCATGGGTGGCCGGAATCAGGCCGACGACCATGTAAAAGGTGGTTGTCTTGCCGGCGCCGTTAGGGCCGAGCAGACCGACAATCTCGCCCGCATGCAGCGATAGGCTGACGTCTTGGACGGCGACCTTGGCGTCGTAATGCTTGGCCAGGGCTTGTGCCCGGATGACACCCTTCTCACTCGTTTCGGCCATACTTATAAAAGGAAGCGGTCAGCGTCCGTTGTCGAGGTTTTTGACCTCCGGTAAGGTGAAGTCGCGACCGAGAAAGATTTTGGGCCGGACCACCTGTCCAGGGTTGGCGTCGTCCGGCGCGGAATCCATCCGCCAGGCGCGCGTGCGCATGTCGTAGGTGACTTCCTTGGCCGGCACGCCTTCGTTGCCGAGTCTGTCAACGATACGGGCGTCGCCGATCAGTCGAGCGCTACCCTTCTCCGGCTGCATCTCCAGCGTGCGACCCTTGGCCGTCGTACCGCCCGCGACGACAACGACGTTGCCGCGACCGACGACCTGACGGGCTACGAGATGACCGGCCTTGTCCGGAGACGCCATGCCTTCGAGCAGGTCGCAGGTGGCGTCGGTGCCGTCAGAATCCATCGCCACGGAACCGCGGAGGAAGAACTTGGTGAGTTCGGGAGTCGTGAGTACCTCATGGGCGTCGGCGACGAACTCCACATTCTTACCGCCGGTCGAAGTCAGGAAGAGATGCGGGCGGTTCGTACCCGAGCCGCCGGACATGGTCAGCAGGCGGGGACGACCGGCCAGCGCGTCCTTGGTGAGCACTTCTTCGATCTGGACGGCTGGCGTGAGATCGACGCGTTCGGCGGCGCAACGCAGGCCAGGCTGCGCGTAACGGACATGCCCAGACAGGATCGCCTTGTTGAGTTCGTATTCCGAAGCCTTCTTCGGCTTAGGCGTCGCGAACGCCACCATCTGGTCCGACTCGGTGGTGATTGTGCCCGCGACATAACGGACCGCGCCCATCATCTCGGCCTGCATGGCACCATCTTCGGTGACGACCACGATTTGATTGGCCTCGGCGAGTCCAGGCGCCACGCCGATTTCACCCGCTGGTAGACGGATCGCGGCGCGGATGCCCGGACCGGAACGGATCTCGATACGATCCTTGAGCGCATCGGTACGAATCGAAAAACCAGCCGCCTCAAGGCCGCGGGCTTCGCGGATGCGCGGAAGTTCCTCCAGCTCGAGGATCCGCTTCGCACGATCCCAACGGGCCTTGCCCGATTCGAACTGATTACCCTCTAGGCGGCCCTTCACGCCGCCTTCGGCCACAAGCAGGCTCGTGCCATCGCGACCTTCGGTGGCGACCAGCCGGCGGGCCATGAGATTGGATTGGGTGGAGAGGAACGAGGCGTTATCCTGGACCTCAACCTGCGAATTGCCCGTGGCGAGGTCGCGGCGGATCGTGACGAGTTCGCCGGCAAGATCAGCCGGCTCCTGCTGCTTACGCTGGAGATGCAGCTTCACCTGTTTGCCATCGCCGGCGAAGAGCTGCGTCAAGCCAAGCTTGGGCTGATGGCGCAAGCGCTGAGCGGAGGCCTTCAACTCCGGTTCCTCGAGTTCGACATGACCGATGAGCTCGGCGGAATCGTCCTTGGGGTCGAAGGTCGCGCTATCGCCGCGCAAAGTCTGCTTATCGAGGACGCGGACAACGCGGCCGGACGCGACGATGGAACGGCAGGTGGCGTCGCCACCAGGGCCGTCGCTGACGAGGCATTCGAGTCGCTCGCAGGTGGTGCGCTCGCCGAAACGTTCGGCGACCACGCCGCCTTGGAAGACCATCAACGTACCGCCTTCGACCGGAGAAGCGTCCATGCGGGGTGCGCGGAGACGCAGGCGCTTGGACAAAGGTTTGGCGAGGTCGAGTTCGGCCACGACGTCGGCGAGGATCGCGAAGCTGTCGCCCTTAGGCGTCGAACGCCAACTCCAGCCCTTGCCAGTCAGCTTGAACGCCGGCGAGGAAGACTGGACGACGCCATTGCCCTGCGCGGCGCGACGAGCCGGAACCATCGTGCCGTTAGGGCTCGTGAAGACGGCCCAAGGCTTACCGGCGCGGAGCGACTGCACTTTAATGACTTCCATATCCCAGACGCCAGCCTCAGCGGCCGGGCGCATGACGACGGCGGTCGCTTCCCAGATCTTCTCCGCCTTCTCGTCCTCCGAGAAACCCGAAAAGGATCCGCCGAGGACATTACGGAAAGAGACGTCTTTCTGCTGCGCCATGGCTCCCACGGCCAGGAAGAGGCAGAGAAGGAAGGCTCGCATGGCCTTATGACATCCAGCGGCGAGGGCTAATCAAGCGATTATGCCTTCGGCGCCCGCGGAAACGGCCGATCCGAGACGAACGCAGGCATTTCGGCGGAAGCCAGGACCTCGCCGACCGCGAGCGGATATCCCGCCAGGAATTCGCTAGCCGGCAGCATCTTGCCGCCCGGTCGTTGCAGATGCGTAACGATGAGTAAGCCTTGACCGCAGGCGATGCGGACGCCGGCACGATCGGCGGCAACGATGGTGCCAGGCACGATGGCAGCCGCCGCGTCCTCAGCCGTCGCGGCGCCGACCTTGATTAAAGCGGTGCGATGGTCGAAGGTCGAACCCGGCCAGCCCTCGACGGAAAGAATGCGCTGGCGCAGGACGGCCGCCGGCTGACGGAAATCCAACGGGGCATCGGCGCGCGTCAGGCGTCGAGCATAGGTGACCTTGGCCTCGTCCTGCGGAACCGCGACGGAAGTCGCGGCTAGTATGGACGGCAATGCGGCAGTGGCGAGCTCGCCAGCGATCACACCGAGGCGGGCACGCAGGGCCGCCCTACCCTCGCCGGGCTGGATCGTGGTCCGCGCGGCGGCATGGATAGGGCCGGCATCGAGTTTGCGTACGACCTGCTGCATCGAGACACCGGTCTCGGCTAGGCCGAGCGCCAAAGCGCCTTCGACGGGGGTGGCGCCGCGCAGTTCGGGCAGCAGTGAGCCGTGAAAATTGACGAAGCCGAGGCGCGGGGCCGCGAGGAAATCTTCCTTCAGCAGCTGGCCATAAGCCATCACCACGCCGAGATCGGCCTGCAAAGAGACGAGATGAGCCGCATCAGCGGCTTCGAGCTTCTCCGGCTGCAGGAGCGTCAGGCCTTCGGCGCGTGCCCAGGCGACCACGGGATTAGCCCGCACCTCCTGACCGCGGCCGGCGGGACGGTCCGGCTGCGAATACACGGCCACCACTTCGGTGTCGGGCAAGGCGCGGGCCGCGGCGAAAGCCGGGAGCGCGATCTCATCCGAACCGAGCAGGACCAGTCTCCGCGGCATGCGTTACTTGCGGGCCTGGCGCGCGGCGCGGCCTTTGAGCGAGCGCGGCTTATCCCAGCGGGTGAAGGATTTCTTACGGACCGGCGCGTTCTTGCTGCGCGGATTCTTAGACTTGCCGAGACGCGGGCCGGAAGGACCGATGGCCTTCTTCGGGGCGGCTTCGAGGACGGCCTTGCCAGACACCTTGGCGATCGGCTTGCGGGCGGCGCCTTCGATTTCAGGCATCGGGGAACCCGCAGCGGCACCAGGACCACCGGTGCGACGACCGGTCTGCTTGGGCTTACCGACGATATCCAGGTAGAGCGGCACGCCCGAAAGGTCGAAGCTCTCGTGGACACCCTTGACGAGGAAGCGCTGGTAGGCGTCCTCCAGACGTTCCTCAGAGTTGCAGAAGAGACGGAAACGGATCGGACGCTTGGAGACCTGCGTCACGTAGTAGCACTTGAAGCGCTTGCCGGAGACCATGCGCGGGGGGCGCTTGATCATCAGGTCCTGCACGACGCGATTGAGTCGACCGGTAGAGATGGCAGTGCCAGCGCGAATGAAGACGCCTTCGGCGGCATCGAGCATGTCCTCGGCGCGGAGGCCGGTCTGGGCGGAGACGAACAGAATCGGAGGCTCAGGCAGGAAGAAGAGCTCGCGGCGGATGGCCGAGCGGAACTTCGC
>Ga0209296_1001673_pt1 | contig 16566 bp, 36 predicted proteins | sample S_130206_EF_Meta_FD_187319 | JGI IMG/M metagenome (GOLD analysis project Ga0209296, IMG submission 187319) | Freshwater microbial communities from Lake Simoncouche, Canada to study carbon cycling - S_130206_EF_MetaG (SPAdes) (version 2) | ecosystem: Environmental > Aquatic > Freshwater > Lake ...
TAATGGTACAATTGATCGTATCATTGATATTTTAGAAGGTGGTGGACAGAGTATGTTGAGAATGTCCACTGATTATAGAAAACATACCCGCGAATCAAAATATTAAGGAGAAAATTATGAACGCACATGCAGATATTAAAACACAATTGGCAGCATACGAAGCCGAACATGAAAAGTTTGAAAAAGGTAATGCAGCAGCAGGAACTCGTGCCCGTAAAGCATTGGGTGAACTAGCTAAAGCAGTTAAGGCTCGCCGTAACGAAATTACCGCTGAAAAAGCAGCAAGAAAAGAAGCTAAGGCTTAAAGTGAAAACACAACAGGAAATTTGGGAATCATTTGCAAAACCCGTGTTCCCTCACCTCAATGAACATCAGTTGGCTGAATTGAAGATTGAGGCTGTAATAGATTGGGGTCTTGGTATTGACACCGATTTGAGTGTCATATACGACAAGTACGTAATGATGAAGAATTTAATGGATGTAACGTACTAAAGATAAATAATAATGTAAGCTACACAACGGTATCTTACATTTCAAAACACAAACCATCACAAAGGAAGGTTATCATGTCATATAATAAAACAAAAACAGATCCAGAGTTGGGTCAAAAAGTACACGAACATTTGGTTAAGATGGGAGTTGAAACTCCTACAAATCCAAACAACTACGACCGTAAAGAAAAAATAGACCACATTGAAGCGCACTTTGCACATATTATGCGTATCTTAGGTCTTGACTTGGCAGACGATAGTTTAATAGATACACCAAAGCGTGTTGCTAAGATGTATGTCAACGAAATATTTTGGGGTCTTGATTATGAAGCATTCCCTAAATGTACAGCAGTTGATAACAAGATGAAATACAATGAGATGGTGTGCGAACGCAATATCAATGTACAAAGTAATTGTGAACATCACTTTGTAGTTATTGATGGTCTTGCAACTGTTGCTTATGTTCCCAATCAGAAAGTGCTTGGATTGAGTAAAATCAATCGTATAGTAGAATACTTTAGCAAGCGTCCACAAATACAAGAAAGATTGACTGAACAAGTATTTCACACCTTACAATATATTCTTGATACAGAAGATGTGGCAGTAATGATTGATGCAAAACATTACTGTGTTGCGTCAAGGGGCGTTGAGGATACAGGTAGTAGTACTGTTACAAGTAAGCTAGGTGGAGGATTCAAAAGTGATCCAGCAGCTAGAGCAGAATTCTATCAATTAGCACGGGGACGATAATGAATTGGTTTAACTTAGAATATCTAGTTTACGGCATTGCTATTGGGTATTTTCTCAATCCACTACTAGCAGCATTTATATCAATATTCACTAATGCTTGGCGTAATACAAATAGTATCTGCACTGGAAATTGTAATCAAGGTCGTAACTGTACATGTGGAGGAAAAAATGGGATTTCGTAAACCAATGGACTATTCTAGTGTACATCATCAAATTTATATGGCCGGTGTAGAATTGCATTCTGGTCATAATGACGGATACACTACTTGGGAAATCAAAAAAGATTTACATCGTATCAAATGGTTAGTAGATGAAATCATGGCTGATTCACCTACTTACGCCGAAGAAAAAGAATTCTTAGATGAACATTCTAAAGTAAAGATGTGGAGAACATTAAAAAAATGATATTCAACAAGATCAAAGAACTAAAAGACAAAGGTCTTAAAATTGGAATCACTTTTAGCCAGTTTGATTTACTTCACGCCGGGCATATTGCTATGCTTAGTCAAGCTAAAAATCACTGCGATTATCTTATTGCTGGATTACAAAACAATGCACAATGGGATCGTCCTGAAAAGAATGCACCCATTCAAAGTATTGTTGAAAGACAGATTAGTTTAAGTGCAGTAAGATTCGTAGATGAAATTGTAGTTTACAACACAGAAAAAGACTTGGAAGATATTCTACTTACATTGCCTATTGATGTACGCATTTTAGGTGTAGAATACAAAGATAAAGATTTTACTGGTTATGAAATATGTCAACAGCGTAAAATTGAATTAGTGTTTAATGGGCGTGATCACAGTTTCAGTAGTTCAAGTTTGCGTAAAAGAGTAGTTGAAGCAGAACATAATAAAGGAAAATAAAATGTCACAAAGAATATTAATTATGGGTTTACCCGGAGCAGGTAAAACATTCTTAGCTACAGCATTGAAAAAGTATATTGAAGACAATTCAAATATTAAAAACTTTCCAATGAATCGTGCTATTAACATGGAACATATGCCAATTACATACAAATGTACTGTAGATTGGTTTAATGCTGATGAGATTCGTAAACAATATAATGATTGGGATTTCAGTAAAGAAGGTCGTATTCGTCAATCATTGCGTATGGCTGAGTTTGCATTCAAATGTTCTAGTGACTATGTTATATGTGATTTTGTTGCACCATTAGTTGAAATGCGTAACAACTTCAAAGCAGATTGGACTATTTGGGTTGATACCATTGACCAAGGTCGGTATGAAGATACAAACAAAGCATTCATTCCTCCAGAAGTATATGATTTCCGTGTTATAGAACAGAACTGTGATAAGTGGGCAGAGTTTATCGGTCAACATATACTAGACAATCAACGTAGACCAGTCTTTGATTGGAAGAAAGAAACTGTTCAGATGTTAGGTCGTTGGCAACCATGGCATGCTGGGCATCGTGCATTGTTTGAACGTCTACTAGCAAAGACTGGGCAAGTTGTTATTCAAGTGCGTGATGTACAAGGATGGCAAGGAAGTAATCCTTTTGCTATTGATCAGGTTAAGGGCCTTATCAAAAGAGATTTAGATCCAATCTTTCAAGGACAATATGAGATACAAGTTGTACCCAATATTGTTCATATTGGATGGGGTCGCGGTGTGGGTTATACCTCAGGTGAAGAAACATTTGATGAGAGTATTACCCAAATAAGTGCTACTAATATACGAAAAGAAATGAATTTAGGTAAATAATAGTAGCGGTCTTTTGGCATCATTCCCGCTTTACAAATTCTGCTGCCTATGCTATAATTAACATAGGAGAAAATCATGGCAAAATACATTTCAACAAAGACTTATAATCAAATAGGCCCAGTAGCCTATCGTCAATGGCGTGCCGACAGTCATTGCAATTTGTTACATGGATACGCACTATCATTTCATTTAGAATTTGAATGCGATACACTAGATGCACGTAATTGGTGCCTGGACTTTGGTGGATTGAAACCACTCAAGGGCTTGCTTGAAGATTGGTTTGATCATACACTATTGGTGGCACAAGATGATCCCATGCGTGAACATTTATTAAACTTAGGCAAGCTAAAGCTAGCAAAGATCACAGAAGTAGAAAAGACCGGATGTGAAGGTATTGCTGACTTCTTATATGAATACATTAACACAATTTTCTTAAAAGATTATGGTGAGCAGGATCGTGTATGGTGCTGCAAAGTAGAAGTAAGAGAAACAGATGCTAATATGGCCATGAGAGTTGGGCATAGAGAAGACAATGAGTTCTGAAGCAGACTTTAAAATGTTTAAATGGGTACCTGATGGTACCTATGATTACAGTGATTTCCTCACTAGGTATGTTATAGTCAATGGTAATCCAACTATTGTTATTAATCGTGAGTGGGTTAATAAGGGTGGCCCAATTGGTGTATCAGATGAATTGAAACAACCCTGGGGCGCATTTCCCGATATGCCTCCGAAGCCAGCAAAGAAAAAATGAAGTCAATGTGGAGAATATGGGCAAAAGCCTTAGGGGAAAAAGCGGGCACAACTGATATAGAATCTGACCGTATTGCGTGTATTAGAACAGGTATTGTGTTATGCTATGTAATTACAAACTTGTTTATTATAGCAGGTGTTATCAAACATTGGAATTAAAATGAGTAAATTGAAAATAGCAGAATTATTTTATAGTATTCAAGGTGAGGGCCGATATATGGGAGTACCAAGTATTTTCCTTAGAACATTTGGATGCAACTTCAAATGTGCAGGTTTCGGTATGCCTAAAGGTGAACTAAGTCGTGAAGTAGAAGATATCGCAGCCCGTGTTCATTACTATACTGATTATAAACAACTTCCATTAGTTAGTACAGGTTGCGATAGCTATGCAAGTTGGGATCCACGATTCAAAGATTTCAGCCCAGTACTTACTACTGATAGTATTGTTGATAGCATTATGACAATGCTTCCACACAAACGTTGGATGGAAGAACATCTTGTTATTACAGGGGGCGAACCACTATTAGGCTGGCAACGTAGTTATATTGATTTACTTTCACATGCAAATATGAAGGGTTTACAAGAACTAACTTTTGAAACAAACGGCACTCAACCATTGCAACAAGAGTTGAAAACTTATTTGCATCAATGGGCTATCAATCGTTCTAAGGGTGCAATTACATTTAGCGTTAGTCCTAAACTTAGTATTAGCGGTGAGAAGTGGGAAGAAGCAATATGTCCTGAAATCATCTATGAATACTCGCAATTGGGTCATACATATTTGAAGTTTGTGGTTGCAACTAAACAAGATGTAGAAGAAGCACAGCAAGCAGTTAATCAATATCGTACTCACGGCTTTAGGGGTCATGTTTACTTGATGCCATGTGGTGGTGTTGAAAAGTTATATAACATGAATGCTAAAAATGTTGCACTTGAAGCAATGCGTTTAGGCTGGCGTTATAGTGATAGACTTCAAGTCCCACTGTTCAAAAACGAGTGGGGAACTTGATGCCCTCAATTGATTGGACTACACAATCAGCTAGTGACTATCATTTCAAACAAAGAACTGTGGGTAAACAATTAAAGTTTACCCTATACCCTAGACGATGCTATATAACAAAGCGTATAATATGGCTAGAGTATGCATATTGTGTTACTGCAATGTACAGAAGCGGTGATATAAACTTTGATTATGAAAATCGTTGGTATAGTAAAGATGAATATTTAATAGCAAGATTAAGGGATTTAATATGAAGTTTGAAATGCGTTGGCTTGTGGTTGAGGCGCCATCTGGCTCTGAAAAAATATTACAATATCGCCTTGATAGAGAAATAACAGATTATAGTATACAAAATCCAAGAACAGGTTCATTTGCAAAACGAAATGTGTTAACTGATTGGATTACTGTTCCAACTGAAAATCCATTTGAGAAACAACATGCGAACCTATGACAAACGAATTGGCTTCTTAGTAAGCTATCAAACACTAGTACCACATGGTGGCATAGGGCAGTTTGCAAAAAGTTTCTGTGAGTTAATGGATAGTCACAACATCAAAGTTGATATCATAACAGACAAAGAACCACAAAATAATGAGTTTGTCAAATCTTTGAAGGCTAATGTTATAGCTCCGCTGGAATCATTAAAGTACTATGACCATAGCAATATCTTTATGTATGGTGATACATTCTGCTATGAACGTATGGTTAACTTTCGCAATAGTATTGTTGAAGCATTGGAACATAATATCTATGACGCATTAATCTGCAATACTTACGAAACTGTTCAGGTTGCTAGCACAATGGGTTTAGAAGATGTTATACAAATAATTGCATATACTCATTTAGAAAGTCAAATTTTCAAAGACACAAAGAATCCTTTCTTGTATAATACTAATGAATTGATGCGTAAGCAATTGGAATTGTACGGTATTACTATTGGTACACAGAGTAAGTTTAATCAGTTACAATTCACTAATGCATATCAGTTACCTATTCCAATCACTGAGATGGGATTATTAGATGAACATCATGTGCTGCGTGAAGGTGTATTGTTCATTGGTAGATGGGAAGAAGGTAAGAACCCAGAACTTTACTTAGACTTGATTGAACAAACTAAACTACCTGCACGAGTTATGACTAATGCAAATGGTGCAAAGAAGTTTGAAGAACGATTTAAGAAGATGGGTATAACCGACTATAAGATCGGTGTCAGCATCATTGGACAACAAAAAGTAGACTTCATTACTAGTTGTAGAGTTGCATTCAATCCTAGTTCAGTTGAGAGTTATGGTATGGCTTTCTATGAAGAAATATCACAGATGCCAACAGTTTGCTTAGATGATATGCGCTGGACTAAAAACTTCAATAGTGTCTATTTTTATAGAACTGACAAAAAGCATATGGCTGAAGTAGTTACAGCACTATACAACCAATATACCACAGCTAAATCATACTATGATACAGGTGCATTGACACATACGCAAGAAGTGGAAGCGGGTGTGTTTCACAAATGGAACAGTTGTTTCAATGATTTTGAATGTAAAAAGTCTAATAACAATACCGCAAAGATATGTGAAGAAACTACAACTAAGTTAAGTGAGTTTAATACTGATCTTGGACGTAGATTGTTGTGCATTGACGATATAAAGTCGGTGTTGACAAACAAGCATAAATTTCGTATAATATATACAGACGATGATACTTACTTAACTAAAGACCCATCGTTTGAACCAGAGGAAGAGGGCGAAAGTCTTTTTAGTTTTGAATGAAAAAAGTATTAATAACAGGTAATTCAGGTTACATTGGTAGTCATCTTTCCAAGATGTTAGCGGATTCATATGAAGTATATGGGTTAGATATTAATGTTCCGCAGACAGATCGGCTTAAAGATTGGTATAATATTGATATTCGTAAATTATTTACCATTGACCAAGAATTTGATGCAGTAATACATTTAGCAGCCTTAGTTAATGTAGGTGAAAGTGAGCAGCAGCCCATAAGTTATTATATTACTAACTTGAATGGGACGATGAATGTACTTAATAAGATTAAGACAAAGAATTTTATTTTTGCAAGTACTGGCGCAGCAGCGGGATGTGAGAGTGCATATGGTATTAGTAAACGTGCTGCGGAAGATGTTGTGCGTGAATATTGTACTGTACATAATCCAAAAGATTACACAATCTTTAGATTTTACAATGTGATTGGCAGTGATGGATTTGCACCAACTAATCCAGATGGGTTGATGTATAATTTAATGAAATCAAAAGAAAAGGGCGAGTTTACTATCTTTGGGAATGACTATGATACACGAGATGGAACATGTATGCGTGATTATGTTCATGTAAATGAGATATGTGACGCATTGTGTACTGCTATTGAGAAGCCAAGTAACCAAATAGAATGTTTAGGTCATGGGGTAGGTTATACTGTTGCTGAGATAGTTAATAAGTTCAAAGAAGTAAATAACATACCTAATATTAATTTGCTTACAAAGATAGGCCCAAGAAGAAAGGGTGACTTAGCAGTATCTGTATTAGATAATGTGTCACCCTATATGAAAGAGTTATACTCTTTAGACGAACTACTTAAGATTTAGTGTCTTAACAATAATGTACTTAGTACACCAGGATCATTGGCACTAACATCGCCTTCGCCCGGGGCAACAATAACATTATACTTCATGCCAGCCGGAATTGAATTTCGTTTGGCCATGTATTCAGTATAACTTAATATGCTTGAAACACTAATACCGTATTCTTTTGCAATACGTTGTTTCATTTCAGCAAGAGCCTCGGCACTAGCAGGTTGCCATGCACCGTCATCTGTCTTTTTTAAGTTACCTTTCTCATCTTTAGCTAGTAAATCATAGAATAGTTTCTCTGGAACGATGCGGCTATTTTTAGTTGTATCTAAGTTTGGATCTTTTGCTTTAACTTGTTTCTCTTGTGCAGTGTTAGCACCTTCACTCCAATTGATAATGAAGTTATCTGGCTTCTGAGCTAATGCTGCTCCTGCCATCTTGGTGTAAGCATAGAATCTAACATCAGGATGTTTAGCAGCCATCTTCAATGCCATATCCAAGTATTCTGGGCTGAAGAAATCACCGGCATCATGCCAGCGAACTGTTACTTGCCAACCATTCGGGAATTTCTTATCACCCTTTGCTGCTGCTTTTGATTCAACAGAGATTTCATTGCTTAGTTGATTAAAGAAACCATCTGGATCGTTTAATAGATATGTTAGTATTCTTCCGTCACTTTGCCAAGCTGCTTTGAATTGAATTTTTCCACCTTTCATAGCGAAACAGTCAACTTTACATGAACCGGCGCCAGGACAGGTGTTAACAACAATTAGATTATTTGTTTGTTCATCTAGTGCAATACCTACCAATGCGGCGAATCCAACGTTAAAGAATTGTTCAAACTCTCCATTACTATGCTTCATCTTTTCGTTTTGTTTTAGTAATGCTTTGGGACGAATTGATAATGTTTTCTTAACCGCATCTTCATCGTATGACTTACCATCTGGACTTAAGTATGAGACTACACTACTACGATGGATGTAAGGCATTTTGTATTTGTCGCCGGCAGTCTTACCAGTAGTATACTTTTCATTACCCTTTTTGTCTACCTTAACGTTACCCTCTTTATCTAAGTCAGGTGTGCCGACGATACGTTTCATGTAGTCTTGAAACTCTTGACTATCTAAATCACGAGTTTGTGCTGGTAGTTTAGTTGCTTCACCTAATCCAGAAAGACTCCGAATTCTATCTAAGTGTTCTTGGCCTTCCGCCACACCTTGCCCGCTGGACATTGCATATTCTAGTTCGTCGGGGTGAGTAACACCGCTTTCCAAGTCTGCTATTATAGACGCTTTTTCTTCTTCACGAGTGTTATTAGAAAGAAACATATTGTGTTTCTCTAGCCAGTCTAAATAATCTTCTACCATATCGTCAAATGGATCGTGTGTGCTTCTAGCTTCCGCCACACCTTCTTCTTCAGGCATGTCACCTGCTTTAGCAACAAATTGCTGTGGTGTCATAATTGAGATACCCTTAGGTGCTCCTGGCATCACTGGCTCTGCACCCTCGTATAATTCTTTGAAGTTCATTTTATTTTTTTACTTTCGCTGGTAGAATAGGCATATTACCGCCTACTGGATTTTCTGCTCCAACTGGAGCCTGAGTGAATGCTGTTACTCCTGCAGGCACATGACGATCATTCCAAGGACTTTCATTAATTGGCCCATAACAATTAGCTAGTGTTACACCGTTAACTTGTTTTGGTCGTATATCACACAAGAAACTCCACATGTTACTCATACCGCCACCTGGAGAGTCAGTTGTTACAAATGACCGAAACACTGCTGGAGCTACTGCCCAACTTGGTGCTTGCGGATAACTTGATTGTGGACTGAATAATGACCAAACTTTACCTGCTGGCGCAGCGCATGAACCATTCATTAGATTCAAATCAGCAACACTATCACCTTTAAGTACTGGGCAAACTGCCATTCCTTCTTTATATTTTTTACCATTTACGGTAATCATTTTGTTAGTTGGGGTAGTTGCCGATGCAGCACATAATGCATATTCTCCCGTACAAATTGATAATTCACCTGCGATTGCTACTACCGATGAAAGTAGCATGAATGTTACTAATAACTTTTTCATATTGTTTTCCTGTTCTGTTGTATAAATTGTTCTGCTAGCATTACTAATTCATGTAGTTCTTCAATAGATTCGCAATGCCATCTACGTAGACTCTTATTTATATTGCTGTTTGGATCGTTTGCAGTTTTTGCACCGGTACGATGTTTCTTCATTCCACGCATTCTAGCACAGAAGCTAGCACGGCGTTTTGCTGCTTTGCTACCCTTTTTAAGTTTGCTTGGCTTAGTTGTTACTGCTGTTTGAATCTTGCTACCAGGATGACTGCGGCGATAGCTACTAACAGACTTTTTACTCATCCCACCTGCACGAGGATTATTATGCTTAGACCAATTCTCACCTTCATCAACTTGACGAGAACTTAGAAAATCTTCTAATTCTTCTGCTCCGGTGCCGCGCGGGCCGCTTTGGTGTTTCCAATTAGAACCTTGACGGGCAATCTTATCACCATCATCATTTATATAAACATTACTATTATCGGAGTAGTACCCAAAACTATTCAACAATGATACTACATCATCATTTGCTTCAGAGCCCTCTGCTACATCTTGCTCATCTATATTAGGGTTATTGATTTGTTCTGCTACACTATTTAAATGGTCATTACTTGTGGTAACATAACTATACATCCAACCATCTAAGCTAACACCATCATCTAATTGGTTTTTGATATGTACTGCGTTTTTAATAATCTCACGAATCTCTCCCTGAGCCATACCATCAATTTGTTCATCTTCAACAGTATAACTTTCATTTTTTGGCTTCTTTCCAGCTTTCTTCATGGCAATAGCTATTGCTGCTTGTTGTGCTGAACTGCCGGCTTCAGTTACTTTTTTAGTGCATAAATCATAATACTCTTGTGCTTCTTTCTTAGATTTAAATCTTCTTATCTCTCCCGTATCACCCGTGACTTTCCATTCAATATGGTCGGTTGTTCTTCCCGAAGGATTAGTAGTTTTCTCAATCTTAGGTGTGGTTTTTACCACTGGTCTAATATACTTTTTAAATCGGTCTTCTGAGGAACTCTCGGTTATTTCATTAAATCTCATGTTTTTGTCCGTAAATAGTTGACTTTATTGTGTAAATATGTTACACTCATGTATTATTTATCACTTTGGATGTTTATCTTGACAAATCAATCTATCAAACGCATTGGATTTGCTTGCAAATTTAGTGAACTAAACACTAAGGGTGAAGTAGTTAGCATACCCGAAATGAATACAGGTGGTACTACCCTCGCTTGGGCAACTAGGCAAAAGCGTAGTATCGCAGAAGAAAAGGTAATTGAAGTTGCAAAACGTAACATTCTGCATACCCACAATCTAGTTAAAAAAGTAGCAACACTACAACCCGAACTACGTATGGTTCGATTGACTAGTGACATGCTGAGTTTTTATACCCACAGTGATTGGAAAGACTTTTGGCAAGATAGTGATATTCAGAAGAAACTACAACATTGGATGGCACCTATTGGTGAAACGGCACGGGCTAATGATGTACGTCTTAGTTTTCACCCTGATCAATTTGTAGTTTTAGCGAGTGATCGTGAAGAAGTAGTAAATAAGAGTATAGAAGAATTTGAATATCATTGCGATATGGTTCGTTGGATGGGCTATGGCAAGACATTTCAAGACTTCAAAGTTAATGTTCACATTTCTGGTAGAAAAGGTCCTCAGGGTATCAGAGATGTTTATAATCGGTTGTCCCCTGAGGCAAGAAACACACTCACACTAGAGAATGAGGAATACACACATGGACTACTTGACTGCTTATCATTATCTGACCTCGTGCCTACGGTCATGGACGTACACCACAGTTGGATTCGTGAAGGAGAATATATTCAGCCTGCTGATGCGCTTGTACAACGGGTTATTGATAGTTGGCGTGGTGTTCGCCCTACTATGCATTACAGTGTTAGCCGCGAAGATGTACTCGGCTCACATCCAAGACATATCTTACCCGATCATGGTGCGTTGATTGCAGCAGGCTATAATAAGCAGAAACTTCGGGCACATAGCGATCATTATTGGAATGATGCAGTGAATGATTGGGCATTGACCTTTATTGATAACTTTGATATAATGTGTGAATCAAAATGGAAAAATCTTGCTAGCTTTAAATTATTTGAAAGATATAAACATGGGACTATTTGATAAACTATTTGGTAAAAAGCCAGAACCAGTGGTAGAGATACCAAAGCCAGTTAAGGAAAAGAAACCTCGCAAACCCAAAGTAAAAAAAGAAGAACCTACCATATCTGACAAAGAAAAGGCAAATACTGAAGGACTGCCTTATGTTAATATTCTAAAGATGGAAATTGATCCATATGATATCAACAGCGGTGCGTTTGAACTTGACTACAACGATAAATTTGTATTAAACTTGATACGTGCAGGATATAAGATTCGTGATGATGATACTGATACTATCATTGTGGATAGGTGGTTTCAGACGATATGCCGTAATATAGCACTTGAACTATACGAACAGCAACAAGCGGATCCAGAAAATAGGGCACAGGCTACAGATATGAGAGTGGTCCGTGCTAAGGATATTGGTGATGGACGCACAGAGGTAAGCTGAAAAGGTTGACACCAAATAGATTTGAGTATATAATAGAGTCTTACTACCTTGTTTGGAAAAAAGTTATGAACGAACGAATTATCAATGACCTTGCTGTCAAGTCTGGACTAGCCGAAGACATGGGTAGAGGTTATAAATTTCCTGACAATTATCTAGATTTCGCCGAGTTGATTGTGAAAGAATGTCTGGGTAAGATTGAAAACGAAGCGGCTCAATATGCTGAACCAGTCTGGGCGTTTGAGTTAGTCAATGACATCAAAGAACATTTCGGAGTTGAACTATGACACCATACGGATATATCAGCAAGCAATATAGATTCGTCTTTGGTCCCGGCAACTTTGAAGTGCCTCGTATTGATACAAGGGAAGCAGACAAACTCTTTCCATTGTTTTTGTGTTATCTAGAGCCACAATACCCAGGACAAGAACCATGGGGCGGTGTTGTTCCCGACATAGGATTAGTTTACTACTATACTGAAAACATTGGCGAGTTGGGCATAGAGCCTTTATATCTAGGAGTTGAAGAATGAACGAAGTGCAATACAAAGCACACGAAGAATGGGCCAAGCAGAGAGTAGAAATCGCCCAGCGTGAGACGGATCAGGCTTTGCATTTGGTTGCAATGGCGCATTTGAATTTGATGCAGCATCTCAATTACGGATTCGACCCAAAGACTGCACATAGCACCTTGATCAGCGTGGGTCAAATATACCCTAAACTAAAAGCAAAGATGAATGAATTAACTCGGGAATTAGAGAATAAAAAAGGTTGACATTAAATGATTTTGGCTATATAATAGAGTCTTAATCAGTTAATTAAAGGACTCAATATGTTTGTAGTTACAAAATCTCTCAATACTTCTGGTAATGGTCTTTGGTCTAATGTCGCTAAATCCGTAAAAGTTACAGGATTGGATCTAGCCTATGTAAATGAAGAAGGTGACTTTGGTGAATTGCGTGTGTATTTTGACACACAATCCTGGAACGTCAACGAAGATGGGTTAGTTTATACTGACAAAAATTTCCTAGAAGAATTGAAGAATTTTTTGGCTGAACAAAATCTTGGAACTGATGTTTATTACTCAGAGCAAGGTATGCAGGGTGACAATTATGTGTCATTAGATTGTGAGATTAAATTTATTAATTCTTTTAAAAATTTGATTACCGTGACTGTTTAAGGTTGACATTAAATGGTTTTGGGTATATAATAGAGTCTTAATCAGTTAATTAAAGGAGTTTGTATGACTGACATTTCTGAAATCAACCGTGCTATTATTTCTGGTAATTTTACTAATGACCAACTGACTAGCATTGGTGATGCAATTCGTTTTGCCCGTGCCCAACTTGGGCAACAAAATAAATATACCCTCAGAGTCGGTACCAAAGTGAAATTCACTAGTAGCCGTAGTGGTATGGAAGTAACTGGTGATGTGCAAAAAATCAATCGTAAATTTGTTATCGTCAAGTCTGGTGTGACCAACTGGCGTGTCCCGGCATCAATGTTGTCTGCTGCTTAAGGAGTAAATCATGGATAAAGTTTTTGTTATCATCGGTGCAGCAGTCATTGGTATTGTTGGTATTGTTCTGCTTAGTTTCTTGCTGAGTTGGCCCGTTATGTGGCTTTGGAATAACGCACTAGTTGGAGCCGTTGTTGGTGTAAATGAGGTGTCTTGGCTCCAAGCATGGGGTATCTCGATATTGTGTGGCATCCTGGTTAAATCTAATGTGAGTACATCAAAATGAGCAAAATATCTGAGTTGGATCTAACTATCCGTGACATGTTGGAAGAGGGTTACAGTCCAGTATCAATCTCTGTACGCTTGGGAATCCCTGTATACTTTGTTTATGATATTTTGTCATACGATGAGGACAACGAAGAATTGAGTCCGTTCAATACAGTAAATTCTTAGGTTGACAACAAATGGTTTTGGGTATATAATATACTCTTAAACAGTTAATTACAGGAGTTCTCAAATGGCTTATATGTCTCAAGAAAATAAAGCAAAAATTGCCCCTAAAATCAAGGCTATTCTTGCTAAGTATAAGGTTAAGGGTTCGCTTGCTGTTCGCAATCATATGACCCTGTGCTTGAATCTTAAATCTGGTTCTATTGACTTTATTGCAAATTCTAATAAAGTTTGCGGGAATAGTCACTACCAAGTGGCTAGAGGTTTTAAGCCTAGTACTAGTGGTTACGATCAAGTTAATCCTTATCACTTTAAAGATCATTACGACGGTAAGGCTCTTGCTTTTATGCAGGAAGTGTTTGCTGCCATGAATGAAGGTAATCACGACCATAGCGACATTCAATCCGACTACTTCAACGTGGGGTGGTATGTTGATGTGAACATTGGTAAGTGGGACAAACAGTATATTTTGGAAGCATAATTATGAACGAACAAATTAAAAAACTTGCTGAACAGGCTGGAATCTATCAACCTGACAGGTTTGACGCTATTGACGGAAGCAATCAAATGAAAAAGTTCGCTGAGTTGATTGTTAGGGAATGTGCTGATATTGCTAAAGGTGAACCTGCTAATTTTAGTGATCGTGATCCTTATAAAATAGGTCGTCGGTCCGCAGGCATTGATGTATTGAAACATTTCGGAGTTGAAGAATGAACGAACAAATTATTGAACTACATCAGCAAATTCGTGAACTTGAATTAAAAATTAAAGAGATATCTTTATTAGAGGACATTTGGCTTGAATTAGGCCCATATACACCTCACTTATCCAATGACCTCCGATACCGACTACAAGACTATTTTAAATTTGATGACTCGGAGTAGAAGAATGAACGAACTAATTCTAAAACTTGCCAAGCAGTCGGGTATGCGATCACCAGACTTGTTCAAACTTACAGTATCTCATATGTCCACAGATACCTTGGAAAAGTTCGCCGAGTTGATTGTGCAGGAATGTGCAAAAATTGCTGACGATGGATGTGGATCAGCATGTTTTGGTCTTGGCATTAATGGTGCTATGTTGAAAGAACATTTTGGAGTTGAAGAATGAAAACAGAACTTGAATTGACATTGTGGGATGATGAGGAAACGGCAAGGAAGTTGAGTATGTTAAGTCCTCTGGAAATATTGTTTGATCATTCAAAGAACAGTTTGACAGATGAATACTACCGGCTCAGTGACAATTTGCCTGTAGGCGCTCGGGTGAAAATTACATTTGAGGTTATAGAATGAACGAACAAATTAAAAAACTTGCTGAACAGGCAGCAGAATATGCTGCCCAGAATGCAACAGGAGATTGGGAAGTTGGTCCTGCTTATAAAGACCTGTTCAACAAAAAGTTCGCTGAGTTGATTGTGCGGGAATGTGCCAATTATATTACAGAATACTATCCTCATAGTAGGTATGAAGCCTTTTATATGAAAAAACATTTCGGAGTTGAAGAATGATTACACTATTCATCTGGACAGTGGTAGCTATGGGCGGTGATAGACACTATCAAGCCACATCTCTTGATTGGCGTCCTCTAGCACAATTTGAGACAGCGGCTCTCTGTGAGGAGGCCGCCCGATCCATGAACATACAGGACAGGCACCGTTGCCTAAAAACTAAATGAACGAACGAATCTTAGAACTTGCTGATGAGGCTGGATATAAGCCACTACCCGGATTTGATTTTGCTAACAGTTTGCAAGAGGTGTTTATTAAAAAGTTCGCCGAGTTGATCGTCAGGGAGTGCAAAGAGAACTTTGCTAAAGTTTGGTATGAGCAAGGAGTGGATTGCCGTGGTGCAGAACTTGATAAGTTTATGACAGGATTTGACCAACATTTCGGAGTTGAAGAATGAACCCAGATAAACTTAATTTTTTTAAATTCTTGACTTCATTGGACAAAAATCAATTGGGAAAATATTTTCTCATGCTTGGTCCGGAAGAATCGGAATATGTTCACAATATGGTACGTGATATTGCGACACAAGTGAATATGGCAGTAGCCGAATTTCATGACGAGGTTGAGGACCTTGCAGAAGCAAAAAGTGTCCTTAATAGTTTTACTCTTTTGGGTAAAACAAAATGATTTTGATAACAAAAATGGTTGACAATAAAGCCATTCTGTGTTATCATTATAACAGTGCTGAGTAATATCAGTACATTTTTAAACTTAGCTTATCTTAAAGGAAACAAAATGGCTAAACAAACTTTTAAAGTCGCTGGTATTACTACTCACAATGGTAACACTAAGGTTCGTTTTACTGATGACATGGTTCGCCGTATCAAGCAGTTTACTAAGGGCGGAGCAAGTCGCATTGACTTGGTTGAGTTGCCCAGTGAAATGACTAAGATCGAGGCTCTCAATCATATGGCTACACTAGAGATGTTTGCATCTCCTGGCGATCAAGCAACTATTGCCGATACGCTTGATGACAAAACAAAGGAAGCAAACAAAGGTACAGTAAAAGTCAAAGTCGCAAAAACTAAGACTAAAGTAAATCCTAGCATGGATGCAATCAAGTCTCGTGCTAAGAAGGTTACTAAAGAAGTTTCGGTAGATCAAATTCTCGCCGAAGCAGGTGTTACTGCTCAGTAACAAAGAGGGACTACGGTCCCTAAAACTCATCAAAAGAAAATAT